>Ga0182019_10000336_pt1 | contig 23118 bp, 23 predicted proteins | sample 812E2MmetaG_FD_120483 | JGI IMG/M metagenome (GOLD analysis project Ga0182019, IMG submission 120483) | Permafrost microbial communities from Stordalen Mire, Sweden - 812E2M metaG | ecosystem: Environmental > Terrestrial > Soil > Wetlands > Permafrost | place: Sweden: Stordalen | collected...
AAATTCTTTTAGAACTTATTAGCAGTGACAGCGCATCCCAGAAGATAGAAATGGTTAGCGATGTTAAAAAGGCTTATGATATTGTGAGTTTACTTTTTAAAAATTAAGAAAACGCCATACAGTTATTGGGGTTGAAATAATATTACTTTGCAAAAGACAAGAATTTCATGGCAAAGGAGAAGAATAGAATTTAACCATGATTGGCTAAAAAATGTGTACCGGATCAATCTTGGTGCGATGATCAATATTCTCGACAATGTAACTTATGATCAAGGCATGGAAGAATCTTTTGTAGCCTCCCTTTTGCCCGATTGGGAGTCATACAGAAATGAAGCTTTTAAACTTTCGAGCGATTTTGAAACTGAAATGTCGCCGCGTGTTCTTTTTGATGAACCACCACTTTTAAACTGTGAAAAAGAATCCAAACTGTGGTTGAATGATCTGATGCACTCTCTTTGGCTAGAGCGTTATAACGTGAAAAAACTGGTTCAAGATGCCAGTGATTGCGCAATTGCAGCCGATACGGCTTACACAAGACTAAAAGAAGAACTGATTACCTGTGAGGACACCAAGAACATCGAATTGTTAAGACCATACAGAGATCTGTTAGTAAAATTTTTAAACGCATGCGCAGCTCTGTCGAAAACAGTAGAGCAATTCCCTTCGGAGGTGAAAGTTATTTGAGCTATTTGGCTTCAATACCACGGATTCTCATTATAGACGACCTTTATGGAAGAACACATGTAGACCGCCGCAATCAGGAACGCTCGAGTTTGTGCGGCCTATATCTGCTTCAAGACATAACGGGTGACGAAGAAGGTAAGGGGCATACGCTTAAAGTAAATAAACCCGTTGCAGAGGCCTTTTTTTTCAGGGGGCAGACACCAAAAACTTCATCCGTCGGTGATATTGTTGAAAACGACTTAGAAGGAACGCTGAAGGTTATTGCCGGTGGGTGGAATAAACCGCCTTACTGGTCTTTAGTCCTCCTCGATCTTTGCTTCTACACCGGGCACGTAACTGAAACAAGCAACAAAAAGATGTTCGGCATGTCTGAAGGACGACCGAGTGACGATGATCCTCGTCAATATTTTGGTCTTCAGATTCTTTCAGCAATTAAGGAGAAATTCCCCGGATTGCCCGTTGTGATACTTTCCAGCAAACCGGAAGATGAGGTAAGCCGTGATTATACCAAGCTTGGTGCTCTGGGTTTCATTGCCCGAGCAGATGAGAAAGGTCCTGATAACTTGCGCGAGCACATTTACAGAAATGCTTTGATTCCCGATGCAACAGGCGAAATTATCGGTTATTCGAAAGCATTGACTTATGCGCTTCGTGAGCTTCGAAGGTGTGCCGCGCAGGGAGGACGTCGCAACCTCCTGTTTCGGGGTGAAACAGGAACGGGAAAGAAGCTTTTTGCATTATATGCACACCAACAACGAACAGTACAGGCGCAGGATATTCCATTCTTTGTAGTAAATTGCCCGCAGATATCCCAGGATCTTTTTGCCAGTGAACTCTTTGGTCATAAAAAAGGATCTTTCACGGATGCGAAGGACGATAAAATCGGCATTATCGAAAAAGCAGATGGCGGCGACATATTTCTTGATGAAATAGCCGAACTCCCGCCAGGAGTGCAGGCTGGCATTCTCAAAGTCATTGAAGAACGGATTTATACGCGTCTTGGCGATACATCGGTAAAAAAAGCTGATATTAGGTTTTTATCGGCAACAAATTCAACCTTAATAGAGTTGAGAGAAGATCTACTTATGAGACTTACGGAGGGTGGAACAATCAATCTTCCCCCGCTCAGAGAAAGAAAGGATGATATTGTTCTGTTGGTTGAAAAATTTGTGAGAGACGCGGAACGAACAACAAACGCCCGTGAGCGGAAGATAGAACCTGAAACGATAGCAAAGCTTGTGCGATATAACTGGCCCGGTAATGTGCGTGAGCTTCAAAACTTTATTTATGAAGCTGTACAAAGGTATTCAAAACTACCATACCTTGTTCCTGAACATATTCATCTTCCCGAGGAACGTGCTGAGTCTGAAGCTATTTTATCACTGGGGCCTAGTAATATTTCTGAAACGTTGAATGTTAACATTTCTGGATTTCAGGAATATGTCCTACCTCAAATACTACGCGAACATCATCAAAAAGTAGTTCAATATATCATTAGCGCCCTTGAGTATTGTAAGGACAAAAGAAATGATGAACCGAACTATCCGAAGACTTGGCATGCTATGACAGGTGAGAACGTGAAGAGCAGCGCGACCTGCCAACGGAATATCGGCAACTATATTTTTCAATTAGATGATCAGCATATTATGCTTTTTATGCAGGAATCATCTGTATTTCGAAAGGCTGTTATTCAGTGTGGGAAAAAAATACAAAGTATTGTTAAAAGACTGCCAAAATTTGAAAATATAGAAGTCAACAACAATAAGTGATCATAAAATGTAAGTAGTCGTTAAACTGGAGACAATTGAGTCCATTGAAAACAGAGGAGATGCAGGTTGCTTAGACCTTCACTATTTATTGTTTCACATAATTTGGTAATGACCGATGCTTTATCTAAATATATAAGTGCACTAGCACCTTCTTTCATCAAACATCATTTTGATCCACAAAATCATTCTATTACATATTCACATGTCGAAGAGATTCATGACTTTCTAGCAAGAAATGAAGCGAATGTGCTTTTAAATAGCGCGATAATATTTGATTATACAGAAGGGCCCGAGCTTACACCGGATAATTTGGACCCAACGATGTTTTGGGAAGACAGTTGCGCACCAAAGGATCAGACAGAACCAATAGGCACTATTTTAGCCCAGCTAATTCTAGCCTACCCTGAAGTTTATTGGATCATACTCGGCACTGATCGTCATGAGCCAAAGAGCCAGCCATGGAAAGAGCATTTTATAAATGTAAGCAATATAGGAGAATGCTTCGACCGATTAAAGCGCCATCAGAATGGATATAGAACAATATTTGATCCTTCGGGTATGCGGTCCAGCATAAAGTTGCTCATTTTAAATAAATTTGAACAACTAGAAGTTATTTTAGAAAAAATTAAAAAAGTATTGGAGGAGGAAAATCTTCTCTCGGAAGAGAAGAAAAAGACGATTATAAATAATCTTGAACAGGTATTAGAAAAAAATAAACAGACAACAAAGGATGCTACTTTAGAGAATATTAAACAAGTCTTGGAAGATGAAAATGCGCTCACACAAAAAAAGAAAGAGACGATTATAGATATTCTTAAACAGACACTGAGTGGAATTAAACAGGAAACAAAAGATGTCATTATTAATAGGATTAATAAATGTGCCGTAGCCTTAGATGAAGAACTGGCTTTTACATTCCTTAATGGCTATACCGCATATCGCTTTGGTTATAAATGTTACACTGTGACATCAATGGGTGAAATGGAGGCACTGAAGTGTTCAGGTTTAAATGCTGATCTCGCCCTTGAAGACTTGGAATTAAAGTTTTCCGATATGAAGCCATCAATTGATAAAGAAAAAGATGACGAATGGCGAATAAATGGGAATCTGGACAACGAGGCACTAATAGAACGCAGAAAACATTACCCATTTTTACCTGAGGAAATATCAAAAAGAATAATTATAACGGGTTCAAGAGACGACTTAGGTGATTTCGAAAAATCAAAATGCAGAAAACCATTCCCCGGAATGTTTAATTTGTATCATTATATACAAGAAACGGAAGCATCAAGCGAGGGAGAACATATTCTACCTTTGATCAGGGCAAATAGGAATCCATTTGCCCAGCCCTATCATCTGTGTGCAAATCAGAAACAAGAAAAAGTGGAAGATTCTAGAACTATATCAATAAAAATGTTGGATATCTGTGCACAGTGGCCCTACTGCAAGGAAACATTAAAGGATAATCAGACGCTTAAGAAAAATGAAGCAGGTACATGCGTGGCTGATCATCACAGCATAACAAACAAAGTATTGACTCTTGGGGAAATATTATTAATGCGAGCTAGAAAAGTTTCGCAAAATGTTAATGTCTCCACGGATGCTATTTATGCTGCAACGCTCGCGTTAGAAGGTAAGGAACTCTTGTATGGGCGAACAGCGACCACATCTCTTGAAATGTATGCAATGCAAACTAAAATGGAAGTTGTCGCTGAATGTAGTTTTTTGGGAATAGGCCAGCAAATTGAAGTACCAGAGCGTCTATCCGAACTAGCTAGTACCACCGACAAGATATTAAGAGTTAATATAAAACAGTCCGATTCTAATCAATATATGCAATCTTATAACGCACAATTGGAAATCACAAATGATATAAGAATAACATATAAACAATATGAACAGTTTGACGAGGAAGATTCTTGTATTAATGAAATCAGAAAATTGTCGCAGGGGTTACATTTTTTCGGTAAATTAGGATTTTTAAAAAGGTCATGGGTTCTTTTAGGAGAAAGATATTTAAACTGGCTCATGTGTACTGGAACAAATATATTAATGGCGATTGCGCTGATAATATTATTTTTTGCAGACCTTTTTGTGGTACAAACTATCGTTCTTCCTCCGAGTCCATCAGCAATAATTTCAGGATTGACGGTTTATTTTGATGCTTTTTTTCGTTCAGCTGAAACTTTCTTTTCAATTCAGTCTAATTACGGCAATGTTATTTTGGAAAATTATAAGAGCTTTAGTTTAGGCTTCTTTCATGTGGTAACTCTGCTTGAAATGATATTAGGCTTCTTACATCTTGGTATCTTCATCGCATGGATTTATCAAAAACTAGCACGGCGCTGAATAAGCAGTTCAGCAACTTTTGTTAATCCAGGATTTAAAGAAATCTTCAATATAGTGGATTTCTTTATGGCAGCAAATCGCGATTCCTAATCCGTTTGCACGGTCCCTCGCGAACTTATCAAGATCATGATAACTAACGAACATGGCTCGTGTTCCCACTCCACCCATATTGTCCCTTAAGGCATCAAGTTTATAAATAGCCTGTGCGGCAGCAGCATAGGGATTCATGTCGTCGCTGAATTTTTTTGTTTTGCATTCAATAATATAAAGCCGATTGTCAGCCAGAAATGCCACATCGAATTCGTTATCAATAAGCCTTCTCTTGCTACCCCATTTCACTTCGACGTTTCTTGCCAGATCCTGGATGGTGGGTATCTCCTTGCGCAAATTGTATAAGACACCGTACACATGCTCCTCCAACCATCCACCATTGATATATTCGAGGGCCTCTTTACTCATGAATCGCAGCATATTTTCAGGAAGTCTTTCTATGAGTTTATTGGAGACAAAAAGATCAATGAGATCTCGCAATTCTGTCTTACGCAAAGAGTCCTCTTTGATGGAGGTGGTAACAAGTGTTCCCACGCTCTTGCTTTGTGACGCAAGTGCATTCAATAAGAGCAAAGGCTTGTCAAATTTCTCTACCTTTTCTATTAATGTTGCTGTCAGCTCCCGATAATTTTCGGAAATGCCATCTTTTAGACAGTTTACAAGGTGGATGTCATGAGCTTTTAAGTATTGAGAAAGTTTTATTTCATCGGCAAGATCAAACGACGCCCAGTCACGCGGGTACAGCCACACGACATAATCACGCTCTGTTTGTACATAATAGATCGGTTTTTGCATATCTCTGAAAATCTCATATGCTGCAAGACTCATCGGTTGCGTTCCGCCGGTGACGTTGAGGACAATGTTTTCACGATCATGGTTGGCAACGAATTCCAGTACACGCTCCCGTACATGTTCAATATCCCAGGGGTCATTGAGGGGCCAGCGCGAAACGTCGATTCCCGATTCTTTCAGGATTAATTCAAGTCTTTCGGTTTGATCGTTGGAATTGGGTGAACACAGAAGAAAAACTTCTTTGGGGCGAAAAGTGGGATCAAGGGCTGGGGTGATGTTAGGTATCATGTCTTCATGGACAAGAAAGAGATGAGTGTGAATTTGCATAAAAATCCTTTTCGTAATCCTTCCGGATAAATTATTTACTTGTAATAGAATGTAAAAGTTTCCACTACTGATCCATCATGACCTGCGATGATGTCGAGTCTGGTGCCATCGTTAATTATTTGCGGATCAGTTCGCAATTCCTTGCCGTCAAGCAGCGCTTTGTTCCGGTGTATAGCGGCGCTGGAAGCACACCAACCGCTTTCCTCCTTCGTTACAATGAATAAAGGTGAACCGTCAGATGGAAAGTAAGCAGCAATCGGATTGCCCACCGGTGAAATTATGCTGCGGAAATATGTATGGATAATTTCCCTGTTAAAATTTGTCAAATCTTCACTGATTGTTATCGCTATGCCGCTGTCATGCCGGAGACGAATCCATTCAGGGATGCTGGAATATCCGCACATTTCGCACTTGAACCCTTTTAATGGATTCTTGCACTCGGGGCATTCTGTAACACTCATAAAGGAACCTCAAATGTAAATTTCCCCACAACTTTTGATTCCTTTTCACCATATATTTCCAGAATATCACCTTGTTTGATTGGCATCAATGTTTTAGTCTCAAGTTTAGCTCCGTTTAGAAGACAATGATTTCTATGGTCACTGCCTGATGTTTTCCAACAATCAGAATCTTTACGGATGGTAAAGAAGGGCGTTTTATCATCGGATGGGAAATAGGCAGCAATTGGATGCCCGGATGTGGTCATAACCTGTTTAAATGGCCCGTGAAAAAGCTGCCTTGTCACAAGCGTTTCGTTGGCAGAAAAAGACATGTTTGCTCCGCTGTCATGTCGCAGTCGAATCCATGCGGGAACTTTAGACGGAAGAGGAGCGGCAGGTTTAGTTGTTGTCTTTGCAGGTGTTACGAGTGCACCCTTAACTATCGGGCGGGATGGTGCAGAGAGGGACTTTCTATCCCATGCGATTACGGCATCCTCCACCGGTATGCGAGATGATGGTTCCCATACCAGCATTGCGCAGATGATATCACTTGCCCATTTTGGTACAACAGGCTGTAGTATATGGGGCAAAATAAAATCGGCCTTCTCCATCCGCTCGCACGCTATTTCAGCATCGTAAAATTCACAATCATTGTAAAAGGGGAGACGTCCGGTAAGTATTTCATAAAGAACTACCCCTGTCTGGTAAAGATCACTGGCGACAGTGGGGATAATACCCTTCATGTGTTCAGGCGATGCATATCCTGGAGTGCAGACTGACTTGACCATGTTGCCGTCAATAACAGCCCAATCAAAATCGGCGAATATCATCCGATGTCCAAGTTTCACGCCTGCATCTTTAACCATCAACACCTGCTGGGGTTTGAGATCATGATGAATGACATTGGCTCCTGATATTTCGCGTAGTATCCCTAACCAGAGTCTGCAAATCCATAGTCTGTTGTCCAGATCAAAATCCTTCTTAAGATAATCAAATAGGTCAACACAATTCAGAAATTCCTTGACCTGGTGGTAGCGGTAATTAATGATAAAGGAATCGAGCAAACGTTCAAGACAACGCAGTTTTCTACTGCACAACCGTTCATTAATTTTGTTTTGTTGTTGTACAAAAGCCTTAAAATTTGGTGCGGATTCGACGGGATCAATATACTCCTTAAAGAAATATACCTTCCCGCCTTTCTTTGCTTTGTAAGAGGTGGCGTATTCACCGGAGGTCAGACATTCTATGATTTCATATCCGTTTATTATTTTCCCGTTATAGTAAGATGGCATGAGTTCTCCTCTTAAGTATTGTTTACAGGCTTTTAGATGGCAGGCCGGGTATTCCCACTTGTAGTGTCACTGACGATTTAATCATTTCGCTGCTAATCGTCTTTGCCATCTGCTCAAATATTTTCCGGAAGTCGAGCTTGATGAGCATTTCATGAACTTGCGACTCAGGGAACAGCATAATTTCCGACTTCGGAACCTTTTGCAATTCCAAAAATGTACTGTCATCAGGACCAAACAAAAATAGCTTAATTCGCTGACTGGTCAGTTTATTAATGACGGTTTGTACGTTACCGCTGCCAGTTGACGGATGAAGCGCAGGATGTGTTGGTTCATCTGTAAATAAAACAACGATGCGGTGAGTGGCCGCATCTGTTTTCCAAGGGCTGTCCGCGGCAGCCATGAGCGCATCCAGATCATATTCGGTGCTTCCACCACTGTGAGTAATGTTTCTTATGGCATCAACCAGCACACTTTCATCCGAGGTAAAGGGTATAGTATAAAACGGGTCGGCATCAAGATCACCAAAGCCGATGACGCGGGCACGCCAATCGAAGGGCATCTGGTTCTTGGTCATTTGGTTCTTCATCTCACTGATTAAGTGAGTAATAATGTAATCTCGAACTGCATCAATAATCGGGTCCATAGATCCGGTAGTGTCCAGGCAAATGACCAGATCAATCCGGCCATATTGCTTTACACCAGTTTGTTGTTGCGTTGGGCGTATTTCTGGCATCAGTCCTCCTTCATTGTGGTAGCAGCAAATATTTTTGAGATACGTTTACATACTAGCAGTCGGAAGCGCGTTCAGCATCTCACCACTGATGGTTGCCGCCATTTGCTTAAATTCTTTGGAAAAATCAATTAAGCCCTGCAAATTGTCATAAATCTTGTCGGGTGGAAATAATGTAATTGAAGCTTTGGGGATTTTGTTTAATTCCGCAAAATTCGAATCGTCCGGGCCATATAAGAACAGCTTCACCTTCTGAGCTGTTAATTGACTGATGACTTCATCCACATCACGAGGACCTGAAGGTATCGTATCGGGATGCATCTCCGGGTGCGGTGGCGCATCGGTGAAAAGAATAACAATGCGATGAGCGCCTGCATCTGTTCTCCAAGGACTGCGTGAAGCAACTATTAGAGCATCGAGTGTAGATTCTGGCAGGTCGCCGCCGCCGGTTCGCGGAATGGTCATAACTGTATTTTGCAGCACAGATTCATCACTGGTAAAGTCGCTCTCAAAAATAGGTTCCCCTTCATTCAAGTCGCCATAGCCTATTACTCTGCCGCGCCATTCAAGAGGCGATTGGTTTTTAGCCATTTGTGTTTTTAGATTGCCGATGAGTTGTGCGGCAATGTTTGTCTTTACCGCCTCGATGACTTCACTCATCGAACCGGTGGTATCGATACAGATAACAAGGTCAACTTTTCCGTACTGCTTGATTGTTATTGGAGACTGGGGTCTGATTTCTGGCATGATGTACTCCTTTCATTTTTTAATAATTTTTGCGGCAACTTGCCGAATATCGGATATGCTTTTGTAATATTTTCTGAGATGGTGTTGATTGCTTCATTGAGATTCCATTTGTTGCCCATTGCGATTGAGTATTGTTGTTTGTAATTGGGTATATGTATTTCATAGTTGAGAAGTTTATGCTCTTCATTGATATTTAACTCAAGAAATATACCAAATTTACCAGAATCATAATCATCGGAGGGGTCTTCAAGTTTTGTCTTTTCGGTTACTTCGGATTTATGTATTGATAAGTTGAAATTAATCAAAGAGCTTTCTTTTAGCTTTGATTCCAGCCCTGAAATTATTTGATTGAAAAGATCGGTATTTTGCTTGATAAAATCGCCATAAACAAAAAAATCATCCCGATAAGCTTCTTCCACCGATATAGGCAGAGGCAATCTTTCCGATGGCCTCATGTTCAGGAAACGAGGCACGATAATGTCAGGGCCATAATATGAATCAGGATTGTCTGATCCACCGCAGGAATGGATGGTAATGATGCGGTGACCTGTGTCGGCAACTTCCTTATGCAAATCAAAACCGTCCTTACGCACCTGATGCCCACGGACAATCAGCGATATGTTGTGATGCATGGTGAAATCAAAAAAGTCCTTTTTGGCGAAGGAAAATCTCCGTCCCGGCCCATTGAGAACATCAACTTTATCAAGTTCAGGATCGGACCAGCAAAAGCCATCCCAGCATTGTGGTACTTCAAGAGGTAGGTGAAGATGCTCTGTCCTAGGTATGCCTCCATGGACATACATTATCTTTTCTGTTTCCTCGAAACTTTGTTTTGAATTTTTTTCGAGGGGTTGTAATAAGGCTACCGGCAGCACGTCGAAAAGTTGGGTTAATGCTTTGAAAACTTCTTCACCGAAATATTGCTTCCAGAAATCTATTGTGTCGGAAGGTTGAACTGTCGATCTAACAATACCATCATCTCCGATTTCGAGAAATTCGTGATTGCCTCTCAACAGCCAGAAGTGCTCCGGCCATTTAGTCTTAAGGCTAAAAAGAAGTTTTAAAACCTCCATTGGCCGGGCGCCACGATCAATATAGTCGCCAAGGAAAATAATCTTAATTTTTCCGAGATCAATATTGGATCTTAAGTATATCTTCAGGAGAATGCGGCTCAGGGATTGAAAATCACCATGTATGTCTCCTATCACAAACCAATCATAAATGTTTCTATCGGTTTTGTTGATGGTTAAAGGATCAACAATCAGAACTTTTTTATGTTCAGGATCTTGGCTTTCTACCTTTTCTTTTGCCTGCCGGGCAAGTTTAAGTAAATCAGCTTTCAGGATTTCGAGGCGTTCTGTAGACGGTCTCTCATCGGCATCTCGAATAAGACCAAGTATTGCTTCAACGGTCGGAGTTTTGTGAAATATGTTTAAAATATTTAACATATATTACCTTTCTGAAAGTCAGCGTCTCGGAAACTTGACAATGAAAGAGATTAATTTTACAGGAAGTCTGATTGCCGCTTTGATAAAATCGTAAATTAATCGAGATGTAACATAGTCTGTAGTTTTACTACCAAAAATCATTTTGAAACCTATATAAGGAATAAAAAGTAGTAATACAATAGCTATTATAAAGTTGAATATAACCATAGGATTTAGGGTAGCACTTTTATTTTTCGCACTTGTTCCTTTATGCTAACAGGGTTGCTGATTCCTTGAAAGACAACATTGGCTTTGCCGTCAGCAACGGAGATTATTTCAACTGTTCCAACACCAAGTAGGCGTTCAAAAATACCTTGTTGCACGTTTATGACACGAATGCTCCGTAACTCCATTTCCCTAATTTCATTACTAATTAAACCAACACGCATAATCACTCTCTGGTTTGTAATTGTGTAAAGGCTACGGTAGCGGCCAATTGCTGCCAGAATAAAAAAGATGGCAGAGATGACCACCCCACCTGAAGCATTTCCAGTATTAAGAGATGCTAAAAGTATACAAGCTCCTATCAGGAGCAGTCCCGTAAAATTAAGCCATGATGGATGTTCTTGATAAATGATGGTTTCACTCATAGTCAGTCGCCATTTAATATTGTCGTATTTTTTATTAACGCCATAATTTGATATTCATGTCAATATTTTTGTACTTAATTATGTGTTAAATATTTATAAGTTATCAAGCATAACATGGTTTCAGGCTAATTTTTCCGACAGCATTGAAAAAGCCCTCGACTCCTTTGTAGATATAAACGCCGAAAGTAGGATTTTATTACAGAAGAATAATTATTTTTTTCCACATCTGTTTTTTCGCCGTAGTATACTTATACACATCTTTGGCAGCTGTCCCGTATATGGGTTGGAAAGTTAATCAATCTTTCTTCGTAACATATACTTATGAGCCAATTATTTTATCCGCTCATTCGGTAATATATGTTTTGGAGTTCAATTGAACATTGTTTGTTGATTAATTTAATCTCTATGGGTTAAATTCTCCGTCGCTTGCGACGAAGAAGAAATTAGAATCCAATAAGATACCCCGCTGCTTGCGGCGGGGAGTTTCATTTATGTTTGCTAATTTCATGAAACTTTTTCCACAAAAAGTAGTTAATCTTGTCTTGCTCATGGTGCCTTGTAAAAAAATGTTGATGTGTCCAATTACATCGCGTTGTTTCGGTGCTAATTGTTGTACTTGGTACCTTCGGGCGAAAAATAAAATTTGTTTGTCGCCTCAGCTTCTAGCATCATTCGTCCTGATTCTTCTGTGCCGAATCTTTCCATCGTACCGTTCAGATGCGAACCTGCAGGGTTGCTGTCTATTCTCCCGAATTTAGCAATCTCTTGCATCAATTTTTCCGCCTTTTTTGCACCATATCGTTCTGTGAAAATATGACGATTTATTTCACTTAAACTCTTAAATTCCGGTAACTTTTTCTTTTGACTTTGTTTTGTCATTTGATCCTCCTTAGAAAGCAGTTGCTAATTGATATATTTGGTCGGCGGTTCAAGATGCATCTTTTTAAGCTTTTCGCATCCTTTTCTTACACGTTCTGCTATTTCCGGGCCGAATTTCTCTGTAATAATATAATTGTTCATTTCACTTAGATTCTTAAATTTCCGTTTTGTTTTCTTTTCATTTTCTTTGGTCATTGTTACCTCCGATTGTTTGGATTGTTTAGTGAAAATTATACTCTAGCAGACTATAACGGCATTTTATGCTGAATATTACAAATTTACGACTGAAAATTTGAAGTATCTTTGCCGATATTCGTAATTTGTTTATTGTCTTACTGTAATATTTAAAAAAAAATCTCGTTATTCCTTGTTGTAAGTTTTCTTAAACATTTTTAGGAGGGATTATGACCAAAGAGGCGTTGAGGGAAGGCGAGACAAGCGTATTTCAGAAAAAAAGCGACACAACAAGTCTAGAAATTCAAAAAGAAAATACACAAAGTGAAGAAATGGTGCGTTTCCAGAAACAGCAGACGGTCAATCTGCAAATTAAGGAAGTTATGGCTAGAGAATTAACGGAAATGGAATTGCCGGATCATATGGTTAATGAAATTCTTAACATTGAAGATGAAGTGCCTTTTTAAACAATTGGAGGAATAAACCATGAGCAAAAATGTTTTCCCCACGGTAATAATTCAAAAGACATCAGGCGGATTTGATGCAGTATTGGGTCTGTCGCTTAAATCCATTCTGAAGAGAGATCTTTTTTTAGAAATTAGATCAACAGAAGAAGACAATGATAAGTCGGCAACTTCTATCAGTCATAAGTTGGAGATAATTTATCGAGAGGGCCTGCTTCAGGCAATTTCCACCTGGCCAAATACAATTACATTAGAAATGCATATCACTAGCCTCCCTAATTTAAAATTCAAGGCTCAAGGTCGGGTACTCATGAGCATGATACTTCGTACAAAAGCTAAAACTGAATTAAAAGCCAGAAAAGATGCCCTTGAAAAATTCCTGTCTCTACGCACCCTCCTTTTATCTCACATGAGTGATGCGGAATTCACCCCGATAACAAACCAGAGTGAATTGAAATTTTACCTGGTCCCATTCCCGATGAAGCATGCAATGGCTGTGCATCGGGAAACGGAGCAAATACAGATAACACAAGCGATGGAGCGGAGAACAGTAAAAGGATTACTGCCGCATGATGATAGTATCTCTCCAACGGCGACTTTTATTGATTATGTCTATCCCTGGTGTGAATCGGTTGACGACTGGTCTCGTCTGTTTCAAATTATGATGTATGATCTGGACCCTTTTAAAATTATTATAAAGTTGAGTCCAGCTAAGCTATCTGACGCACAGCGGCAGAACATGGAAAAGGATATCCAGAATTGTGAGCTGGTTCTTAATTCGAATAAGCCATATGAAGTAAGCTTACAACGTCAGGCTGCTTTGTTGCACAGGTCTCTTCTAAATCAAATAACAGACTTGCATAAAGGAGCATTCAATGTCGGAGTTTTTATTCTGGCCGGTCACAAGATAGATTCGGCTTTATGCAACATACTAGGACAGACTATTTCGACGAGCAGGTCCATTTCCGAAAAAGATCCGACTTTAAACGGTGGTTTTGCGGTTTCCGGAATAAATGTAAAAAAAGCTCTCACCAGCGATTATTATCAGGAAAAATTTGTCTATTCAGTCAGTGAAGCGGCTTGCGCTTTTAGGCTTCCTTCTCCGCCCGCAAATGAAATTCACGGTCTGCCTTTGCGGCGATCAAGAACCTGTCTTGCCGCCCTGCCTGACTTCGATCAAAGTAAAGACGGCATTAATTTGTGTCTGAATATCCACAGTGGTTTTTCGCAGCCGGTTTACGTTCCTGCCGATGACCGTATGCGTCATATGTTTATTATTGGGCAGACGGGAACAGGGAAGTCCACAATGATGGAATCTATGATTCTGCAAGATATCCGCGCCGGACACGGTCTGGCGGTTATTGATCCGCACGGCGAAATGGTTGATAATATTCTGGGTAAAATTCCAGAATCAAGATTGGATGATGTGATTCTCTTTGACGTGCTGGATCGTGAAAGACCGATTGGTTTTAATATTTTGCAGTGGCGGACCCTTGAAGAACGCGATTTTATCATTGATGAACTATATGACACTATCGACAGTATTTATGATATGCGGACAACCGGCGGACCTATGTTCGAAATGAATATGCGGTGCATGCTGCGTTTATTGATGGGGTCCCAGCCGTCTGATGATTTCAAACCGACACTTATCGACTTCAAGAACTGCTACACCTACGAAGAATTTAGAAAGTGGCTTTTATGGCGCAATGATGAAGAAGCGATGAAAGATTTTGTCATAGAACTTGAAGAAGCCAGAGGAGAAGCAAGCATTAGAAGTATTGCTCCTTATATAACTTCAAAATTTTCCAGGTTTACCGATAAAACTCTTGAAAATATAATTGGGCAGGAGGAAACGGCTTTTGATTTTGATGAGATTATGGCGCAGGGTAAGATATTTTTGGTCAAATTAGGCAAAGGTCGGTTCGGTTCTACGGTTTCTGCATTATTAGCAAATCAACTGGTAAGCCGGTTTAAGGAAGCCGCAATGAGACGCGGAGAAATGAGGCCCGAAGAAAGGCGTGATTTTTTTCTCTATGTAGATGAATGCAGTAGCCTCCCGATGTCAAGTTTTACAGATCTACTATCTGAGGCTAGAAAATATCGTATGGGACTTGTTCTGGCTACTCAATATGCGGCTCAATTAAAAAACGAAAAACCGGGCGATGATCTTCTTTCAGCAATTCTGGGCAATGTTGGTTGTCTGAATATTTTTCGCGGTGGCCAAGACGACGCTAAGCTTTTGATGCCTTCACTCTTCCCTTATTTTAATTCTATGGATATTATCGGATTGCCAAACTGGCAGGGTTACTGCCGTCTGCAAATTAAAAATCAGGCCGTGGCGCCTTTTAGCTTTGAAAACATTATGGACATAACACCTTATGATAAGAAAGTGGCTAGGAAAGTCCGTGACCTTTCACGACAGATTTATGGTTGTAGTATTCAAGATATTCAAAAGAAAATAAGATATCGCCGGAATATCTGGAAAAAACGTGATGAATGTGGTGAATAATGAAAAGGGGATTTATTACCTGATAAGAAATTGCCTAATTACTTCATAGGTATAAATTATGAGAGAAAAATATAACAAACCGCGACACCAAAAAGACAACAATAAAATAATTAGAGATATTTCAACATTATTAACCGTCATAATACTGCTAGTAATGATATCTGGTACACTTTACGGGTTTAATGTTGACAAAGAAAAGTCCACAAAACAAGAAATAACAGTTACTGTAATAGATAGCGAATATAATGGTTGCGGCAATCGTATGGGTGGATTTGAAGCCTTATATCATGGCGAAAAAATAATGATAAGCTTCAAACACGGGAGGGTTTTGACTGATCTCGAACTCTGTACAGTTCAGAGGCAAAAGTTAAGTTTTGTAGACAAACAGGTAATTGTAGTGGGGACCTTTCATGGAAAGAAAGACTTCAATGCAGAGGAAGTATATCTTTTGGGAGCGAAAAGAAAATTATGGCCAAAAACTCCTGGTAATGTTGAATATGTTGTAACTGCAAAAAAAATAAAGAGAGGAAATGAACTGAGTGTTTATTTAAATAACAAAGAGATTAAATTCAGGGATTCGACACCACAATTTGGATGTAATCCCGGACAGGGCGGCCCGAAAAGGTATGAAGCTTTAAAAGCTTATGAAATAAAAATGGGAAACAAGATTGTTGACCCAGGCCTTGATAAGATGGGAATCGAGGATCGCCTAGAAGGGCCACTTGAAGGTGCATGGAATGGTTCAGAGATTGAGATAATTGCAAAGAAAGAGGGTGAGGCGACGCTGATATTGCTGTACTGGACTCCGAACTATTGTATTATACATTACTATATTCCATTTGTCATAAGACCTTAATGTGTCCTAGACATTTTTTATTATCGGTTTTAACTGAGCTTCTCTTGGGCGGGATAATACGCAAGCGCTGATAAAAGTGGATTGTCATGTTCATGTAAAATCTTTGAAATTATTAATCCTAATACATGAAAGGTTTATGTTCAGACTAGCAAATTGAATAAAAGTGATTAATCAAAACCGATATATTAAGGAATAATCAATGGCGCTGAATATTTTACAAGGGAATGTCCTTGATGCCAAAGCCGAGGCTATCATTCTAACTATAGATGGAGCGGCAAAGGGGATGGAAGGTAATCTCAGCCGTGAATTTGCGTCACGCTTCCCCGGAGTGTGGAATGAAATTCAAAACAAAATTGAATATCCGGTCCCTCTCGGGAGTGTTATAGAATATGAAACAGCGGGCAAATGCGCTTTTCGGTTGGTTCTGCTTGCAACAACGCTTAATCATCTTGAAATGATCAGTGATCCGGCCAGACAGGGAATTATTTGTGATGTAACGGAAAAATCCCTCAATATTGCGGCAAAATATAAAATAAATGCCATTGCTTCGCCGGTGCTGACAGGAGGCTGGCGTTTAACAATGCAGAAAGCCTTTTTATCAATAGTTGATGGTTTTGAAAGGGCACGGCAAAATGGTATTACTGCAAATCTGGACATCCATATTATGAATATGAATCATTATAAAAATATAAAATCACTGGCGCAGAATATAGGTTGGCGATAACTCAACCCATCATTGAATAAATATTGATCCATCCGTTATAAATTTCACTTTTTATCGTTCTACTTAATGGAGGAGGTTTAAAACACCGCATTAATATGGAATCGAATCCCAAGCCTACAGTTTACAGAATATTGCTTGTCGAAGATGATCAGGAACGCGCGGATATATTGATTTCATATCTGCCGAAAGACATCAGGGTAGTTTTTGCTTCATCGGCTGGCAGGGCTCTTGGTATAGTAAAAACAGATCATCGTAATCGCAGGGACAAGTCGCCTTATTGTGGAATTATGCTTGACCATGATCTACAAGAGCAAATCGTTTGCGCAGAAGAAGGACTGTTGTCCGGTATGAATGTTGTGGACGCTATCATTGATTCTGTCTCTCGAGATGTTCCCATTCTTATTCACTCAATGAATCCATCCGAAGCCCCCATGATGGTCAAGAAGCTCAAAAGTGCCGGTTTCCGTGTCACAAGAATGCCAATGCGGGAACTAACTGCTGAAAAACTACTCGGATGGCTGGAGGATGAGTGTGAAGCATATAATGATAATCCATAATGGTGATCTTATTTCTTGCTGCAAATGAAGGGGTTAATTAATAGGGGGTGACAATGTCTATTTTATATAGCGATGAAAAAGAGCTTGTGGAGTCCATACAAAGCACCAGAGAGTTGATAGAAATTTGTGATGATTTTATAAAAGGCTCTGAGAACTCCGTTAAACGGTATGAGGATTTTATAAAACAATATCCCTCTAATCCCAATTATAAGAGTTGCTTAGAGGAAGCGGAGGAGTCATTAGCAAAAAATAAGGAAGCATTAAAACAAGCAAAGGAAACACTTAACGAAAAACTAGAAATATATAAAAACTACTACGAAAAAAAAGAGACTCTTCACTAAAAGAAAACAGCATTGAGTTAACAGTTATTCAAGGTGAACTTATCAATATTGAATCTATAAATGATGTCATTATTCTTCAGGTGTGTCATTATTTTCTGATTTCGTCGTTTAAAAACAAAGAATGTCATTTAAAATTTAAAAGAAATTCTTTTTCCCCAATTTCTACATTAGGAATGTAAGCTTTTTCTGATTCCGTCGTTTATCACTTCAAGAAAAGTACCATCCTTAATCTTCATCATAACTCTAGAAAGATTATTTTTCGATCATATGCAGATTTTTTGTAATAAGTAAGTTTTTTTCTCGTTTATAGATCACGAAGGAGGAGTAGAGAAAAAATAGAAGATCATCTTTTTTAAACTATTCACAAATACTTTTCAAATCTTCTGTAACTTTTTTGACAAATAAACGTTTTCTATTGAAAGAAAAAAAATCCAAAGGAGGAAATAGTCATGAGAAAAACATTAGTAGCGATGTCTTTGTTATTTGCAATCTTCTTGTTATCAGCCTGCGCATCAGGAACCGCTTATACCTGGAAGGAAAGTGACACTAACGGTATCAAAGGTATGTCTTTTGAACAAGTTACTAAAAAATTTGGTGAGCCAGATCGAAAATACAAAAGTCAGGGAAAGCAAGTATTTGAATATCGGAAACCCGCTGAAAAGGAAAGTGGGAAAAATGCATACGTGGCTATAACATCATTCGGATTTGCATCCGGTAAAGACAGTATGTATGTGGACATCCTCAGGATTGTGTTCAACAATGGAAGAGTCGTCGACTACAGTTATGAAGAAAGTGCCATGGGCATAGCTTTGCCAGGAGGTATGACGCCTTCGAATTGAACCAAAGTAAATAAAGTAAAAAATAAAGTCACTGATGGGAACTCTTTAATCAGGTGGTAGTTTTACTGCAAAGAAATACTGCAACCGAGACCGGCAATGAGTTCACTGAAAATATAATAGAGTACAAAGAAGCATAGAAAAAAATGATCAGTTCGACTCAAACAAATAAATTAGGAGATGAAAAATGAAAAAAATATACTTAATGCTGTTTGGATTACTAATCGCTTTCTCTTTATTTTTAACTGGATGTACACCGGGGAACGGAAGTTCAAGTCCAGGTGCAAAGCAACCTGTATCTTTGAGATCCGGTAACGATATAATCGTTACTTCTAAAACGATTGGTGCAACCGGAGATATAATTGAAGCGGGTAGCAGTGGGACACCAATTGATGGCGTAACGGTTCAATTTCCCGCTGGTGCTTTGTCAGCAGATACGAATGTTTCTTTAGGATATAACACTGGAACTTTAACGCCGAACGAAGGCATCTATGCTGGCATCGCACTCGTTCTAAACGCAGGGACTGTGACACAATTTGATCAACCTATAACAATTACAGTTCCATTTACAGATATGAGCAAAGTTCCTGTTCCGTACTATGTGGATGCTGCCGGTAAACTTCATCCCATGCAGCTTATACAAATCGACCGCACAGCAAAAACATTTACCTTTCAAACGTTCCATGCTTCTTGGTTTACTTGGATTTTTGGTGATACGGCCTATGCGCCGGGACCAAATGATATAGTAGCTACTGGTTATTCTCCGGGTAATGATAGCTTTCAGGTTAAGAATAATGGCTCTGAGTATAATCGTGATGGTGAATGTTTTGGTATGACCTCATTCTCCCTTTGGTATTATATGGACAAGAAAGCTTCAAAAGGGAATTTTTATCCAAAATATATGAGTGTTGTCGGGACTAATTCTTCTGGAAACTCATTGTATGGTCAAGATATTATCGCGACTCGCGCTTTTATCTCAATTTCTCAACAGTGGAATTGGTATTACACAAATGTTGTCCATAATCAGCAAAACCTATCACAAGCGGACAGATATGCGGCTATTCAAAACATAATTTTAAATACTGGTAATCCGGTTTTAATATATTTATACCATACGGACTCTAATGTCAGAGGTGCACACTCGGTTCTCGCTTATGCCTTTAATCATATAGACGGCACTATTTCAATTTACGATCCAAACTATCCGGGTTCATCTAAGACCATAACTTATAATGGCACATCTTTTGATTCCTATGCAGGATATGACGGAATAGTCTACAACGGCGACGGTTCTTTGAAGCTAACAGAGCATTATCAAAACATCCTTGATGACGCTGATGCCAATTTTAATGGCAGCGGTAACGCAACAATAAATGTCACATCAAATACAAACGGTCAGACAGTCACCGAACGAAACATTACATTATCGGGCAATATAGAAAGTGGCCAAGTTTTGGTAAATAAACTTAATGTCTTTGTAGGATCAACGCCTTTTGCCGTAAATGTTGGAGAAGATGGTTCATTTAGCGTATCAGTCAGTTTAGAAAGCGGCATCAATCATTTGCATTTTGCAACACAAGGCAATAATACGGCTGGTTCTCTTATGGATCTCCCTAATAATATGGCGACGACTGATTTCACGCTCAACTTGAACATTCCCAAATCGGTTATCCTTGTCACACTTACGTGGGATACCAATGACACAGACATAGATACTTATGTGATTGATCCTGTGGGCGACTATTCTTGTTACTATCACAAAGCCACTGCTGATGGCGGCGAGTTAGACTACGATATAACAACTGGCTATGGCCCGGAACATTGGACATTAATGACTACTGATACAGTTAGATATGACCAACCGTATATAATCCGCCTTCATTACTACAGTGACCACGGTAATGGCCCTTCTAATTATACTGTTTCCATCAAAGTTTATGAAGGAACAAACAGGGTTCAGGAATATTGGTACAGAGGAAATTTAGCGGTGAGTAATCCAAGTAATAATAGTCCTGACGGCAGTGGAGAGGATTGGGTTGATATCGCTAATATTACACTGACACAGGCTACTACTCAAGCTTCTGCACATGCTTTAAGAGCAATGAGGGCATCAGATGGACGCATAAACCTTACGGTCCCAGTGCCGTCGAAAGAACAACGGATTAAAGCAAATTATTAATGAGTTAAACCTGTGGAGGCAAGTATCTAGCTTGCCTCCACAGTATCCTTCTGATAAGGTGAAATCATGCTTTTACGTATGTATTTGTCCACAATAGTTGTGCTAATTAGTTCTATTCTTTTGTTGCAAGGAGATATTATGGCAGGTACTCTAAAACCATCCCATTATGAACACGGTCATACAATTTATGTCAAATCTTTTAAAGCTAGTAACTCGGGTAATTTGATTGAGATAAATAATACACAAACCCCTGTTGACGGTACAATTATAGAAATTCCGCAGGGAGCATTAGAGAAAGAGGTTAATTTTTCTGTCGGTTACGACGATGGCATTATCAATCTTCGTTCTGGTAAAGGAAGTGGCACCATTCTAGTATTATCAACAAATCATGAAGTATCTTTCAAAAAGCCTGTAACCATAAAAATAAAATTTAACACTTCCATCAACCCACGAACAATAGTTGGTTATGAAATTGACAAACTAGGATTTCTTCATTCTCTTGATATTGAGTCTATCGAAAAGGATAGGGGGTTTGTTTCATTCTATACCTATAAGCCGCTAATGTTTACCTGGGTCTACATTTATTGATATGGACGAGAACTGAAGGGATGCCCAAGATCAAGAGCATTGATAACTTCTCTATTCGTCAAGTAAAGAAACGGAACATGGACGTATCATGGATATGAATGTAAGGAGGTAAGCCGATGGCAATCGAAGTCAGAGGGATCACTTTTGTCTGTAGAAAGGCGGATATTTCACGTCGCTACCCCGGGGGCATCGACGCGTTCAAAGAAGACTCACCGGTCTTCTTAGCGCGCGAAGATGAGAATCTTATAACGAGCACCGTGATGAACGCAAGAGATTTGTGTGACCTCCGAGATAAGCTCGTCGCAGCTGATGTGCAATACGTCGTCGTGGACATGTTTGACGGTATAAAGACTGACTGCGACTGGCTCGAATTCGAACGTGGACAGGACGGTCCTGTCTGCAAGGTGAAGGGTGAGGCACCTGGTCGGATCAAGCGGTGGGAGGAGCCGGACGGAGGGAATGGCCCGACGATTACAGAAGTGCTTTATGCTCGGAAACTTGCAAAATTTTTACAGGAAGATGCAAAACTCGCCGAGTGGATGATGGGTATGATCGAAACAGAAGATGGTTGCCGTGCCCTTAAGATTCTCCTCCGTGTTGAGGAGATTGCTCAGAAAAGAAAAAAGAACAAAAAATAAGGAGGTCAGTGGATGAACTGTATTAAGACGTTTATCATGATTAGACCATTAACACTTTTAATCTTTTTTTCAACCCTGATACTTTTTGTCTCACCAAACATCCATGCAAATGAGAGAGTCCCTCGAATATATATTCATAAAGATGCCTGTCCATTTGAATGTTGTCAGTTCGGCAGTTGGATTGCTCGTCAGCCGGTAGAGTTGTTTGAATCGCCGAACGGAAAAATTATCAAGAGAAAAATCAAAAAGGGTGAAAAGATCATTGCGTTAACTGGTGAGGTCCATTCCATTCCTCTTCCGGTAAGGGTCACACACGTATATGAGACAGATGAAAAACAGGGTATTCACGTTGGTAATATTGTGTTCATCCTTCACGGTATCGGAGAAGGAGCCGTTGCTTTATTGCATAATGGCAAGGTTAAAGATGGTTCCCTTGACCTCACCTATGAATTACTCAATAAGAATGGAGCAAAGTTTCCTACTTGTGTTTGGTGGGTTAAAATTCGCCTCAATGATGGTTCCGAAGCATTGATTAAAGACCCGCGTGGTTTCGATGGAATGGATAGATGTTCCTAACCATAAATTTATTTATCAAATTCAAATTATTTACAAAATTACACAGCATATATACAGTTGCCTACTTCCATTGCTACTGTAAGAATGCAATGGAATATTACAATAGCAATGTAATTATGTTGGTCGAAAGGGACAGATATTTTGGCGGTAGACCGAATAGATTTGGTCATCAATTTTACTATGCGAATGGACTTTCGAGTTGTCCATGTTCAGAGCTTGCCGATTCCACTCCAATTATTTTCAGCAAAACGGATTTTATTTTTTAAAAACAAGAAGAAAAAAAGAGCCGCCCAGCCGGAGCATGAGACGGCTCATTGAGCATGAGCATGTACAGAAATGGTGTGTGATCAGTCTTATTTAACTGCGTCTTTCAGTCCCTTCCCAGCTTTAAATACGGGGACCTTCTTAGCTGCTATTTTAATGACAGCGCCTGTTTGGGGGTTTCTGCCTTTGCGGGCTTTTCTTTTGCTGATACGAAATGTACCAAATCCCACAAGTGTAACAGCATCACCTTTTTTGAGCGCTTTCTGGATTGC
>Ga0182019_10000337_pt1 | contig 23099 bp, 19 predicted proteins | sample 812E2MmetaG_FD_120483 | JGI IMG/M metagenome (GOLD analysis project Ga0182019, IMG submission 120483) | Permafrost microbial communities from Stordalen Mire, Sweden - 812E2M metaG | ecosystem: Environmental > Terrestrial > Soil > Wetlands > Permafrost | place: Sweden: Stordalen | collected...
CACCGGCCCAAGACGGGGCCCTCAGAGTGAGCCGGGAGTGACATCGCCGTGAGCCTCATCACCGTCGAAGTCCGCGATGCGGTCGCCTGGATCACGCTGGCCAGCCCGCCGGTCAATGCCCTTAGCATGGCTCTGATCGATGAGCTATCCGCTGCCCTCGTCGCCCACCAACCACCCGAGGTACGGGTCGTCATCATTCGCGCCGCGCCTGGCGCCCGAGTCTTCTCAGCAGGCCACGACGTCCGGGAATTGCCTACGAACGGGCGCGACCCCCTCACCTACAACGATCCATTACGCAAGGTCATCCGCAACGTCGAGAGCCACCCGGCACCGATCATCGCCATGGTTGAAGGTTCGGTCTGGGGAGGCGCGTGCGAGCTGGTCCTCTCGTGCGACCTCGTTGTGGCCGGAGTCGATGCGACGTTCGCCCTCACTCCGGCCCGCCTGGGAGTTCCGTACAACCTGTCGGGCACTCTCAATCTCATGAAGGTCGCCGACATGCATTTCGTGAAGGAGATGTTGTTCGCGGCCCGGCCAGTCAGAGCAGATCGGATGGCCGCCTACGGGGTGGTGAACGCCGTCGTCCCGACCGACGAGCTCGAGCAGACTACCGCCGCGCTCGCAGCCGACATCGCTGCGTCGTCGCCGCTCGTCCACCGGATCATGAAAGAGGAGCTGAGGGTCCTGGCGAACGCCCACCCACTCACGCCGGAGGCGTATGAGCGCATCCAGGCGCTCCGGCGCGAGGTCTATGACAGCGACGACTACCAGGAAGGGATTCGGGCCTTCCTCGAGAAGCGCCGCCCAATCTTCCGGGGGTCATAGACCGCCTTCCGATCGATCTCGATCCTTCGGTGACCGGACACTAACCAGCGATATGGACGACGTCAAGGCGGGTGGTCCTCGCCTACAGCGTCTTCGAGTTTCGCCCCTCCGCCGGCGGTCGTCGGCGTGTTTTGCAGTGCGCCGATCGCCTGGCAGTGGGACCTTTGACCTCATGCTGCGCCTACCGGGAGAGCGTAGGCTTGTTTGGGTCCGTCCGCGGTTGGTTGGCAGGTTAGGCGGTCGGAGACGGGGCAAACCGGACGGCCCGTGTGGTCGCCGGAGAGAGTGGAGATGTGCGTGGTGGGGAATCTGGGCACGCGCCGACAGATCGCGGCATCCGCGGTTCTCTGTGTTGTTGCAGCTACGTTCTTCGGACCGGCACCGTCGGTCGCCAGCGCGGCCAGAACGTCGGCAAACGTCGAGGCGGTCTGCCCTACGGCAATGCCCGGCACGGCTGAGTGTCTAGCGCTGCGGCGCACGGACGTTGTCGCGCCTTCCGGATCGAGGGTCTCGCCTCAAGCGACCACAGGCGCGTATGGTCCCGCTGATCTGCAGAGCGCGTATGCCCTGCCGGTGGCCCAGGGCTCCGGACGGACCGTCGCGATCGTCGACGCGTATGACCTACCTACGGCGGCGTCCGACTTGGCGTACTACCGAAGTTACTGGGGCCTGCCCGCGTGTACCACGGCGAACGGCTGCTTCCACAAGGTGGATCAGAACGGCGGTACGACCTATCCGAGCACGGCAGTTGGCAAGGGCTGGGATGGCGAGATCGCTCTGGACATCGACATGGTCTCGGCCATTTGCCCGTACTGTCACATCCTGCTCGTCGAGGCCACGAACAACCAATGGGTCAACTTGGGCACGGGTGTAAATACCGCCGTGTTATTGGGTGCCATCGCTGTGTCGAACAGCTATGCAGGTTCCGAATGGAGCAGCGAGAGCTACTACGACACGCTCTACTACAACCATCCCGGCGTAGCGATCACGGCCTCGACAGGCGACTGTGGTTACAACTGCAACGGCGTCTACGGCTCCAGCGACTACAACAGCGTCGGGTACCCGGCCGCTTCCCCTGACGTAGTTGCGGTCGGCGGCACTAGCCTTACGCCAGACGGCAGTGCCCGCGGCTGGACCGAATCGGCCTGGGGCGATGCCTATGGCGGGGCCGGTAGCGGCTGCTCCTCCTACGAGCCAAAGCCCTCATGGCAGCACGATTCCGGATGTGCTAATCGGACCCAGGCTGATGTCTCGGCCGTTGCCGACCCGGCGACGGGCGTGTGGATCTACGTCGATGGTGGCTGGGGGATCGAAGGTGGCACCAGTGCCGCATCGCCGATCATTGCCGCCACGTTTGCTCTGGCCGGCGGTCCGGCGGCCGGAACCTATCCGGCGAGCTACCTCTATGCAGACACCGCCGACCTCAACGACGTGATAGGTGGCAAGAACGACGTCACCTGGGGCGGTACGGGGTCCGCCTGCACCGTCAGCTACCTCTGCAACGGTGTCGCCGGCTACGACGGGCCGACAGGACTGGGCACACCGAATGGTGTGATGGCCTTTATGGCCGTGCCAACCCTGGCCGTCTCAGGTCTCCCGAGCCCGACCGTCGCGGGGGTCGCCCACAACCTCACGGTCACCGCCAAAGACGCCTACGGCAACACCGCGACTGGCTACACCGGCAAGGTCCACTTCACCAGCACCGATGCGACAGCGACTCTGCCGGCGGACTACACCTTCACCGCCACCGACGCGGGGGTCCACGTCTTCAGCGTGACGCTCAAGACCGTCGGCACGCGCTCGGTGACGGCTACCGACTCCGTGAGCTTGGCCACCGGCAGCCAGAACGCCATCGTGGTCAACCCGGGATCGGCGATGCAGCTGACCGTCTCCGGCCTGCCCAGCCCATATGGCGCGGGTAGCACCCAGAGCCTCACCGTCACCGCCAAGGACGCCTACGGCAACACCGCGACTGGCTACACCGGGACCGTCCAGTTCAGCAGCTCTGATCCGGCCGCCGTCCTACCGGCGAATGCGACCCTCGCCAACGGGGTCGGCACCTTCAGCGTCACCCTTCGGACCGCCGGCACCCGATCGGTCACCGCCACCGACACCGTCACGCCCTCGATCACCGGCTCGCAGAACGCCAGCGTGGTCAGCCCGCCAGCCGCTACCTACACCCCCATCTCCCCTCGTCGCGTTCTGGACTCCCGTCCCACGGGCTCAGGTCACACCAACATGGGCCTGGCCGGTAACTTCGTAGCCGGCACCGTCCGCAAGTTCGCCGTGGCCGGAGCGCCCTACGTCGGTGGCGGCAGCGCGCTTGCGATCCCTGCGACCGCGGTCGCGATCACCGGCAATCTCACAGTCGTAGGTGAGGCCGCGGCAGGAGTCATCGATCTCGGACCGACGGTCAGCGCCACCGGGTCCACCACCACGATCACCTTCGTCAAGGGCGACACCCGCGCCAACAACGTAACGGTGGGTCTAGCTTCCGATGGCTCTCTAGAAGCCGTCTATCGCAGCTCGACCGCGGGCGCCACGACGGACCTCATCTTCGACGTCACAGGCTACTTTGTGCCCGGTAGCGCGGGCGCCACCTATCACAGCTTGGCTCCGGGTCGAGTTCTCGATACAAGACCGACTGGCAGTGGGGTGACCCACATCGGCCCGCTCACCAAGCTGCCCAACCGCGTCGTGCGAACCTTCCCCGTGGCAGGGGTAGTGGCTCTGGGCTGGAGTAGCGCTCTTGTTCCCTCTGGCGCGCTAGCGGTCACCGGCAACGTGACCGTGACCGGTGCCACATCGGCCGGCTTTGTCGCTCTGGGACCGACCATCACCGCGTCCCCCTCGACCTCGACGCTCAACCTGGCGGCCGGCTCGACCGTGGCCAACGGGGTCACCGTAGCCCTATCGGGGGGCAAGCTACAGGTGGTCTGGTGCGGTACCACCGGATCGAGCGCCGATGTCATCTTCGATGTCACCGGCTACTTCACCGCCGGTGCCGGTGGACTATCGTTCTACGCGGTCGCACCAGTCCTCGTGGTCGACTCCTCGGCGTCTCTGGGCCTGTCGGGTACCTTCGCGAGTCAGACCGCACGACTCTTCGCCATCGGCGGTACGGCGGGTATCCCAGTCGATGCGGCCGGTATCAGCGGCAACCTGACTCTGCTTGCCCCCTCCAGTGCCGGCTGGGCTCTGGTCAGCCCTGAGATCGTGGCTTCCCCGACCACCTCGACGGTCAACGCCTCGGCCGATCACAGTGAGGCCAACGGCTTCGATGTCGCTCTGGGCTCATCGGGTCACGTCGCTCTGGAGTGGGCCGGCACCACTGGCTCAACCGCCAATCTCGGCCTCGATATCACTGGCTATTGGAAGTAGGAGGGAGCACGCTCCGCGCCCCATCGGACCCGAGCAGACGTTCGGAGGCCCCGGCTCGCGCCGGGGCCTCCGGCTACGTGCCCGGCGGGAGTCGTCACGACGCAGCCATCGTGCGGGAACCGGAGCCATCCGAGTCGCGTCTTGGCAGAGATGCGAGAGGACTCTCGCGTCTTCGCAGAGGTGAGGAAGATGAGTCGAGCCACAAACCCCATCGAGCGCGCCCGCACCATCCGAGGAGGGCTCGGTCTTGGGACGCTGGTCCTCGTCGGCGCCATTCTGGCGGGCTGCTCGGGACAGGCCGCGGCCATGGCAGAAGCAACCTCGCAGGCGACGCGCATTCCCGGTTCGCCGGCGGCTGCCACGCAGGCCGCCGAGGCCATCGACGCCTTCGGGTTCGACTTCTACAAGAGCGACCTCACGTCCGGTGGCAATGCCGTCGTGTCGCCCGCCAGTATCGTCCTGGCCCTGTCGATGGCCCAGGCCGGAGCCGGCGGTGAGACGGCCTCGCAGATGGACACCGTTCTTCACGGGGCGGCGGGCTCCGGGGGTGGCAACGGGATCAACTCCCTGGACCAGACCCTGGCAGGGCTCTCGGGCACCTTCAAGGACGCCAACGGCACAGATCAGCAGCTGACGCTTCGCATCGCCAATGCGCCGTTCGCCCAGCGCGACCTGCAGTTGCAGCAGCCCTTTCTGGACACACTCGCCTCGAAGTACGGCGCGGGCCTGCGACTCGTCGACTTCGAGAATGACCCGGCCGGCGCCTGTAACTTGATCGATGGCTGGGTCAGCGACCAGACCGAAGGGCGGATCCCGAAGCTGCTCGACAGCCTGGACTCCGCGACGCGACTCGTCCTGGTGAACGCGATATACCTCAAAGCCCCCTGGCAGACACCCTTCGATGAGTCCGGCACCAAGAAGGCACCGTTCACCCGGTCCGACGGCTCGCAGGTCAGCGTTCCGACCATGAGCCTCGATCTGTCGGAGGGCAGCTATGCCTCCGGCTCGGGCTGGCAGGCCGTCGAGCTCCCCTACGCCGGCGGCTCCCTCGCCATGACCATTGTCGTCCCCGATGACCTCGCCGCCTTCGAAGCCAGTCTCGACGCGGCTCGCTTCTCACAGATAACGGCCGCCCTCCAGCCGGCGGCCGTGGATCTGACGCTCCCACGCTTCAAGATCGAGACGAAGTCCGACCTCCATTCCGTGCTGGCGGCCATGGGGATGCCCCTGGCTTTCGATCCGAACCGGGCCGACTTCTCGGGGATCACGACGCAGGAGCAGCTGTACATCTCGAAGGTCGTCCACCAGGCCAACATTTCGGTCGACGAGAAGGGAACGGAAGCCTCCGCGGCGACGGCCGTGCAGATGGAGGTGGCGGCGATGCCGTCCAAGCAGGTGACGCTGCACGTCGACCGACCGTTCATCTTCGCCGTGCGGGACACGAAGACCGGCGCGATTCTCTTCCTGGGCCGAGTGGCTGATCCCTCCGCATAGAGGACCAGATCGCTATTCAGCCATGGTGTTGTGGCGTGGGTGGCACGGACTGGCGCACGCAGAGTGGCAGAGGGGCCCCCACGTATCAGTCATATCAGTCGGGTCAGAACCGGGGGAACCCTCGGGCTAGCTGAAGGGGTTCAGACCCGAGGATGACTGACGAGAGGGTGGTCTTCCCCTCCATTTCCACTGCACGAACCACGATCAGGCGAGGGCGCTTGGGGTGACCCGAGCCACGGCCGGCATCAGGACATTCCGGGAGGAAACTCGCTCCCGAAGCCGGTTCTCGATGACGGTGGTCGCCCGCCATGGTGGCAGAACGCACCACCTGTGGTGCAGAACAGATTCAGTACTTGGATGGCGGCAGCACTATCGACGAGTGATGCCATCCAACGTAGTCGTTGATGCCACCCCACTTGGGGAAGGAATCGATATGCAGACGCTACAGAGACGCAACAGTCAGGTCGGTCAGGGTCTCGCCGAGTACTCCCTCATCCTCGCCCTCATCGCTATCTTGGCGATCACCGCGTTGCTCTTCCTAGGTGGCTAGATCAACACCATTCTGAGCAACGTCCGGCGATTCGCTCTAGCGAAGCAACCCGAACAGTAGGTTCGAGGTGGCCCCTAGCAGTCCGACTCCTGCCACGAGCGCCGCGGACGGAACGATGTAGGCCGGGAAGCGCTTCACCACTCGCACGAGAAACAGCAGCATCAGGGCGATCGCGGCCGCCTTCAGAGCCGCCGGCCCCAACGGACCCACAGACAGGTAGAGCGTCCGCGCCAACGGGTTAGTCTCGGCACCGATACCCACGCGGGCAACACCGGGGATGAATGTCGCAAGGTCCAGGAGCTGGGCGGCGGCCGCCGCGGCGAACACCGGGGCGTACCTGTTCGGTATGGGACGAAGCACCTGTCGCTCCTTGGTTGGGCATGAATCCGTTCACCAAAAGCATCGGTGAGCGGCAACCGCGTTTCTATAGGACTCAGCGCCCTCAAGCCGGCCCCGATCGTCCGGTGCAGTACGCGAGGAAGGGACCAGGGGTCTGTCGTCGTCGGGTGTCCAGCCTCAAGGTTCGTGGCCACTTTCGGGCTCGGATAGGTTGGATCCCTCGGGCTCCGCGAGGCAGGCAGAACCGGAGTGGTGAAGTTCGGGTCACGTCCTCGCACCCACCAAAGCAGTAGCGCCGAGACCATACGAGTCAGGTGTGGGGCGGCCGGATGAGGGCCACGGCGCCCCGGCGTTCGTCTGCTGTAGAGCGCTGGCTATAGTGTGTGTGCACACCACGGTTTGGCATCCCGCTGGCCGCCATGCGCGCCTGGTGGCGTCTCATGAATGACATTGGCAAAGGCAACCCGGACGCGCGGAGGATCGCCCGCTCCGCAGATCAACTGGCGATCGATGTCGAGTGGTCCGCTAAGGCGGCCGACCAGACCGCGTCAGCCGCAGGCCAGACCATGGCGGAACGGGAAACCGACGCCGCGAGCGATCAGCTGGCCGCTGAACGGGACCAGGCGAGTACGATCAGTCGCCTTGGCACGCGCCTCCCCCTAGCGGCAACCAGTCGCTCAAGGATCCAGACGGCCGCTGGGCGCGACGCCGCCGCGGTCGCTCGCGACGAGACGGCGCGACGTAAGGACGCTCGCGCTCAAGAGTCTGATAGTTCCATCGCCGCTTCCGACGCTTCAATGTCGGAGAAGCTCGAGGGGATCCGCGCTCGCTCCGCAGCGAGCCGCGTTCGGGCCGCGGTCGATCGAGAGATGGCCGCGCAGGATCGAGCCGAGGCCGCCGATGAACGCTCCTCTCTGGAGGCCGAGTTGAGCAGCGCTCACCTGGACGACCTCACCGGAGCCTTCCACCGCGGGGTGGGCACGGTCGCGCTCGCGCGTGAGATCGACCGCGCACGGCGGGCGGACGGGCGCTTCGTCATAGCCTTCGTCGATATCGACGGAATGAAGCAGGTGAACGACCGGGATGGGCATGCCGCCGGCGACCAGGTGTTGAAGGCACTCGTCTGGACCATGCGGTCGAATCTGCGCTCCTTCGACCCGATCGTTCGTTACGGCGGCGACGAGTTCGTGTGCGGCATTGGTGGAATCGACCTTGCCGAGGTCGAACGCCGGTTCGATACGATCGGTCGGGCGCTCCGGGGCAGCGTTGGCGTAGGGATCAGCGTTGGGCTGGCTGGGCTCGAACCGGACGACACGCTCGAGCGGCTAACAGCCAGGGCCGACGCGGCGCTTCTCGAGGCCAAGAAGAGGCGCGGCGAGTAGTACGTGGGTTTTTGCGAGCCGACCACGCGCCGTGCGTTTGGTGTTGAACGAGAGGGGCACGCAACGGGTGTTGTCCGTCCTCCAGGCCAGCTGATCGGCGTGGCCGCAGACGTGCGTTCGCGCAGAGTTGCGCCCACGAATCCTGTCACTCACGCGGCGGCCTGAGGTCGCCGCGGTGCAGATCGCCACTCGTCAGGCTGGCCGGGCTCGGGTTCGAGCAGAAGCCCAGCTGGCACCGATGGGCAACCCCTGCTAGGGTAGTTGGCGACCCGGCCCGTCACTCACGCGGCCGCCGCCTTCACAGGGTCGGCCGGTCGCCCCGATCGCCGGCATCGACACGGAGTGGGTATTGCCGTCAGCCAAGAGAAACGCAGCGCATCGTTTCCTCGTCCGTCTTCGCGGCGAAAAGCCCGCCGAGACGGCCGGATTGCGCTATACGCGGCGAGCTCGACTGAATGGGGAGACCGGGCCAACGGCCGACCCGTCGGCCAATCGGGCCGCCGGACTCCCGACCGTACCGCCGCCTCCGATGGCATCGCCCCGCTCGATCGACCGGGCGGGGCCACGATTCGCAAGAACGCGAGCGGGCGTAGTCGGGCGGAAGGGCGTGGTCGCACTGGCGGTCTGCCTGGTGCTCGTGGCGACGGTCGTGATGGCCTCGCTGCCGATCTCGCACCTCGGGACCGCGGCGAACGACGCGACCGCGGTTGCCGCCATCAGCGCCAGCCCGAGCCCCTCCGAATCACCTTCGGATAGCCCGTCCCCCAGCCCGCAGGCCAGCCCATCCGCGCCGGCCACGACTCAGCCTCGGGTTGGGACGCCGATCCCCGGCTCTGCGTTCCTGGCCTACACCGTCAGGGCCGGGGACACGCTCAGCCGGATCGCCAACGCCTTCGGACTGTCGATCACAACGCTCTACTGGGCTAACAGCATCAACGTCCCGGACCCACAGCTGGTGAAGATCGGCCAGATCATGAAGATCCCGCCGATGGACGGTCTGGTGATCGCGACCCAGGCGGGCGCGACGGTCGAATCGGTCGCCGACAAGTACGGCATCGACACGCAGCAGTTGATCGATGCCAACAGCCTGTCCGACACGGCCCTCGTCGCCGGCGAGCTTCTCCTGGTCCCCGGAGCCGATACCCCGCCACTGCCGGTCAAACAAGCGTCGGTGCCAGTGACGAACTGGCTCGGCAAGCTGATCTGGCCGGCGTATAAGCACTACAGGATTACTCAGGTCTTCGGCTGCACCGGCTGGTATGGCGAACCGCGGTGGGGTAAATGCCGCCACTTCCACGACGGCCTCGACATCGGCGGGCCGACCGGAGTTCCCGTATTTGCCGCCGCCGCGGGCACGGTCATCTACGCTGGCTGGAGGAAGCGCGGGACGGACGGCGCGGCCGGCGGCATCGTGGTGTGGATATCGCACGGCGGCGGCACGTTGTACACCACCTACAACCATCTGTCGGGCGTCACCGTGAAGATCGGCCAGAAAGTCTCTGCCGGTCAGCGTGTCGGCAGCATCGGTGCCACGGGCGCGGCAGTCGGTTCGCACCTGCATTTTGAGGTGTGGGTCTGCTACCCGTGGTCGGGAGGAAACATCAGCTGCGCTCGCAACCCGCTCCTCTACACGAGTCCAAAAAGGGCTGCGCCGCCTCCTGCGCCTGCGCCGACATCCTGATCGTCGGCTGCTCTTCGCGGGATCGCGACCGGGTGATTATCGAGTGTTCGTCGACGGCGATCTGATTGGGCTCAAGCACGGGTTCGAGCCGACGACAAGAACCGTCCCAACACCCTGGGAGCTCACCCTCCGAAACCCTGCAGAACCCCCAGCCGGTCGGAAGCAGCCGCGTCGACCCCAAGATTGACGAAGGCAGGAGCCTCTGCGAGACTCGCCGGGCTGGGCGATGGCCGCCCGAAGGAGGACGCGGGGATGAGCGACCGACGCCGAGACGGACCTGAGGCGGCCGTCGTCTGTCTACCCGACGTGCCCGAGCGGCACCAGGTGGGCGAGCTTCCGGCGAACGTCGAGGTCGTCCTTCTGCCCCGCCAGCCCGGCCCGTTGCCCGACCTGAGCCGGGTGGAGCTCCTTGTCCCGGCCGACGGGGCGAGGCAGATTGTGCTGGCCGAGCTCGGCGCGATGGCCCGCCTGCGGGTCATCCAGACGCTCAGCGCCGGTGTCGATTGGCTCCGGGGGCGGGTTCCAGCGGGGGTCATGGTCTGCAACGCTCGGGGCGTCTACGACGGCCCGATGGCGGAGTGGGTCGTGGGCGCGATCCTGGCGATGCAGCGCCGCCTGATCACGGCCCGCGATGCGCAGCTGGCGACGGACTGGCGTCCGTTCGAGTCCGACGAGCTGGCCGGCCTGCGGGCCGTCATCCTCGGCTTCGGGTCGATCGGCTCCGCGGTGGCAGCGCGGCTGCGGCCCTTCGGCGTGGACATCGTCGGCGTGGCCAGGGCGCGGCGGGAGGGAGTCCTGGGGCTCGAGGACCTGGACGAGGCGCTCCCCGCCGCCGACATTCTGATCGATCTGCTGCCGCTCAGTGTGGAAACGGCCGGGCTCCTGAACGCTCGCCGCATCGGGCTGCTGCGGCCCGGCGCCCTCCTGGTGAACGCTGGGCGCGGCGCGACGGTCGATACGCCGGCCCTCGTCGACGCCGTGCGAAGCGGTCGATTGCGCGCAGCCCTGGACGTGACCGATCCCGAGCCGTTGCCTCCGAATCACCCGCTCTGGCTGCTGCCGGGCGTCCTGATCAGCCCGCACGTGGCCGGCGACTCGCGCCAGTCGCTCGCCCGCGCCTACGCCCTCGCCGGCGACCAGATCCGGTGTTTCGCGGCCGGCGAGCGGCTGGAGAACCAGGTGCCTCCCCACCTGCTTGCCTGACCGCGTGGGCCGCGCCGCGGGGCCCATGGCGTTCCGCGATGGCCGAGATCCGCGACCCCCGTTGTTCGGTCTCCGGCCGGTCGAAGAGCTACGAGAGTCGCATGACTCAAGGGCGATAGAAGGTACGGCCGAGTTCTGACAACTAGGGATCTGGCGCCAGAACACTGCCCTCACGAACCTTGACGCAAATGCTGCCAGTCGTCGATCCGTACCGTGTGCTACAGGTGATCCCCGATGCGGAGCCGGAGGTGGTCCGGGCCGCATACCGGGCGTTAGCGCGCAAGTATCACCCCGACATGGGCGGCTCTGACCCGGAGATGGCGATACTCAACGCCGCGTGGGAGACCCTGCGTGACCGGGCGGGGCGGGCACGGTACGACCGGGAGCTGAGGGCGGCCGCCGCCGCGCAGCCGGCGCAGGCAGCGCGATACGGGGTAAACCAGCGGTCCCAGGCGACGACTCCGTCGCCACGGCCGATGTCGTCTCGCGCTCGCTCGGGCACCGTCCTTGACTTCGGCCGTTATGCCGGGTTCTCGCTCGGAGAGCTGGTTATCCACGATCCTGACTATCTCGAATGGCTGGCTCGCACGCCCATCGGCCGCAGGCTCCAGCGCGAGATCGAAGCGCTCCTGGCTGCCTCGCGGCCGACCACCCCTCGACCGGAGCGCACCCGATCGCGTCTTTCACGCCGCCGTTAGCCGGTCTTGGGCGCGGGTGGCCGCCGGCGGAAGGGCGGGCTTTCGTCCGCCCCTCCGGTTGTGGGTGGTCTAGTTGGACTACCGCATCGGGTCCGACGGGCCGCTGGCTACCAAGGCTGGCGCCCGACCGTGTCGCCGTCGATCGGCTTCAGCTGGACTGGTAGCCCGGGCGCGAGTGGGTGTCAGGCCCGTTGCGTGAACGCCGCGACCGCGTTGGCCAGACCCTGCTCGTAGGCGGCGATCAGGCGGTCCCACCGGGCGTCCATCTCGGCGTCCACCTGCTTTCGGGCGGGGTCCGCGTCGAACCAGGCGACGGTCCGCCGGATCCCCTCGGCGTAAGGCGTCACGGCGCGGAAATCGGGCACGAAGCGCTTTATCTTCGTGGTGTCGAAGACGGCGCTCCCAGCTTTGTCGCCCAGGAGCGTGCCGCTCCACTCCGGGAGGCAGACCGCGATGAAGTCGGACGCAATGTGGACGATCCGAGACTCGACGCCCGCGGCGGCGGCAGTCTGCCTGTAGATCTCGTCCCAGGTCAGAACCTCGTCCGACATGATGTTGAAGGCATGACCGACCGCCTGATGGCGCGCCAGCAGGCCCACCAAGCCCACCGCGAAATCGCTGTTGTGCGTGATCGTCCACAGCGACGTGCCGTCGCCGGGCACGATGAGCGGCTTCCCCTGGCGCATCCGCGCGATCGCGGTGAAGGGCAGTGGCCAGCTGTTCACGGATAGGGGCACCTGCGTGTCGCCGTAGGTGAGCGACGGGCGGACGATGGTGACCGGGAACTCGTCGTCGCGGTACGCCCTCATCAGGCGCTCCTCGCAGGCGATCTTGTTCTGCGAGTAGTCCCAGAACGGGTTCGCGAGCGGCGTGTCTTCGCGAATGAGCCAGTCGCCGAGCGGCTTGACGTAGGCGCTCGCCGAACTGATGAAGATGTACTGGTCGGCCCGATCGCGGAAGAGCCGCAGGTCGCGCTCGACGTCCTCGGGGGTGTATGCGATCCAGTCGACGACGGCATCGAACCGATGGCCGGCCAGCGCTCGCTCGGTCGCCGTCTCGTCACGCAGGTCGGCGACGAGCGGTGTTGCGCCCGGCGCCCGATCCGGATTGCTGCCGCGATTCAGGACGAATAGCTCCACGCCGCGCTCCACAGCCAGGCGGGCGCAGGCGCCGCTGATCAGACCGGTGCCGCCGACGAACAAGACCTTCATGGCGGTCTCCTATGCGAGCGAATCCGGGCCGCCGCGGCTACGCAGCTCTGCGACGCCGCGGGCCGGGCACTTGGTTCGGGATCGGGGCCAGCGTGGCCGGTGTCAGCGCGGCTGGTGCCGGTACGGGCACGCCGGGCGACGGCGTCGGATGTGAAGTCTTGGCGCGACCGATCTGCAGGAGCCCGTCCACCTTCCCGTAGTGAGAAACCCACGTGTCGTGATGGATCACCTTGCCGGTCGCGTCGGTAACGGTGCGGGTCCTGGACGTCGAGAAACCGGGCGTCGGATACTCCGCGCGGTTTTCCTGGCCCGGTTTGAGCGAGGTCACGTACTGCGTGTGATCAGAAGCCTTCACGACGTTCGCCTTGAACGCGGGACTGAAGGTGACCTTCCGGTCGAGTGGAAGGCTCCAAAGCTGGAATGTGATCGTGCTCTTCGACCCGTAGGTCGTGTAGCCCCGGATCACGATCGGATTCGGCGTGTCGTTGGTCCACTTGAGATCCCACGTCGTGTTGCCGTTGGAGTAGACGGTGGCGTCCAGACCGACCGGATAGCGGTCGATGTAGTAGAAGTGGGGGTGCCGCTCGTTGATCTCCAGGCCGGCCCTTGCCGCCGCGTTGAACATGGTCGTCGACGCCGAGCAGATGCCGCCGCCAATGGCCCCGGTGTGGTTGCTCCTGCCGTTTTCGATGACGCCGCCCAGCGTGTACCCGTGGGCCCGGTCAACCGGGCTCACGGCTGCCAGGAAGCTGAATCGCTGGCCGGGGGCCACGATCTGGCCGTTGAGGAGATTCGCCGGGACGCGGATGTTGGCGCCGAAGCCGTTGCTGATGCCCGGGAAGAAGGTGGTGGTCCAGCTGCCGATGACGACCGTGCCGGCGAGGCTTTCGGGCGTGATGCTGGGGGAGATCGGCGCGGGAACGATGCCCAACGACGAACTCGGGCTCCCGCCCGAGGCCAGGCTGCCCAGGTAAGCCACGATTGCCTGCGAGGTCGCGGCAACGTCTATGCCTTCGCCGTCCTTGCCGTTCTTCACGCCGGTCGGCTTGCCCGCCTTGTCGAAGACGACCGATGGCTCGACGGGCGTGGTCGCGACCTTCGGCGCGAGCTCGGACAGATACGCCTGGATCGGTGCCGGATCGAGGAAGGCACCGTAGCTGCCGTCGGCCCTGGTGCCGAACACGATCCAGCTGCGAACCGTGTCCGCTGCGATGGGATAGGTCGCCGCCGGGATCGCCGTCTTGCTCGAACTTGGACTCGGGCTCTGGGTTTCCGTGCCGCCGCCCCATGCCAGGGTGACGTCGACGGCCATCCGCTCGGCCTCGGCGACCGCCGCCTGAGCATCCGCGTCGCTGACCTGTGGGTCGATCGTCACGAGAGCGCCGCCTGCCTGGGAAGCAGCCGGCGCGTCCGGCTGTGTAAGGCCCTCGACGATCGCGCTGGAGATAGCCTTCTCGTCGATGATGCGCCCCGGCGTCGCCGGCGAGTAGCTGTAGGTGGCGTTCTGAGCCGTCGCCCGCGCGTCCTGCGGCAACACCTGGGTCGTCCCGAGCAGTTCACGAACGCGGGTCGCCACGGCCATCGGGTCGACGCTGACCACGATCGGGACGGTCCGTCCGTCGATTGCGGATCGGAGCATGTAGACGGCGTCGTCGATCGGATCGCCCGTGTGCCCGACCCGCATCGCGGCGTCGGCCATGAATTCGACATCGGCCGCGCGGCCGGCCTCCTGATACGTGATCTTGGCCGCGCCAAGCGGCGTCGTGACCGTGACCTCGCCCTGGCCGAGATAGGCGTAGTCGGTCTGCAGCCTGGCGATCACCTGGTCCCGGCTCAACCCGGACACGTCGACCGAACCGACCCGGACGCCGGGCACGACCCGGTTCGAGTAGGAGTTCAACGCGGCCAGGGTCACTGCCGAGATCACGACGAGGGTCGCGACCAGGCCGAGGGCGAACGTCAGGGCAAGCCTGGCCGCGGTCCAGCGTCGAGACCTGCCGGATCCCTGCCGTGCTCCGGCGTCGCGGAGTTTGGGCAGGGGCTCGGGGGCCACGGCGACCGAGGGGCGTGCCGCCGAGGTCGACTCCCACCTGATGGACTCGGATGAAGCCTGTTGCCCGGCAGACGCGCCCGGCGACGGGCCGAGAATCTCTTCGACCAGGTCCACCTCATCGGTTGTCATGTTTTGGTTCCCCTCTACCGTCTCGATTGACTGGCGTCGTGAAACCTCGGGCCTGAGCATGTGGATCCGGACCCCGGTCTTCGTGGCGACAGACGCGCCGCCCTGATGACACGTTACGACGCCCGCTTGTTCATGACCATATGCCTATTGTCGTCTGCGCGCCCAGTCCGCCGCCGGGCCGCACTGCGAACCGTCCGCTATTGTGACGTTGGCGGCCGTCTTGCGGGCGGCCAACGGTCCGTCGGTGCAAATGACGAATTGCTCCGGCAGGCCGATCACCGAACGACTTCCCGCGCCGTCTCAGGGCGTCACTTCGGCGCAGAAGCCAAGGACCGACAACCAGCGAGAAGAGGGCCGGGCAACGGAGACTATCGCGTCTTCCCACCGCCGAACGCGACTCGGACGACTCAGAGCCCTGGCGATCGGACTCGCGACGGCCTTGCTACTGGCGGGCTGCACCGCGGCGATCACTCCCGCGCCGCCGGCGACCACGGCTTCGACCCCCGCTTCTCCGAGCACATCGACCCAGGTTGCGGCGACCCCGACACCGACCCCAACCCTGGCGCCCACCCCGACGCAACCCTCCAGCTTCGGGACCCTGGCTGCCGGCCGGTGGACCGGCATCAAATGGATCTCTGCCGGGGCCGCGTTCCCCCAGACACCGGTGGCCAACGTCGGAGACTACTCATCCATGCAGGTCAGCGTCTTCGGCTGGAGTCGAGGGTACGTGGGCTTCCGCAGCACTTCAGACGAGACCTCCCCGGAGACGCCGAGCTTCACGATGGTCTCCACGACCTCGACCGACGGCCTGCACTGGACGGCGGGCAGGGCACTGGACGTCAAGGGTCTCAAGGACGTGGTGAACATCACCGCGGTGCTCGAAGGTCCCTCCGGGCTGCTGGCCGTCGGTCAGTACGGCCGGGTGGCCTGCGGTGGACCCGGCACCGTGGATGCGCTGTGGACGTCGACCGACGGGACGACCTGGGCTCCTGTCCAGCCGCCGGCGACCTTCGCATCGGCCAGCGTCTACACCGTCGAGGCCGGGTCAACCGGCTACATCGCGTCGGGCACGTTGAAGGATGGCGTGACCCAGGCCGTGTGGCTGTCCGGGGACGGCAGGTCCTGGCGTCAGGTTCCATTGCCGAAGGCCACGTTCGGCAAGGTCGTGGTGGATGGAGCCACCGACTTTGCGGCCGGTTATGTCGTTTCCGGCGCTGTGCTCGGCGACGAGGGTTGCGGCGGGTCCAGGCTGTTGACACCGTCGCTGTGGTGGTCGGCGAATGGCACGACCTGGAGCCGAAGCAAGCTGGCCGGCGCCGCGCCCGCCAGCGACGCAACGATGACGGTGAGCCGGATCAGCGATCACGTCCTGATGGCCATCGCCAGCGAGTGGAACGCGAATACGCAGGCGATGACGCAAGTGGTCTGGGTCACCACCGACGGCAGAACGTGGAACCTCGTCAAATCGCCCTCGAGTTTGCTCAGCGCGAACGTCTCGACCAACGGGCAGCGCGGGCTGCTGTTTGTCGCGCCGGCCGACATATCCGGTCCGCCCACAATCGCCACGGTGGCCGACGACCTTGCGGTCGCGACGCTGACGCAAACGGGCGATGGTCCGATGGCATCGGCGGATTCCACCGGCTGGGCGCCGGCCGCCTTCGGTCCGACCGGAGTGGTGGTCCTCAGCTCCGACGGCCTCAACCTGTGGTTGGGAGTGCCGACCGCGTCCTGATCGATCCGTCTAGACCGGCACGTTGAACTGCAGCAGGGCCGGCCGACCATCGGCCATCCGGACCTCGGTCAGGGCGCAGTTCCCGAGGGTAGGGAAAAGCTGGCGGTAGTCGCCCAGCCGCGCTCCGAGCAGGTGGCACAACGCCAGCCGGATCACGGTGGCGTGCGCCACGACCAGGACCCGGCCTTCCCGATGGACATCGGCGATGTCGTGCAGGCAGGCCACGAAGCGCGTCGCGGCCGCCACGGGATCCTCCCCGCCGGGCAGGTGATTGGCGACGGGGTCGATGCCGAAGGCGGCGAACGCCGCCGGAAACCGCTCCCGCATCTGCTGCGAGGTCAGCCCTTCCCCAGCGCCGAAGTCCAGCTCCCGCAGCCGGGCATCGACGCGCACCGGCAGGCCCGCCGCCCCGGAGCTTGCGTTCGCAGTGGCGAGTGCCCGGCCCAGCGGGGAGGACCAGACCGCCGAGAGCCGCGCCGAGGAAGCCCACGTCGCAAGTCGCGCCGCCTGCGCGACCCCGGTCGGAGACAGCTCGACCTCGGACACGCCGGCGTACCTGTTCTCGACGTGCCAGACCGTCTCTCCATGCCTAACCAGGAAGAGGTCGGTCATCGCCGCGTCCGTTCCCGGGCGTATGCGGCAAGGGGGGCGCCGAGCCAGCCTCGACCCTCGAGCTCGTCGACGAGGCGCAGGTAGGCGGCGTCGAAACGCCCGGCCGACCCCGCGCGCGGGTCGATCGTCACTCGGATGCGCACCATCTCAGCCGCAACGTCGGCAGGATCTCGACCCGGGCTGGCCGCCAGAACGGCCATCCCGAGCGCGGATTCCGAGTTTTCGGGGATGGCGACCGGGCGCCCGAGGATGTCGGCCCGGAGCTGGCACCAGTAGTCGCTCCTTGCGGCGCCGCCGGTGAGGAAGAGGTCCCCGTCGGTCGAGGCGCCCAGGAGGTGCAGGTAGTCGTAGCACAGCCGCTCGAGATAGCCGACGCCCTGCAGAATGGCCGCGAACCGGTCCGCCTCGGAGCCATCGCCGCCGATCTCGAACCCTTGCGCCGCCGGCGCAACGAAAGGGAACCGCTCGCCTGCCGAGACGAGCGGGTAGGCGAGCATCGCGGCGGGCTCATGAGATGACGCCGCGCGACCCAGCTCGTCCAGATCGCGACCGGCGAAGTCCCGGGAGATCAGGCCCGCGCCCGTGCTCGACGCGCCGCCGGGGAGCCAGCCACCGTTGGGTGCCCGGTGCGAGTAGACGACGCCGAGCGGGTCGTGGATGAGCTCGTGAGTGACTCCCTTGACGACGAGCGTCGTCCCCAGGACCGAGTTCCAGCACCCCGGGCGCAGCGCTCCGGCACCGACCTGCGCCGCGCAGCCGTCGGTCATGCCGGCGATCACAGGCGTGCCGGCCGGAATGGCGGTCGCGGCCGCTGCCGCACGGCCCACGGATCCGATCACAGTCCCCGAACGGACAAGTTCCGGCAGCAGATCAGCCGGTATGCCGAGCGTGTCCATGACCTCGCGGGGCCAGCGCTCCTCGATGAGGTGCGCACCGCTCTTGAGCGCGCTGCTCAGGTCGGCAGGCACCTCGCGGCCAACCAGCCGGCCGCTGATGAAATCGGACTGGTGCGCGAGCCTGGCGCCGTGGGGTAGCAGCGGGTACGCCTCGAGCAGCCAGAGGAGCTTCGGCAGCGCCCACGATGGCTGCATGCGGCAATAGCCCAGCTCGGCCCAGACCCGGTCTCCAGCTTCATTGACTCGATCGACGAACCCGGTGGCGCGGGTGTCGTCGTACATGAGCCCCGGGGTCAGCGGCGAGCCCTTGCGATCGACCAGCAGGATCGTTCCCGACGTCGCGTCGACCGCGACTCCGCGAACGGCTCCGGCAAACACCGTTTGCATCGCTTCGGAGGACGCGGCAGCGATCGCCCGCCACCACGCTTCCGGGTCCTGCTCGTGGCGAGATCCCGATCTATCGCTGGTGAGCGGCTGCGTGCCGGCCCCGACGATCTCGCCGTCGGCCGTGACCGCCAAAGCGCGGGCGCTCTGAGTGCCAAGGTCGAGACCAAGCCAGACCTCGGATTCTCGGCCGACGAGAGGGCGGCGGGTACTCACGCCCGAATGCTACCTTCCGGCGGCCTCGGCGACGAGCAGTTAGAAGGGCGGCCGGCCCGAGTTGACGGGCCGGCCGCGCAGAAGTGCTGAGTTGTCGGGAAGCGCCCGAGTCGGGAGCCGCTATCAGCTCCAGTAGCCGGTCACGTCTAGCTGGACGTCGGCCGTGGAGCCGACCGTGCCGACCCAGATGATGGCCAGGCTACCTCCCGATAGCCCGACATCGAAGCCGTTGGCGCCCGCGAGATGGGCGCTGATGTTGATCGTCGAGCTCGTTGGCGAGCTGACGGTGGTGGGGCTGATGAAGGCGAAGCCGTTGCTGGTGGCATTGACGATCGTGAGGTTGCCGCTGATGCCCGCTGCATCGGCCGGTACCTGGTCGACGCCACCTACCGTCAGGGCTCGTGAGCTACCCGTGGCAAAGGGACCGGTGAGCCCCAGGTTGGTCGAGGTATCCAGCAGGCGATCGGGCGCGAGCGCATGGAACGTCAACCCGGTCTGCGCAGCTGTGAAGTAACCGGCGACATCGAAGATGACATCGGCCGATGAGCCGACGGCGCCATCCCAGACGGCCTGGAGCTTGCCGGCGCTCAGGGCCACGGTGACACCGTTGGCCATATTGGCTCCCGCCGCGACGTTGAGAGTCGAGGTCTTGGGTAGAGCGGCGATCGTGGGACCAACCGAAACGTAACCGGCAGACGTGGCCCTGGTGACCGTGAGGTTGCCTGTGACCGCGATGGCGCTGGAGGGAACCAGAGCCGACGACCAGCCCAGAGCCTTGACCCCTACCACGGCGAAGGTTCGAGGCACCATGTTGGTGAACTTACCTTTCAGGTGGAACAGCGGTGGCTGGCGCCGCCCTTGACTCGCGGCGTATTCTCAGACCGACGGTCGGTTTGTTATTGGGAAGACCAATGCCGCGCACGCTCGATCCGACAGCCCACGCTCTTCGGCGGGACGCGTTCATCGACGTCGCCCAGCGCCTGATCCAGACGAAGGGCTACGAGCAGTTGAGCGTGGAGGAGATCCTGGTCGAACTCGGCGCGTCCAAGGGCGCCTTCTACCACTACTTCGATTCGAAGGAGGTACTGCTGGCGGCCGTGGTTGATCGCATGGTCGATGCCGCCACCGTGACGATGGCGCCGGTAGCCGATGATCCGGACCTCCGGGCGATCGAGAAGCTCCACTGCCTCTTCTCCACGCTCGCGGGCTGGAAGACCGAACGGAAGGAGCTCATGCTCGAGCTTCTGCGGGTGTGGTTCTCCGACGGCAACACCATCGTGCGCGAGCAACTCAGGCGCGGCGTCGCTTCCCGTCTCACACCTTTGCTGGCCACGATCATCGAGCAGGGCAAAGCCGAGGGCGTGTTCACGGCGAGCTGGCCCGAACCGGTGGCGCGCGTCCTGGTGGCGCTCATCCTCGGCGCTAACGAGACTGCCAGCCAGCTCTTCCTGGCCCGCCAGGCCGGCGCGGTCCCTTACGAAGAAGTCGAGCGCACGCTCGGTGCCTACAACGAGGCGTTCGAGCGGATCCTCGGGCTGCCATCCGGGTCCGGGCCGATCCTCGACCCCCAGGCCTTGCGTACGTGGTTCGGCTGACGCCGAGTTCGTTCAAAGGAGCACCAATGGTCGCCATCATCAAGGCCGAGAAGCTGACTAAGTCCTACGGTTCGCACCGGGGCATCGTCGACGTCGACCTGGCCGTGGAGCAAGGTGAGGTCTTCGGCTTCCTCGGCCCGAATGGCGCCGGCAAGACCACGACCATCCGCGTCCTGCTGGACCTGATCCGGCCGACGAACGGGAAGGCTTACGTCTTCGGCATCGACACGACGGTCGACCCGGTCGCGATCCACCGGCGGGTGGGCTACCTGCCCGGCGAGTTCACCCTCTACGACCGGCTGACCGGCGGCGAGACCCTCGAGTACTTCGCCAACCTTCGCGGCGGCGTCGATCCGGCATACCAGGCGTCTCTCGTCGAGCGTTTCGACCTCGACCCGTCGCGCAAGTTCAAGGAATACTCGAAGGGCAACAAGCAGAAGGTCGGCCTGGTCGCCGCTCTCCAGCACAAGCCCGAGCTGCTGGTCCTCGACGAGCCGACGGCCGGTCTCGATCCGCTCGTCCAGGAGACGTTCTTCGCGGTGGTCCGCGAGGCGGTGGGGGAGGGCCGGACGGTGTTCCTCTCGAGCCACGTGCTCTCCGAGGCGGAGAAGGCCTGCGACCGGGTCGGCATAATCCGCGATGGCCGGCTCGTCATGGTCGATCGCGTCGACGCCCTTCGAGACCTCGCCGCCCATCAGGTCGAGCTCCGCTTCACCGGTCTCGTGCCGGCCGACGAGTTCGGGGCGCTGCCGGGCGTCTCCGACGTCGTCGCCGAAGACCACGTCCTGCGGATGCACGTGGCGGGCTCGATCGATCCGGTGATCAAAGCCGCGGCGCGATTCGAGCTCGCCGACTTCGTGAGCCGCGAGCCGAGCCTGGAGGAAACGTTCCTCGCCCAGTACGGCCGGGAGTCCGGGGAAGTGGCCGACCATGGCCGTTGAGCTCGGGCGGGCGCCCTTCACGTCGACGCATCGCCGCCTCTCGCTCCGGAGCCGCCTCTACGGCCTGGGGACCGTGTATGCCAAGACCATGCGCGACTCACGCCGCTCCGTTCTCATCGCGGCCGCGCTGATGGGCGGCTTGATGCTCGTAGTGGGCGCTGCCATCCCCACCGTCTACCCGACCCAGGCGGCCCGCGACGAGATGGCGAAGCTTGCCACCGACCTGGGTGCGGTCGCCCAGGGAATCGCCGGGAAGCCGGTCAACGTCGCGACGATGGGCGGATACGTGCAGTGGAAGTACGGGCCGGTCTTTCTCTTCGTCGCGGGGCTCTGGTCGATCCTGGCCCTGTCGTCAACTCTTGCCGGTGAGGCTCGTAACGGCAGCCTCGAGTTCGTCGTGACGTCGCCCATGCGCAGGCGCCGCATCGCCCTCGAGAAGGTCGCCGCGCACCTGTCGGTCATGACGATCGCACTGGCGATCATGGCCTTCGCCGCGTGGCTCGCCGGCGCCGCTTTCGGGACGCTGCCCGGCGACGCCGTCCCGGTTCAGGCCGCCCTGGGCTACGCGCTGTGGGTCGGACTCCTGGCGCTCGCGTTCGGCGGGCTGGCGTTCACGCTCGCACCGTTCCTCGGCCGCTCGGCGGCTGCTGGGATCGCCGGGTTCATTCTGTTCGCGGGTTGGATCCTCAACGGTTATGCGGCGTTGGTCCCGGCCTTCGCGGTGCCGGCGGATCTGACGCCATGGGCATGGACGGCCAATCATCTACCACTCGCCGGCCAGTACGACTGGGTCTCGCTGGTGCCGGTCGCTATCCTCGCGGTCGTGCTCCTGGTGGCCGGCATCGAAGGTTTTGCCCGTCGGGACCTCGGAGCGGCGAGCTCCATCCGGACGCCCGGCCTGCCGGCTGCCACGCACGGGCTCAGCGGACCAGTGGCTCGGGCCTTCGGGGAGCGGCTCCCCACCGCCCTCGCCTGGGGGCTCGGCATCGGCGTCTTCGGTCTCGTCATGGCTGCAGCCAGCCGATCACTGGCGGATGAATTCGCCAAGTCGCCGGACCTCCAGACGACGTTCCGCTCCGTCTTCCCGGGTTTCGACATCTCGACTGCCGGCGGGTTCCTCCAGCTGCTGGTCCAGCTGGAGTTCATCGTGGCCGGCTTCGCGGCCGCCACCCTCGTGGCCGGTTGGGCCTCCGACGAGACTTCCGGCAGGCTCGAGATGCTCCTCGCGACGCCGTTGGCCCGCAGGTCCTGGGCCGTCAGCGGCGGCATCGGCGCCGACCTGGCCGTGGCGGCCATGACGGTCGTGCTCGCGGTGGCGGTCGGGATCGGCGCGCTTATGGCGGGGAGCGACGCGGTCACGCCCATGGCAGGCTCCATCACGCTGGGTCTCTACGCGGCTGCCCTCGTCGGAGTCGGGGTCGCGGTCGGCGGATTCTTCCGGACCTCGATCGCCGCCGAGGTCGTGACCCTCGTCGTGACGGCGACCTACCTGATCGACCTCATGGCGCCGGCGCTCAGACTTCCGGATTGGGTGCATCAGCTGGCCTTGACTGCCCATTTTGGTCAGCCGATGGTCGGCCAGTGGGACGTTGGTGGCATCGTCGCCTGCCTCGTTCTTGCCGCCGGCGGCCTGGCGGTCGGCGGGTGGGGCATGCGCCGCCGCGACGTGGCCCGGTAAGAGTGGCCGAGGGACGCTGAAGAGCGGGCGGCGCCTTCCCCAGGACGCGCCGGCAACACGTGGCGATCGTTTCGCGAAGATCAGAGCTGACGGATAACG
>Ga0182019_10000338_pt1 | contig 23075 bp, 17 predicted proteins | sample 812E2MmetaG_FD_120483 | JGI IMG/M metagenome (GOLD analysis project Ga0182019, IMG submission 120483) | Permafrost microbial communities from Stordalen Mire, Sweden - 812E2M metaG | ecosystem: Environmental > Terrestrial > Soil > Wetlands > Permafrost | place: Sweden: Stordalen | collected...
CGCGGGAAGGGCTCCAGCCGGCCACGTTTTTGGCCGAGGTTTTTCCCTCCACCTATGAACTGCGGCTGAAGATCATGAGCGGCGACGGAAAGAAAGGGATCCTGCTGACGGAGAAGATCGAGGTTCCCGCCCTCGATGCGGCCGCCCCGGAGATGAAGGCCGCCGCAAGCGCCCCCGCGTTTGTTCTGCAGGGCGTCAACCCGCAGGTTCCCGCATCGGGCCTCATCCGGGTGAGCGTGCCGCCCATGGACGGCGTGGACAAGGTGGGGTTCTTTCTCGACGGTTTTTCCATCGGCGTTAAAAACCATCCCCCCTTTTCCCTGGAGGTGGATTTGGGCTCGGTGCCCCTTCCCCATACGCTTTTGGCGGTGGGAATGGATGACGGCGGGAAGGAAAAGGCCCGCGACAGCCTGGTGCTCAACCAGGGGATGGATTCCTTCCTCGCCCGCATCGTGGAGCCTGCCGGGGCGTATAAGCCGGGGGCCTCGGTGCCGTTCAAGGCCCAGGTCGTCGTGCCCCAAAACCACACCGTAACGCGCCTCTCCGTTTATCAGGGGGACGACCTCCTGGCGGAGCTGTACGCGCCGCCATGGGGGACGACGCTGAAGCTCGACTCAGTCCGGCCGCCTCTCATCAAGATTTCGGTCCTGCTCGACGACGGGCGGACGGTGGAGGATGTGACGGTGCTTTCGGCCTCGCCCTTCGGGGAGAAACTGAAAGTGAGCACGGTGCATCTGTATGTCACCGTCACGGATTCGACGGGCAAGCCCATCCCCGATCTTGCCGCGGGGGATTTTGCGGTACAGGAGGACGGCGACGCCCAAAAGATCCTCGAATTCGAACACGCGGACAATCTGCCGGTCAATCTGTGCTTCCTTTTGGATTCCTCCGACAGCATGGACAAATCCCTGTTTATCGTGAAAAAGTCCGTGGAGAAATTCATCCACGACCAACTGACACCCAGGGACGCCGTCTTTTTGGTGGATTTCGACACCGTCCCACGCCTGCTGGTGCCGTTCACGGCCCGCAAGGAACTTCTTCTCGCCGCCCTCGGCTCCATCGCTTCGGGCGGCTCCACCGCGCTCTACGATGCCGTCGTGTTTTCGTTGTACCACTTCCAGGGGCGCTTGGGGCGCGACGCCGTCATCCTTCTGACGGACGGCAAGGACACCGCCAGCCGGTTTTCTTTCGAGGACGCCCTGAAATACATCCAAAAATCCGGGGCGATCATTTACGCCATGGCCCTGAACCTCGGCTTCATGAACATGGAGGTCAAGGCCAAACTTCAGAAAATGGCGGAGGCCTCGGGGGGGCGGCTGTTTTCCATCTCCAACGGGGAAATCAGCTCATCCTACGAGTCCATCGGGCGGGAGCTTAGGAGCCAGTACCATCTGGTCTATGTCTCCACGCATACGGGGCCGGATTTTCGCAAGGTCCGGGTCCAGGTCAAAGGAGGCCATCATGCGCGCACCATCGCCGGTTATTTTCCTTAAAGTGCCCATCGCGGCGGCCTGCGCCGTTTTGCTGTTGATGCTGCTCGGATGTACGTCCGTCGAAGTGGAGTCGCGTCCGTCTCCCTCCGGGGAGTCGCGCATCCGCATTTCCGTCTTTCCCACCGAACACGATCTGCAGGAGAAACAGCCCGGCCCCTACGGGGTGCTCACGGAGCTGGAGCAATGGACGGACGGCCAATGGCGCCAGATCAAGGTTTCCATGCTGCCCGTCTGGGGCGTGGAAAATCCGCCTTCGGGGAAATACCGCGTCCGGGCCGAGCGCCGCGTGTCGGAGGCCGGACACATCGAAAAACTCAAGGGAACCACGGTCAAGGAATTCAGAGTGGCCGAGGGCAAGGTGGCCGATGTCCGCGTCATCCTGGAGGGGCGGCCCCCCACGGGGCTCCTCGTGACGGGAGCATTGGTCGGGGCGGCGGTGATCTGGGCGTTGACGGACAAGGGACATCATCTGCCGGAGATCCCGATTCTGCCGCCGTTCACCCCCGGCCTCCACGGCGGGGTCGGCTTGGACGTCTTTATTGATTTCGGCGCCCTCGGATCCCCTTATGTGGAGAGACGCCAAAGCGCGCCGCCCCGCCTCATCGCCAATTTTCCCCTGCACAAGGATCCCCATGCCGCTCCCGACACCCATATTTTCCTGAATTTTTCGGAGCCCGTGAAATCGGACTGGGACGACGAGGTCCTTCAGGTGCTGGGCGATCAAAGCGGACGCGTGCATGGGCGGCTGGTCTTCCAACCCGGGGGCGACATGGTGGAGTTCATTCCCGATCAACCCTTCAAGCCCGGAGAACACGTCACCGTTACGCTGGACGGCGCGGGCGTGGAGGATCGGTGGAAGAACGGGATGGATGGAAAGACCTCCTTCGAATTCCGCGTGCGCGGGGATTAATCCGCCGAACTGCCGGTGACTCGTCTTCCCATTAGGATCAATCCGGAGGCGCCACCGGCCTTTGATGGGTTGATGCCGCGGATCGAACATAGGCCCCCGGCGGACCCCCGGCCGGCCGGGCCCGGCCGTCGCGGTCCGTTGAGACGGCGTTGGAATAATCCCCCGGCGGTGTTGGGGGCGGGAAAGGGCGGTCGTCGCCTGAAAAATCGGGAATCGCAACGGAAGGCACGGCCAGCAGCGGACTCCCCGGCGCGGGATGGAAATCACCGTTGGCCGGATCCGCGAGAAGCGGCTCCACGGCATTGATCGTGTTGTCGGCGCGGAGCTGGGCGGCATTGCATGTGGGGTTGGAGTCGCGGCATCCCGCCGAGGGATCCTCCACGCCCAGCGGCAGGTCCGGCGGACCGTTCCAGATGACATTCCCCCATAAACGCAGATTGTCGTCGGCGGCGGAAGGGTTTGGGATGTTTACAAAGGGCGGAGGTACGTCCACCAGCGCGAACACCGTCAGTTGCTGATAGTCGGTTTGGGCCGGGGCGGGATTGTAAAAGACGTTGTTGAACACGAAGACATTCCGATTCGGGATCACGTCCTGCCCCCCGGCCGATTGATCCGGCCCCCATCCCCCCTGCGCCGCCAGGGAGGCGCACACGCCGCCGGGATCGGGGATCTCATCGGTGGGGGTACAGCCCCGTGATCCGTGGATGAATTGCGCCAGGGCCCACGAGCGTCCCTGCTCATCCGTCAGCCCGATGCGGTAAAGGGTGTTGTACGCCATCAGGATGTCGTACCCGCCCGCGGCGCTCAGGCCCGCACCGTAGATATCATGGAAGAGGTTGTTGACGATCTTTATGTCGTAAGCCTCGTAATGGAGAAAAGGCGGCCGCATGACGGGGAAGTCGGACCCCTCCCCGGTCTGGAACCCCGCTTCGCGGCAATCGTAGAATTCGTTTCCGTCAATCCTGAAATACGCCGAGCCCCCCTTGAGATAAGCGCAGCGCCCCCCCGAACGGTGGATGCGGTTGCGGAGGATGCTTCCGTATTGCACGGAAAAATAATCCAGCACGGTCTGGAAGGTGCCGCTTAAGTCACTCTCCTCCAAATCAAAATGGTCCGCCTGATTGACCTTCAGCACTTCCTGGATGGTGTTGTCCATGTCCGTGATGCCGTCAGGCCCCTTGAGCGTCAGGCCATGCAGAAGAATGTGGTCGGCGTCGGCAAGGTGGAGCACATTGTTGCCGGAGGCATTCGTTGGAAAATCACCCCCCGCCTGGAGCGTCAGATCGAGCAGGGATACGTGGCTCACCTGCGCGATGTCCATGCCGCCCCGGATGAGAACGGTTCCCGGCCCCTTCAAGGCCCGCAGGGTCACCGTCCGATCCTCGGCACCGATCAGATTCGAGAAATAATTTTCGCAATCGCCGGAAGCCTCATCGGGCTCGCATGGATACGTGCCCGGCATCAGGTTGATCCGAACGCCAGAACCGGAAAGAACCTCCGTCGCGCGCGTCCACGCCTCGCTGATGGTGCGAAGGGGGGTACTTTCCGATGTTCCCGCATGGGCATCGTCCCCGAAGACGGGATCCACGTAGAGGTCCGCGGGGGAGTCGGAAGCCATTTTGGAAGGGATGGAAGACAGGTTCCGGCATGGGCCGCCCGACGAGCCGAAAAGGGTGACGGCCGTGAAGGAAAGGAACACCAGCCACAGGGAAACACGCCGATTCCGCATGGGGCCCTCCTTGCTCGAGCCTGATGCTGCCGCTTGAGGGATGCTCCCTCCGTACTTCAGCCTACCGCGTATTGCGCCGCATGTCAAAGCGCGGACATCGGGCGGAGTGATGCGGGGAGAGGCCCGGCTACGGCGTCGGCATATCGAAGCGCCAGAGTTCGCGGCCCGTCACTCCGTCGTCGGCCACAAAATAAACCGTGGATCCCGAAGGGGTGATCTGCTCGGGGGCCGAGGACCCGGGGCCCGGTTGAATGTCGGCCACCAGTTGCGTGCCCTCCGCCGTTCCGTCGCTCATCCAAAGCTCGTAGCCATGGACCCCGTCGGTGGCGGAAAAAAAGAGGTGCCTGCCGTCGGAAAACAGATGCATCGGATACCCCGAACACAGGCCGGGACACAGGTCCTTCAGCATTCGGGTGCCCGTGGTGGTTCCATCGCTGGTCCACAATTCGGCGCCATTCACGCTGTCGTCGGCGCGGAAATAGAAGTGATCCCCCAGCGCGGCGAAATCGGCGGGGAAGGAGTCGCCCGCCCCGGGATTGATGTCCTTGAGCGGGAACGTCCCCGTCCTGCTGCCGTCGCTCGTCCAAAGCTCGTTCCCGGCGTCCGAAGAGGCGCTGAAGAACACGCGGCCGTCCATCGGGAACAGCGGCCCGGGACTCCACCATGTATCGGAGGCCACGGGGAGAGAGGCCGCCACATAAGTGCCTTCGACGGAGCCGTCGCTTCTCCACAGCATCCATGAATATCCGTTCCTTTGGAAAAGAAACAAAAGATCCCCGGAAACGGTGGGCGGCTGCACATCCATTTCCCCCGACTCCGGGAACGTTGCAAGGCGGCGGGTGCCGCCGGCGGTGCCGTCCGCGGCATAAAGGCCGAGGGTGGCGTCCTGGCCTCGGGCGGTGAACAGGATAAGACCGCCCATCGTTGAGAAATTCTCCGGCCAGGAGGAGGCGGTGGTGTTCAAGACGGTCGGGGAAACGCAGAGGTCGGCCACCATCCGGGTTCCTGAAGCCGTTCCATCGGTGCGCCAGGGTTCCAACCCGTGGACGCCGTCGCTGCCCGAATAATAATAAATGCCGTTTAAGAATGTTCCCCGTTGATCCAAATAAAACAACGAGGAAGCCGGCCCGGGAACAATGTCCGCGATCCGGCGGGTCCCAGCGGGCGTGCCGTCGGTGACCCAAGGTTCGTATCCGAAATCCGTTTCGTAGGCCGCGAAGAAGGCCTGTATCCCCGAGGATAATAGAGGGCCGGGGGGATACCAGGGGTTGTCGGTGACAAGGTCGGTGAGAGGCAGTGTGCCCTCGGACGTGCCGTCACTCGACCAGACCTGCATGCCGTGGGTGCCGTCATCCGCCTCTAATAAGATTTCATCCGCACCCCAGGGAATCAGGGACTGGATATCGGAAGAGGCGGCGTCGGAGGCGAGGACGGCAAGCAGGCGCGTCCCCTTTGGGGTTCCATCGCTGATCCAGGGCTGGGAACCGTGCACATCGTCGGAGGCTTCGAACCAAAGCAGGCCGTTCCAGACGTCCAGGTCCTGGGGGAAGGATCCCGCGGGTCCGGGATTGATGTCCCGGAACAGGACGGTGCCGTCCGCACTTCCGTCGGAACTCCACAATTCCGCGCCCGTATCCGGCGCGGAGGCGGAAAAATAGACCCGGCCGTTCCATGCCACCAGGTCCGTGGGCGTGGAATCCGCCGAACCCGGCGCGATGTCCCGCAGCAGGGAGGTTCCCTGGGGCGTGCCATCGGAGCGCCACAATTCATATCCGCTGATCCGGTCGGATGCGCTGAAGAGGACCGTGCCGCCCGAAACGGGGGCCATCAGCAGGGTTTCCCACCAGAGAACATCCAGATTCCCAAGGAAGACCGTCCCCCCGGGGGTCCCGTCCGTGCGCCAAAGACCCGATTGATTATCAGCACTGATGGCCTGGAAATACAGCAATCCTCCGGCGGGCGTCAGGGCATAGGCGCTGCTCATCTGTGGAGGTCCGGCCACGCGCACCGTGCCCGCCTCCGTGCCGTCGCTCACCCAAACCTCGCGATCAATCGTATCCCCCGTGCTGGCAACGAAAAACAGGCGGGATCCCCAGACTGTCAAGGTATCCAGGGAACTGCCCGGTCCGCCCGGATTGACGTCCTTCAAGATCCGGGTCCCTTCGGGCGTGCCATCGCTGATCCACAATTCCGATCCATTTTGAGCGTCCCAGCCCCGGAAGGCAAGACGCCCGCCCCAGGAGGCCAAACCGCCCACGTCATAAGGGGTGGCGATGCCGGTGAAGGCCGCGACACGTCGGGTTCCCTCGCAGGTGCCGCTGCTGGTCCAAAGCTCCACGGCGATGCCGGGCCCCGGACGGCGCAGGAAATACACCACGCTTCCCACGACAGCCAGCGAATAGGGCTCGGTGTAGCTCGGGCCCACCGCGATGAGGGGCAGGGTTCCGATGGCCGTGCCGTCGCTTGTCCACACCTGGTACACCGTATCTGCGTCCCCCGCGAAAAAGAAAAGTTTTCCTCCGGCCTGAACCAGACCCGTCGGCGCGGGTCCGCTCCAATTGATGAAATCCCGTACGCGCCGGGTGCCGTCCGGGGTTCCGTCGGTCCGCCAAAGGGCGTACATGCTGATACTGCCCTCCTGGGTACCGCCCAGGAAATAGGCAACATCGCCCAGAGGGACCAAAGGCGACGCCCGGAGGAAATTCCCGGGATTTCCAAGCGGATTGATATCCTTCACGAGATGGGCCACCCCTCCATCAGCGGGAGGAGCAATCGGCCGGTTATGCACGGCCGAGGCCGGCAGCGTGATCAATAGGATGAGATAAGGTAGGAGATTTGCGATGGTTTTCATATCTGGATGAGAACAGTCCTTCCGAGAAATTCGATTCCATTCCTGTTTACGCGGGTGGGAGGAAAAACGGTGGGGCCGGATTACAAACGGCGGATTTCCTCCGCGCTTGGAAGTTCCAGGACGGTGCCGCAGGATTCAACTTTCAGATATCCCTCCGGCGTGATGCCGAGGTAGATTCCGTCTCCCGGCTTGCCGCCGGAGGTCCATGTGATGACTTGGCCTTTGGCGAAGGCGCTTCGGCTGTCCCAGTCGGAAAGATACCGGGCGTCAAGGATGAAGGGGAAAAAACGCTCCGCGAAATATTTCTCCACACGTTTGCGGAGATGCTCAAGATCCAGATTGCGGCCCAGCGCTTCGGAAAGCGCCATGGCGGGCTGCGGCATCTTATCCACGGCTGGAATGGAGGCGTTGACGTTGATCCCCACGCCGATGATGCATGCGCCGCCCTTGTTTTCACACAGGATGCCCCCGAGCTTGCGGTCCATCAGCATGAGATCATTGGGCCAGCGGATCTTCACGTCCAGGCCGAATTCGCGCTCAAGCCAGCGGGCCAGGAAGAGTCCCGTTGTGAGCGGCAGAAACGGCGGAACGGGTTCGATGCGGAACAGAACGGAAAAATAAAGGCCGCCCGGCGGCGAAATCCACGCGTGGTCCCCGCGTCCCTTCCCGGCCGTCTGCGTTTCGGCGAAGATCAGGACCGTGGGCAATTTTTCCGGTGTTTCTTCATAGAGTGGAATCAGTCCGGCGCAAACCTCATTGGTGGATCCGGCGGACGTCAGGGTGGCGATGAGGGAAATCGGGGAAGGCAGGTTTCGAGTTTCGAGTTTTGAGTTTCGAGTTGAAACGGCAGGATCATCCCGGGATATCATGGTTGTCTTTGCTCAATTGCAAAGCCTTTGGGCATTCTGCTACTGGGCGAAATTGGTCCTCAGCATGTCCAGCCGGGCCTGGAGCGCTTCGCGCTTCTTTTTCTGCTCCTCGATCACCTGGGGCTTGGCTTTGGCCGCGAACTCGGGATCGGCAAGGCGGGTCTCCATGCGGCGTCCCTGCTCCTCCAGGTTGACAAGCTCTTTTTGGATGCGGGCAAGAAATTCCGGCGTGAGCGAATCCACGTCCACCTTCAGGCACCACGTGAAGGCGCCGAAGGAATCCTTGAATCCCGCGGGAAGGGCATCGGGCGAGGCTGCGGCATGGACGTCGCAATTTTCCATGAATTTAATGAGGGGGAACAGCGAGGCGAAAGCCTCCTCCCCGGCGGGGATATGGAGGTACAGGTTCAAGTGCGCCCTGCGGTCCAGGTTGCAGGAGACCTTGAAGGCGCGGATGCGGGTGATGACCTCCTCCAGAACTGCGAACTGCGCCTCGGCCTCCGGGTCGCGCCGCGCGGGGTCGGTCTTGGGGTAAGGTGCCACGCACAGGGATTCGCCGCCCGTCTCCAGATTCTGCCAGATCTCCTCCGTGACGAAGGGCATGAAGGGGTGCAACAGCCTGAGGCAGGTTTCCAGCACATGATAAAGCACGGCCTGCGTTTCCCTCTTTTTCGCCTCGTCCCGCAGATAGAATTTCCCGATTTCGATGAACCAGTCGCAGAATTCATGCCACAGGAAATGGTACAGCGCGTGCGCCGCCGCGTCGAACCGATACTGGGACAATTCAGCATTGACCTGCTCCGTCACGGCGTCGAGGCGCGAAAGGATCATGCGGTGCGGAATCTCGTTGGAGGGTTGGAATTCCACGGGACCGTCCAGGTTGGCCATCACGAACCGCGAGGCGTTCCACAATTTGTTGATGAAGGCCTTGTAGCCCCCCATGCGGTCATAGGAGAGGGGAATGTCACGCCCATAGGAGGCGTGCACCGCGAGGGTGAACCGCACCGCGTCGGGGCCGAACTCCTTGCAGACGTGCTCGGGATCAATGACGTTCCCCTTCGTCTTGCTCATCTTCTCCCCCTCGGCGTCCCGCACCAGGCCGTGGATGTAGACTTCCCGGAAAGGGACGTCGCCGCGAAACTTCATCCCCATCATGATCATCCGCGCCACCCAGAAGAACAGGATGTCGAAGGCGGTGATGAGGACGTCCGTGGGATAAAAGGCCTTGAGGTCCTTCGCGTTTTCGTCCGGCCAACCCAGCGTGGAGAAAGGCCACAGACCCGAGGAGAACCAGGTGTCCAGCACGTCGTCGTCCTGTTTGATTTCCGTGCCATGACACTTCGGACACGCTTTGGGAGCTTCTTCTGCTACGATGGTTTCGCCGCAGGCGCAGTACCACGCGGGGATGCGGTGCCCCCACCAGAGCTGGCGCGAGATGCACCAATCATGGATGTTGTTGAGCCATTCGTTGTAGGTCTTCACCCACATCTCGGGGACGAACTTCACGCGCCTTTCTTCCACCACCTTGAGGGCGGGGGCGGCCAAAGGTTCCATCTTCACGAACCACTGTTTGGATAGGTACGGTTCCACCATGGTCTGGCAGCGCTGGCAGTGCCCCACGTTGTGAAGATGGTCCTCGGTTTTTATCAGGAGGCCGAGCTTCTCCAGGTCCTCCAGCACCTTCCGCCGCGCCTCGAAGCGGTCCAACCCTTTGTAGCGGCCGGCGTTTTCGTTCAGGACGCCGCGCTCGTCCATGATCAGGACGGAGGGCAGGCCGTGGTCCCGGCCGAACTTGAAATCGTTGGGGTCATGGGCCGGCGTCACCTTCACCGCGCCGGTCCCGAATTCCTTTTCCACGCCTGCGTCGGCGATAACGGGGATCTCCCGGTCCATGAGCGGAAGCAGGAGCGCCTTCCCCACGAAGGCCGTGTAGCGCTCATCCTCCGGATGCACCGCCACGCCGGTGTCGCCCAGCATGGTCTCGGGGCGTGTGGTGGCCACGGTGATGAAACCCGAACCGTTCGCAAGCGGATAGCGGATGTGCCACAGCTTCCCCTTGACCTCCTGATGTACCACCTCCAGATCCGACAGGGCCGTCTGACAGCGCGGGCACCAGTTCACGATGTAGTTTCCGCGGTAGATGAGCCCTTCGCCGTGCAGGGTGACGAAGGCCTTGCGCACGGCCTTTGAAAGCCCCTCATCGAGGGTGAAACGCTCGCGCGTCCAGTCGCAGGAACAGCCCAGCATCTGCAACTGGCTCTTGATGTTGTCACGGTGCCTGGCCTTCCATTCCCACATGGCCTCCAGGAAGGCGTCGCGCCCCATCTGATGGCGGTTCTTTCCCTCCTTGGCCAGTTCGCGTTCCACCACCATCTGCGTGGCGATCCCGGCGTGATCGGTGCCGGGCAGCCAGAGGGTGTCGTGCCCCTGCATGCGCTTCCATCGGATGATGATGTCCTGCAGGGTGTTGACCAGGGCGTGCCCCATGTGCAGTTTGCCCGTCACATTCGGGGGGGGAATGACGATGCAAAAGGGCGGCCGTGCCCCGTCAACGGCCGGCGTGAAATATCCCTTCTCCAGCCAGCGGGCGTAGATGGACGCTTCAAACGTGGAGGCCTCGAAGGCCTTGGAGAGTTCTTTTTTCATAGGGGGACCTGGACGTCAGCCTTCTTTTTCTTCGATGTCCTTGATGCGCTGCCGGATCATCAGCTCGGCCAGTTCCGGCACCACCTCCCAGGCGATCTGCCGCACCACGCCGTCGGAGATCTGTCCCACCACGGCTTTGACGACAGCCGTCATCTGGGTGGTGGAGAGCTCCACCACCACGGGGGCCGTGATGTGCCCCTTTTCGAATGCGGCGGGAGCGGGTGGAGGGACCGGCGCGGATGTTCCGGAGACGGGTGCCGGGACTTCCGGTACGGACTTCGGTTGGGCCATCAGAGGCGGTGCCATGTCAAACGGCGAAGCTGCCGGTTCGGCAAAGTCCGCCGGGATGTCCATGACGGGGAGCGGTGGTGCCGGAGGTTTCGGCGGGGGGGCGAAAACGCTTTCAAAAGGGGGCGCGCTTTCCATCTCCTCAAACACGGGCGGCATGGTGGGAACGGACTCCGGGATCGGTGTGGGAGTGGTTTTCACGGGTCCAAGGAAGAGCGGTTCCTCGACGAATGGTGCGGGCATGGGCGGGGCGAATTTCTTCTCCGGTTCCGGGAAGAGGGCCGGGGTGGAAAATAGATCGAATTCCACGGGAGGAACGGCGGCGGTGGGCGGCGTGTATCCCGTTCCCGACATCGGCACTTCCTCAAAAGGCGGCACCGTCTCCTCCAGCATGGATTCCGGCGGCGGCTCATAATGCGGCGGCTGGGAAGCGCCGGGAAGATCGCGGACAAACAAATCGGGTGGAGGGGAGAATAATCCCGGATCAGGCGCGTGCGGCCCGTCAAAAAGCGAAGGGGCAAAAGGTTGGACGTCTGGGGCGGTGGGCGGCGCGGAAATCTCCGCGGTGGGCGGCGCTGCAGGGACGGGGGGAACGCGGCGGATTAGGGCCTCGACTTTCCGGATGAGACCCTGGGAATCGAAAGGCTTCATGACGACCTCGTCATAATGCGCGGCCTCGGCCTTGTCGCGGTCGAAGTGCTCGAACGTGCCGGACAGGAGGATGACCGGAAGATCGGGATGAAGGGCCTTGGCCTGAGCGCAGAGCGCGTAGCCGTCGAGCTCCGGCATGACCGCGTCGGCCAGGAGCATGTCGGGGCATTCGTCCTTTATATGATTCAAGGCGTCCCGCCCGTTGGAATAGGCGATGACCTGGTAATTCTCCTCGGAAAAGGTGAGTTCGATGACTTTCTGGATCGTGAGGCTGTCATCCGCCACAAGGACCTTTTTCGCCATAACCCCTCCTACGATGATTGTTCCGTCGCCAGACCCCGGACGAGCTTCACGATCTCGTCGGTGGACGCGCCCGGGGTGAAAATCGCCCGGACTCCCGCCGTCTTCAAGGTCCGGATGTCGGCTTCGGGGATGATGCCGCCCACGACCAGCGGAATATCCGCCGCGTCGTTTTCCTTCAGCAGGCGCAGAATCTCGGGCACCAGCGTCATGTGGGCGCCGGAAAGGATGGACAGGCCGATCACATCCACGTCCTCCTGCACGGAGGAGGCGACGATCTGCTGCGGCGTCTGGCGAAGGCCCGTGTAGATGACTTCCATGCCGCCGTCCCTCAGCGCGCGCGCCACCACTTTTGCGCCCCGGTCATGGCCGTCCAGGCCGGGCTTGGCCACGAGTACGCGGATCTTCTTTTCCACGCCGCCATTATAGCAGAAGGATGCATGGCCTTCAAATGGCCCGCCGCCGGGGTCTGATCCGAATAGGCCAGAAACAGCCGCCCCGGCGGCGGTGTGTAATCCCCCGGAAGATCCGCAAGCTCCCGGTCGAAATTCTGGAAGCGGCTGTCCGGCGGTCCGGCCGATCGGCTGTCTGGCCGTCCGGCTTTACTGAATGTAAAACCCCGACACGCGCCACGTGCCGTCTTTCTCCAGCATGGGCGTGACGGTCTCCACGGAGCCGGCCCGGTTTTCGAAGGCGGTGTCGAATTGGATCACGACGTATTCGCCTTTAGGAGCGCCGGGCACGGCGTCGCTGTAGGTGGCCTTTTTCAGTTTGCGCGAGACGACCTTGCCCAGGGGCTTGCGGCTGCCTTGCAGGGTTTGGTCCCATTGTTCCGCGGTTACGGCGGCGCGGAACAGCTCGGACGATTCCTTCCAGCTCTGTGCATACTTGCCCTGGTCCACCAGCGCCAGCCATTTTTCGGCCGCCACCATTGCCGTTTTTTCCTTCTCCGTCGCGGGGGCGGATAAAACCAACGCGGAACACAAAAGCATCATGATACCCATCGCAGACAAGATTCGACGCATGATTATCTCTCCTTCAATGTATTTTTATCCCGAATCCGAAAAGACCCCGGCCTTTGGCCGTGGATGAATCGGAATTCGGGATGTCGCCCGCTTGCGGGGCGCAGCGTAAGGTGCCACGGGCGCTGCCCGTGGGGCTCCATTTTCCGCGCGGCGATTGCCGGTTCCGCGGTCATTCCTTTTCCGCATACACAACGGCCACCAGAGTTTTGCCGTTCTGGCGGGTGACGGTAACATTGGCTTCTAACCAGCAGGCCGCCGCAGCCGATGGCCACCCAGGCCAGAGGGGGGATGCCTTTTTCGGCACGTCGGAAGGGGGGACTTGGGGCACAACCGGGGGCGTCTGACTCATGATGTTTCTCCTCAAATCAGATAATGTACAGTTTCATTATAACCTGCGGGAGCGGCCGGAAAATTCTGGAACCCGCCGGCGTCCGACGCACGGCGGGAGGCGAAAGCCCCCGCGGCAAGGTATAATGAGCCTCCCATGGGTTACCAGGTCCTTGCCCGGAGACTACGGCCGCAGGATTTTTCCTCGCTTCTGAACCAGGACGAAGTGAAGCAGACGCTCATCAACGCCCTTAAAAACGGGCGGGTGGCCCATGCCTATCTGTTCCACGGCCCGCGGGGCACCGGGAAAACAACAGTGGCGCGCATCTTCGCCAAGTGCCTCAACTGCCAGGGCGGGATCACGTCCGAGCCCTGCCAGAAATGCCTCTCCTGCACGGAAATCGCCGAGGGGATCGCCGTGGATGTGCATGAGATTGACGCCGCCACCTACACGGGCGTGGACAACATCCGCGAGGTGCGGGAGATGGTGGTCTTTCCGCCGGCGAGGGACCGGTACAAAGTCATCATCATTGACGAAGCCCACATGCTCTCCAACGCGGCCTTCAACGCCATCCTCAAGACGCTCGAGGAGCCGCCGCCCCACGCCGTCTTTATTTTCGCTTCCACGGAAAAACACAAGATCCCCACCACCATCCTTTCGCGCTGCCAGGTCTTTCCGTTTCGTCTCCTCTCCGTGGAGATGATCCGGGCCTATTTGGAGCGCATCATCGCCGGCGAGGGGCTGAAGGCCCCGGCCGCCGCCCTGCACCGCATCGCGCGGGCCGGCGGCGGCTCGGTGCGCGACTCCCTATCGCTCTTGGATCAGGCCATCAATCTTTCCGGAGGCTCCCTCGATGAGGAACTGATCACGCAGATGCTGGGCGATACGCGGATGGAAAATTTCAGCAGGGTTCTGCAGCATCTGGCCTCCGGGGAAACGGGGCATGTGCTGGATTTTCTCCGCGACCTTCAAAAGCGCGGGGAGGACCCGCAGCAGTTTCATCACGGCTTTACCGGCTTTCTGCGGTCGCTGCTGCATCAGCATCTCGGCATCGAGGAGGAGACGCTGACCGAGGGCGAGCGCGAGGAGGTGAAGCGGACGGCCAAGATCCTCTCCTATGAGGAGATCCTGCGCGCCTACAACCTCTGCGTGGACGCGTTTCAACTGGTCCAGCGCAGCGACGATCCCGGCCTTGCCGTCGAACTTGTTTTCCTGAAACTGGCGGAACTGCCGAAATTATCCCGGTTGGAAGAGTTGCTGGCGCGCGGAATGGCGGTCCGGGACGTCCCCGTGGCGCCCCTGACCATCCCGGAAAAAAAGAGGACCAACAAGGCCCTTGTGATTGAAGCCCTCGAGGCCGAGAAGCCGTTTTTGGCCGGATATCTTCAGGACGCCGTCTTCCGCGAGGAGAAGGGGGGCGTGGTCCTTCTGTTCCAGACTAAATTAAGGCAGGCCTTCGACCGCTGTTCGGAAAAGGAGAATCTGGCCCTGATCACCCGGACGGTGCAAGGGGTGTGGGGAGCCGAAGCGAAGGTGCATCTCCAGTTGGACGAAGCGGCCCAAAAGGCCCTCGACGAGCGCGTCCGGAACGATCCGGCCGTGCAGGCGCTTCAGAAGAATTTTCAGGCCGTCATCGAGGAGGTGGAATACCTCCCGAACCCAACGGAGGAGGACGATAGTGAACATTAAAAAACTCATGAAACAAGCCCAGGAAATGCAGGAGCAGATGCAGGTACAGCTCAAGGAGACGACCGTGGAGGGGAGCGCGGGGGGCGGCATGGTGAAGGTGACCTTGAACGGACAAAAGGATGTTCTCAAGGTGACCCTGGACCCTGAAATCCTCAAGCCCGAGGAGCGGGAGATGGTGGAGGACCTGATCCTGGCCGCCTTTAAAGACGCCCAGGAGAAGGCGGATCAGCAGCTTCAGGGCATGATGGGGGCGCTGTCCGGGGGCCTGGGACTCGGATGAACCCCCTCGACAGCCTGATGGACGCGCTGCGCTGTCTTCCCGGCGTGGGCCGGAAAACCGCGTCGCGCTACGCCTTTCATCTTATGCGCGCCCCCGCGGAAACGGTGGACGCGCTGGTGGGTGCCATCCGCGATGTCCGGGAGGAACTGCGCCCATGCTCCGTCTGCCATTTTTATTCGGAAAACGATCCCTGCTCCTTCTGCGGGGATCCCGCCCGGGACGCGCAGATGCTGTGCGTGGTGGAGGACACCCTCAACGTTTTCCAGATCGAAAAAAGCGCGGGCTACCGGGGACGGTACCACGTGCTGGGGGGGCTCATCGCGCCCCTGAAGGGGATTCAGCCCGAGCACCTGCATGTGGAGGATCTGATCCGCCGCGTCGAATCGGGCGGGTTTCGCGAGGTGATCCTGGCCCTCTCGCCCACAGTGGAGGGGCTTACCACGGCGCGCTTTCTGGAGAATATCCTCAAGGACAAGGCCGTGACGGTGTCCGAGCTTGCGCGGGGGTTGACGGTGGGAACCGACCTGGACTATGTGGACGAGGTAACCCTGAACCTGGCCCTGGAGGGGCGCATTCCGGTCCGGAAATGACCGGCGGGGACTCCCTTGGCGGAAAGCGCTGTTTCCCGCAGCCGGGTCGGCGGGGTTAAAAGCGTGGATGCGGCGGCGTTCTTCCGGCGGGAACAGCCTGATATGCCGGCGGCAAATGGATTTGCATTTTCCCATGGGATATGATAGAAATGGGCGGTGAAAGGGGGTCTGTGAATGCCCGGCTATGATCTCATCATGTATGATGAGGAATTCAAGCGCATCAAGGAGGTCCTCTCCCGCCTGCGGATGGAAACCAACGCCAAAGTGGCCTTCCTGGTGGACAAAAACGGGCAGCAGATCGCCGCGCAGGGCGACCTGGAGGGGCTGGACACCACCTCTCTGGCCTCGCTCACGGCCGGAAACGTCGCCGCCACGGACGGGTTGGCGCGCCTCATCGGCGAAAAGGAATTTTCGGTGCTGTTTCACGAGGGGGAGCGGGACAATATCCACATCTCCATCGTGGGCCAGCGCGTCATCCTCGTGGTCATCTTCGACGAACGCTCCTCCCTGGGTCTGGTGCGGCTGCGGGTTCGGAAGGCCTCGCAGGAGCTGGAAAAAGTTTTCGACGACATTCTCAAGAAAGTGGATCAGGAAAGGGAGAATCTGGACATCGGCTTCGAATCCCCGTTCGCCGAAATCACGGACGAAGACATAGACGCCCTGTTTGCCGAATGACCTTCATCAATTATTCCGCGCGCGAAATCAACATCAAGCTGGTCTATTACGGGCCGGGGCTGGGGGGAAAGACCACCAACCTGCAATGGATTTATCAAAAAACGGATCCCGGATCCAAAGGCAAGATGATCTCGCTGGCCACCGAGACCGACCGCACCCTCTTTTTCGATTTCCTTCCCCTGGACCTCGGGACGGTGCGGGGGTTCAAGACGCGGTTTCATCTCTACACCGTGCCCGGGCAGGTGTTTTACGACGCTTCCCGGAAGCTGATCCTCAAGGGGGCCGACGGCGTCGTGTTTGTGGCCGATTCCCAGGAGGCCCGCATGGAGGCCAACATCGAGGCCCTCAAGAATCTGGAGAAGAACCTCAAGGAGCAGGGGTATGAACTTCGCACGATGCCCTACGCCCTCCAGTTCAACAAGCGGGACCTGCCCACGGCCGTGCCGGCGGAGGAGATGTACCGGCTGCTCAACTACAAGGAGGAGCCCACCTTCGAGGCCGTGGCCACCAAGGGCACCGGCATCTTTGACACCCTGAAAGCCGTGGCCAAGATCATGCTGATGGAGCTGAAGAAAAAATAGTTCCAGGTTACAGGTTTCAGGTTCATGGCGAAATATCCTCACCCTGGATTTATCCGCGTTCAACCCCGCTCCCCATATGTTCATTGAAACGGTTCAACCAGACGGCGTCGGGAGGAGGGCGTCGAAGCCGCGTACCCGTACGGCATCTTCCGCCCGCCGTGGGGTATACTGTTAGGATCAGGCAAGGGTCTTCCGCAGCGGATCAGGCCTTACTTCCTTTGCTTCCGGGGGTGCGGCCGGCAGGACCGGCGGGCATCTTCTGATGCAGCCGGAGGTCCGGCCGGCCGGGGGACCTTTTCAGGACAAAGGAGTTCAACCATGAATGTTCTCCGCACGTCGCCGTTTCTCCTTCTTCCAATCATCATGATGGTTGCCGCCATGGGCGGGGGAGACGCCCCCGTCATCAAGACGCCGATTCCCTCCCCGTATCTGATGACGGGAAGCGCGGACCCTGCCGCCCCACCCGCGTCTGCGGCTATGACTCCGGAAACGGCTGGCAAAATGCAGGGATTGAGCGAGACGAGGCAGGGGGAGATCCAGGCGCAGGTGGAGGCGATCCAGGCGGATATCCGTGACGCGGGGGCTTTATGGACGGCGGGCGTCAACCCCATCGTCCTGCTCGATGACGACCAGAAGAAGGAGCTGCTGGGCATGATCGCGGGTCCGCAGGATATCGCCGACATGAATTCCCGGAGTTCCACGGCGCCGTCGGTGGCGGGTCTGCCCGATTTTTTCGATTGGAGAAGCGCCCATGGCAGGAACTACATCACCCCGGTCAGGGATCAAGGTCTGTGCGGATCCTGTTGGGCGTTTGCCGCCGTCGCGGTCCTGGAAGGCGAAGCCAATGCGTATTACAACAATCCGTCCATCAACCTGGACATGTCCGAGCAGGATTTGGTTTCATGCTTTAACGGTCCGGGATGCGAAGGGGCCACCCTCTTCCAATTGAACAATTTGTACGGCACGTATGACCGCAAATACGGTACGGCGACGGAATCCTGTTTCCCCTATAGCGCCACCAATGAAGCCTGTGCCGATAAATGTCCCGATTGGCCGAGGGGGGCCTGGAAGCTCAAGGGGTATCAGGCGGTGTCCTTGAGCACCGATGCCTTGAAGCAGGCGCTGGTCGCCCATGGTCCGATCCAGGTGGGCCTGACCATCTACAATGATTTCTTCGCCTACATGTCGGGAATCTATCAGCACACCACGGAGCAGGTGGCGGGGCATCATTCGGTGGCCATTGTCGGGTATGGGGTGTACGATGGGGCCACGTACTGGATCGCGAAGAACAGCTGGGGGACCGCCTGGGGGGAGAATGGCTATTTCAGGATCTTCGCGGGCGACTCGAACATTGATGATTGGTTCGCTTTTGTCATCACGAGCCCGGTCCCCCCGACGGCGACGACCGTGGCGTGTGAGGATCGGGATCACGATCAATATTGTTATTGGGGACTCGGTCCCCGACCCGCCAACTGTCCGGCTTCCTGCAATACCACCATCGAGGACTGCGACGATTCCGATGGTTCCATCCATACGGGCTGCGGCAAAAGCGACATTCCCACGGGGGTATTGAACGTGCAATCAACCCCCGCCGGAGCAGAGGTCCATGTGAAGGACATAAACTCGGATCGCCTGATTTACAGGGGGCGGACGCCGTTGACCATCACCCTTGATGTGGGACAAAGAACCCTCAACGTCTCCATGACGGGGTATATTGATGAAGAGCTTCAGGCGAACATCACCGGCAATCCATCAGCCCTCTTTGTCCACATGCGGCCCGCCCCCGTGCTGATCTCTCCGCAGGACAATGATGTCGTCCGGGCGGGGGACCTCATGCCGGTGTCCGGCACGGTGCCCTCCGATCAATTCAGCGCCTATACAATCGAGTATGCCCTGTCCAGCGATCCCACGGTGTGGAATTCCGAAGGGATGACCCTGGTCAACGGAGGCGCGTCCGCCCTGACCAACGCGGTTTTGGGATACTGGAACACCTCCTCCGTAACGACCGGGGGCTACTATGACATCAAGCTGAAAGTCTATCGAAAGGACCATAAGGATCCGGAGATTGTGAAGCACGCGGTCTACCTGGACCCGACCTTGAAAAAGGGTTGGCCCGTTCATTTGCGATGGGATTCCTATTCAGGGTCCACCATTTGGGCGGGATATCTCGAACCCGTGCTTTATGATCTGAACAACGACGGCAGGAAGGAGATCATTATCGCGAAGCAGGGCAATCCGGACAAGATTGATGTTTATGCTCCCGACGGCACGCTGCTGTGGGAGCGGATCGTGGGCCCCGCGACCGGCGGCTTCGGTCTCACGGGGCCGGTGGCCGCGGACCTCAACAATGACGGATTCGGGGAAGTGCTGATCGGCTATTCCACCTGGAACTACACGACGGGGATGGGGGTCTATCTGCTGTCCGTCTTCGACAAATCCGGCAACGAGGTGATCGCCGCCAGGATTCCGCCCGCGATGCCTCCGTATATTTCGGTCGCCGACTTGAATCAGGACGGCAGGAAGGAGATCATCATCCGGGGTGTGAAGACCACCCCTTCGAAAAGCCCCGGTTCAATCAGCGTTCTCAACAACAAGGGGTCGGTCCTGTCCACGTGGACGGTCCAGAAACTGAATTTCCAGGATACGATTCCGTCCGGGCCCGCGGTGGTGGGCCGGTTGGATGATTCGCCGGAATTGGCGATCATCTCCTACTGGCTCGACGGCGCCAGCACCCTGGTGTACGCCTTCAAAATGGACGGGTCCGTTCTGCCGGGATGGCCGGTCGTCCTGCCCGGCATGGCCATGGGAAGTCCGGCCGTGGGGGATCTCAACAACGACGGCAAACAGGAGGTCTTGATCGGACTTGAAGCATGGGGGAACCCCGATTCGGGAGGCCTCTATGCGATAGACCGGGGAGGCCATATTCTGCCGGGATGGCCCGTATTGGTCGGCCGCGGCATGTTCACCTCCCCCGCTCTGGCGGATCTCCGCCGGGACGGATGTCTGGAGGTGGCGGTATGCGATAACCAGAGTACCGTCTGGATTTTCGACAAATACGGCGCGGTCCTGCCCGGCTGGCCCCAGTCCATGACCTCTTCCTCCATGTTCTCCCTGGTCTTTTCGGACGTGGACAGCGACGGCAGTCCCGAATTGCTCTGTGTCGCCAACAACGGATTCTATCCCAGCATTCAATACCACGGCGGCGTCTATGCATGGAAGGCCAGCGGCGCGCTTCTGCCCGGATTCCCGAAGGTGACCGAAAACGGTGAATCCTACGCTGCGGTCGGTGATGTGGACGGCGACGGGAAAACGGAGATTGTGACCACCTCCACCTGGGATAATGATGATGTCACATCCAAAAGCAAATTAAGAAGTTCCATTTATGTCTGGGATCTGGACGGCATCCTCAATCAGGCCTTGCAACCCTGGCCCACCCGGCTTCGCGACGCAGGACATTCCGGATCGTACACCGGGCCTTCGGCGGGCGCGGCAACGAATCCCTGAGGCGGCGCCGGACTGCCGGTCCGCCGGTCAGCCGGGCAGGGGGATGGCCGGAAAGCGGAAAGGCATGGAAGCAGTTTCAGGTTTCAGGTTTAGATCCGGGTCCGTAGCACAGACGGACGAAAAGCGGTGATGGTTCGATTCCCTATGCCGGCTTTCAACGTTGAGATGAAGCAGGGATTTGAACCCTGCCGCAGGCAGGGTCGGTACCCTACGTCTTGTACTCCCGGAAATCCAACCCCGCCAATAAGTGAAAAGCCCTGCTCCCCAGCTCTTAAAGAAAAGCTTTGGCCCAGAGGGACGGGGATTTTTTCGGCCTGAATGGAGAAGAGCTTGCTCTTCGGGCAGGCAGGCGAAAAAATCCCCAGCAGCGCCGGGGGGCGCTGCAAAGCTTTCCTTGATTAAAAGAGCGGGTGGCTGGCCACCTGGAATGAAATTCGCAACGAAATCTGGCCGGAAAAACCCAAAGAACCATGACGGTCAATTTCACCTACAAATTTTCTAGAGAAGCTTCTAAAGACATTGAAATCAAAAGGATATACGACTCCCTGCTGGCCCAATACCTATTACAGGCAGACAAAGCAGGCATGGCCGGCAGCTCCCAAGGACCAAGCCAAGAAATTTCCGTTGAACTTTGCCCGGTAGAACTCCAGGGCGAGAGCGTCTCAAAAGTCTTCGATCTTCAGTAAAAAGACTTTCGCCAAAATAACCTCCCAATAAAAAGAAAAATAGGAGCTATCCCTCCATAAAATCTACCTTCATCTCCCTGGCCGTGATGTTCTCATTCAAAGAATCAAGTATCCGAAGGCTGATATCCGTCCATTCGGGGCTCCCATGCACGTCCTGATACAATTCAGGAGCATCACGGCTTCCCACAACCAAAATCCGATCACCAGCCCAACGCCCGAAATGGACAGACCTGCAGAGAACATCTCCTGCACTACTTCCCGAACTTGCACGAAGCAAAAAGGGAAAAACTGCTGCCATCTTATTCACGGCATTTTCCCACAGCTCCGTTTCATACATAATCCGATGCGGATTAATAAATTCCTTCTTATCCAGGTTTGCTATTACAAAATACTGACCCATACGGATCACCTCCATAAGGAAGGTGATGCCATACCGGGAGCCGAGGAATCTGTCAATGACTTTGAGACACAACGCAAAGGTTGATACCGCAGAGAATTTTGGTTCTATAGAAAATTCGGAACAGAATGAAGATTTGCCGCATTGTCCAATAGGTGTTTCCAAAGAAATTGTTCAAATTTGGGAAGAAGCACAGAATCTAAAGGACTCCGGGTTGCCAATGCTCATTCAAGGTGAAACAGGTGTAGGTAAAGAAGTATTTGCTCGCTTTCTCCACAGCACGGGCAAGAGGAAGGATAAGCAATTCATTGCCGTCAATTGCTCTGCCATGCCCAAAGAATTGATGGAATCTGAACTATTTGGCGTGGAGAAAAACGCTGCCACAGGAGTGGATTTCCGCAGGGGTAAGATAGAAATGGCTGACCAAGGCATCCTTTTATTGGATGAGATTGGCGACATGCCTTTAAATCTTCAAAGCAAGCTATTGCGTATTTTTGAACAAGGCAGTTTCTTTCGCGTTGGCGGCAACAAACAGGTGCAGGCAGATGTATGCTTCATGGCTGCAACAAATTCCAATCTTATGAAGCGCGTTGAAGAAGGGGATTTCCGCAACGATCTCTATTTCCGCTTGAAAGGGGCCACATTCCTGCTTCCTCCGTTAAGAGAGCGAAAAGCCGACATTCCTTGGTTTCTAGAATATTTTTTAAATGATTTGAATGCTCGCAACACCACATCAGTTGTATTCTCTCGTCGTGCCCACCAAAGTCTTTTGAAATATCCATGGCCCGGAAACATCCGAGAATTGAAGAACGAGGTTACGCGAGCATATCATTTGGCAAAGACCTCTGGCCTAATTCAGACCTTTCATTTCTCAGCAGCAATTAAGGAAGCGGAGAATCCATTGGGATTATTTGAAGAAGTCTCCAAATTCGAAAAAATGCTTATAGAACGCGCATTGGAAGCACACGAATCAGCAGTTGAGGCCGCAAAAGCCTTATCTATCCCTCGGAGCACGCTCTACAATAAGATTAGGCTATATAAAATTAAAATAAAAGAAAAATGAGCTAATCCATTAGCTCAATCTGCATTTCCTTGACCCCGATGAACTTATTAAGCTCATCCAGGATCTCAGGACTTATCTCCTTCCATTCAGGGCTGACTTTCACGAAGTCATACAGACCGCTTTCATCGTAGTCGCCAACAACCACTATGCGGTCGCCTGCCCAGCGGCCGGCGTACTTGGAGTCAAAATCAACATCTCCGCCGCCGCCTTCCGAGCTCTTCCGCAACAGAAATGGGAAGACAGCCGAAATCCTATTCACGGCTATTTCCCACAGCTTGGCACCAAATGCCATCGTATGCGGATTGATGTACTCCTTCTTATCTATGTTTGCTATTACAAAATACTGCCCCATGGGCATCACCTCCGAAAAAGGTGATGCCCTGCACCATGAGCCGAGGCACTCAAGCAAACCCCCCCTTATGCTTTTAGGGCCATAGACCGACCCTCTAAGAGGGGAAAAGCTTAAGACAAGGGGTGAGCGTGTGCCAGAGGCGACCGCATCATTAAGCACTTCACGGTC
>Ga0182019_10000339_pt1 | contig 23022 bp, 15 predicted proteins | sample 812E2MmetaG_FD_120483 | JGI IMG/M metagenome (GOLD analysis project Ga0182019, IMG submission 120483) | Permafrost microbial communities from Stordalen Mire, Sweden - 812E2M metaG | ecosystem: Environmental > Terrestrial > Soil > Wetlands > Permafrost | place: Sweden: Stordalen | collected...
ATTGCCGCGCTCGGCGTTGGGCTTGTAGCACTCGGCGTCGATCCGAGCGTTCCAGTCGCGGTATGGGGCGGCGGCGGGTTGCGGCGCAATCTCACCCGTGAAAGGGTTTCGCCGCTCCGGCTGGTAGAAATGGCCGTGCACGGCCAGCTTTGGTCGGTTCACCGGGCCGATGGTATCCGAGCGGCCCACGATCGACATAGGCCACGCTCGGGTGACCGACTCGGCCCATTACCTTCCGGGGCTCCCAGGCGCGGCGTGGCGCGGGCGCCGAGGCGCTAGGAGGCAGGCGTCTCGTCGAGCAGCTTGCGGAGCGCCCGCGCCAGTGACGCCGGCGCGAACGGTTTGGCGAGAGATGAAGTACGCGGCATGCCGACGCCGAGGTTCTGGGACGAATGCTCGGAGTAGCCCGAGACGAAGAGGACGGGCAATTCCGGCCGCTTCTTGCGCAATCGTCGAACAAGCTCCGGACCGTCCATGCCGGGCATCGCGACATCGGTGATCACGATGTCGAACGTGGACGGGCCTGGAGCCTCTCCCGGTCGGCCTCGGCAAGGCGACGATCGGTTACGTCGATGGTCGCGGTCAGGAGGCAATCGCGCCCGAAGAGGGGCACGATCTCGGCCCTGAGGTGGCCCAGGATGGCGCGGCCGTCCTTCGTGTGGAACTCCGCCTCCATGCCGTCGATGCGGCCGTGAGCATCGAACTCCGCCCGGAAGCGGTCGCTGTCTTCGCGCGAGATCCAGCCGATCTCGACAGCCGTGTGTCCGACCATCTCGTCGCGGTCGAAACCGGAGGCTTGCAGGACCTCCTCGTTGACGTCGATGTAGGCGCCGCTCACGAGGTCGGTGATGCTGATCCAGACGGGCGCGGCGTGGAATGCGCTGGCGAACTTCTCCTCGCTGGCGCGCAATGCTGCGTCCGCTCGCCTCAAGTCGGTGAGATCGACGTGGAATAGCAGAGTCGCGGGGCCGTCGGGGAGCTCCATCGGCGTCGCCCGGACAAGCATCGCGAAGGTCGAGCCGTCGCGCCGCAGGCCGAGCATTTCGTATTCCGTGTCGACCGGAAGACCTGCCTCGCGCCGCCGAACGCGCTCCTCGACAGTGGCGCGACTTTGCGGAGCGACCATGTCATCGGCGCTCAGCCGGGTCAGCGCGGCGGGATCTTCGTAGCCGAACATGCGCCGGTGAGCTTCATTGCCGAACAGTCCCTTGCCGCCGCGGTGCGCGCCGATCGCAATGGGCGCCTCCTCGAGCACGGTGCGGTAGCGGGCTTCGCTGAAACGTAGAGCGGCCTCGGCGCGTTTGCGTTCGGCGATGTCGAAGGAGAGGTCACCGAGGAGCACGACGGCCTCTATATCGGCCTCGGTGTAGTCCGTTGCCTTGTTGCCGACCCCAAGGATGGCCGTCACTTTGCCGTTTCGGAGTACCGGGACCACCAACTCGCGACCCAGCCAGGCGTGGCCTTCCGGCATCCCTCGGCGACCCGGCAGCGCAGCGTAGTCGTTGTGAATGACCGGTTGCCGCTCCCGCACGCAGTCGACCCAGACTCCGGCATCAGCGACCGCGTAGTGCTGTGCGGAGCCCTCGGCCGTGCAGAACTCGCTCTTCGTACGAGTGGACCAGACCTGGAGGCTGAGGTGCTCCTGGTCGTCGTCCACGAAATGATAGAAACCGATCACGCTACCGGTCAGGCGCTCGGCCTCATTGAGGGCTTCCTCGAGCAGCTGGTCGAGCTCATGCGTCAGCGAGAACTCGGCAAGTCGAAGCCGGGCGGCCAGGGTGCGTTGCCGTCTGCGGGTCTCGGTGACATCTCGCCCGAAGACCGAGATCCCGAAGGCCGTGCCGTTGCGCTCGAGAGCATGGAGCTTCAACTCGAGGACTCGGGTGGCGGCAAAGACTTCGTATTCGGTCTCGAAGGAGCCTTCGGCCAACGCCCGGCCATAGAACCCTCGCCACAGGTCGGCGAATTCCGCGGCCGGAAAGAGCTCCTCCGGCCGCATACCAAGCTCGATGTGCATGCCCCTCGAGGATCCGAAGTACTCACTCAGGCCGCGGTTGAATGAGGTAAGTCCGAACGTTTCGGGGTCCACCGACCAGACCAGATCGGTGGTGCTGTCGACGATCGAGTCGAGCAGGACTCGCGACTCTTCGAGTGCCGCGTCGGCTTGCTTGCGCTCGGTGATGTCCTGCAGGTATCCGACGAACGCGACCACGCGGCCGGCCGCGTCGAGCTCCCGCTCGCCGGCGCCGTAGATCCAGCGGACGCCGCCGTCGGGCCGGACGATACGGAATTCCATCGCGGGCGGTACGGCGTCTGTCAACGAGCCGGCAGTAGCCGCCCGGTACGCGGCCAGATCGGCCGGATGGACGGCCCGTTCGAGCAGCTCGACGCTCGGCTTGCCGTTCGACTCGATGCCCAGGATCTCGAATACCTGGCTCGACCAGACCGTCTTGCTCGTCTCCAGGTGGAACCGCCAGCTGCCTACGTGTGCGACCGACTCGGCGCGAGCCTGTAGCTCGTAGCTCCTGCGCGCTTCCTGCTCGGCTCTGACCCGGCCCGAAATCTCGTCGGCCAGGACCACGAACCTGCCCGTCCCCGCGCTGTAGGCGGAGATGGCAAACCAGGCGTCCGGCGAGTCGACATGTGTCTCGAGGTATTCGGCCGGACCGCCGTCGGCCACGCGAGTGAAGGCCGCAAAGAGGTCCGGGGTCGTCTTGATGAACCGCGGCATCACCTCGGAGAATCGCTTGCCCGCGACGCCGCTGAGTCCCAGCTGAGCTTCGAACGCGGCGTTGACGTCGAGGAAGATGAAATCCACGGGCAGGCCGTTCTCGTAGACCGCCTCGCAAGAGATGAGGATCTCGTGCATGTTGGCGAATAGGGACCGATACCGGCGCTCGGTTTCGCGCTGATCCGCTGCCGCCCGCCGCAGGGCGGTGACGTCTCGCTTGACGGCTACGTAGCCGGTGGCCTCGCCGGTAGCGTCGCGGATCGGGCTTATGGATGCCTCTTCCGTGTACTCCGTCCCGTCCTTGCGGCGATTGACGAGCTCGCCCGTCCACGTTTCGCCGGCGAGCAAAGTGGCCCACATCGAGTCGTAGAACGGGACCTCATGCCGGCCCGACTTCAGGATTCGCGGGTTCTTGCCCATCGCCTCGTCGCGCGAATATCCGGTCACTCGCTCGAAGGCCGGGTTGACGAACGTGATGCGGGCGCGCAGATCGGTGATGACGACGGTGTCGGCGGTCTCGTTGATGGCCGTCGCCAGGCGGGCGTTTTCGAGAGTCATGCGCCGTTCGTTGGTGACGTCCTCGACGATCAGCAGCGTCCCGATTGGGCGGCCGGTTGGGTCTTGGATCGGGCTGATCCAGAGCCGCACGTTGATGGCCGAGCCGTCCCGGCGCTTGCGCGTCGTCTCCATGGCGGCGGAAGGCTCGCCGGAGGCGGCGATGCGAGCCAGCTCGGCCAGACCGCTGACGGTCACTCCACCGGGAGCGACCCGGCCGATGACCTCGGCCGCGGACCAGCCGTAGATCCGCTCGGCCGCCGGGTTCCAGGAGCGGACCATGCCCTCCAGGTCGAGCGAGATGACTGCCAGGGGCGCGCTCTGAACGAGCGACCGGTACTGGGCCCTCATTGCGAAGGCGGCGTCTTCGGCGGCTCCCATGGCACTCAGGTCCGTCAGGAAGACAATGCCGCTGTTGCTGCCATCCAGCTCGACCTGCGTTCCTTCCACGAGAACGGGAAACGTGGATCCGTCCATCCGCCGACCGGTGGTGCGAAGCAATGTCGGCACAGGGTTGCCCGGCTGGAGGGACCGGCGGATCAGCTCGACATCGTCGCCGCCTTCGTCGGCGACGATCGACATCAACCCCGCCGCCAGCAGTGACTCCCGATCCAGATATCCGAACATGGCGACGAGGGTGTCGTTGACTTCGGCACCGCCCCGGCGCATGACTATGATCCCGACGGGCGCCGTCTCGAACAGCCCTCGGTACCGCTCCTCGCTGAGTGTCAGAGCGAGTTGCGCCTCGCGTCGGGCGCTCTCCCTCCCCAGGGCTGCGAGACGCATGTCGGCGTCGCGCGCGAGTCGCCGCAGCGCAGATACCTCTTGCTCGAGGAAGACCCCGGGCTTATCGGCGAAGCACTCCAGCACGCCGACCACGACCGAGCCGGACAGCAGGGGGATCGCGGCGGCGCTCCGATAACCGTGGCGGACCGCGATCGCATATGTAGGGATACCCGGGTCTGCGGCCAGATCGTCGAGGGCGAGCGGTGCGGCCGTGCGCAGAGCAGACGAGACCAGCCCGCCATCCGGACCTGTAGCTTCGAGGACTCCAGCTTCGGCCAGATAGCCGTTCTCCTCGCCACGCCAGGCTTGCGGCCGAATCAGATGACTTCCCGGTTCACGAAGCCCCACCCACGCCATCCGTAAGCCGCCGATCTGCATTGCCGCCCGGCAGAGGCCTTCGTATACCTCGCCATCTGCATTCATCGACAGGAAGGCGGCACCGGCCTCCGCGAGCGTTCTCTCCATCTGAGCCAACTTGACAAGGCGCGTCTCGAGGGCGACCTGGCGGGTCACATCCACCAGCTGGCTGACGACTCCGATCGGCGAACCGTCGCCATTGTCGAGCGGAGCGGAGTGGACCTCGACCCAGATCTCCCGACCGTCCTTCGTCACGCGCCGCGCCCGTTCGCCATGAGTCGTCCCGCCCGCGACGATGCGCTCGTGACGTTCTGCCGTAGGCCCCACCTCATCAGGAGGCGTCAGCCCCGGCGGCGGTTGGTTTCCGACGACTTCGGCGCTTGTCCACCCCAGAGTTCGCTCGGAGGCGGGATTCCACAACAATACGGAACGGTCGGAGTCGAAGACCGCGGTCGGCAGGGGTGACGACCCAACGATCGCCGCAAGCAGTTGAGACGTTCGCGAGAGTGTGGTCTCGGCGGCACGTCGAGACGTCAGATCAGCCGAGGCTGCGTCCAGGGCATGGCCGCGCTGCCAGATGATCACGCGCAGGTGGATGAAGCAGTAGGCGATGAACAGCACCCCGACCGTCAGCGTGATTGCCGGCATGCCGATCTTGGGCAGGCGCGACGGCGGGCCGACCAGATCCGCGGCCAGGAAACCCACGATCGCCGAGCCACCCGAGGTCACGAAAGCGAAGGTCAGCATCCGTCCACGGGCGACGCCCATCACCAGCGCGACGCCGATGACCGGCAGCAGGATGGCGTAGGCAAGCCCGACCGCGAAGAACAACGCCGCCATTACGCCTTCGAGGTCGAGAAGGAGGGCCGCGACGAGCGCGAAATGGGTCCGCCTTCCACCGCTCGCCAGAACGGCGACCGTTATCGCGGCGGGCACGACCAGGATGCTGACCGCGCGCCACAGGGGCGGCGTGAGGCCGCTGTCGAGAAGCAGGTCACCTGCCAGGAGGGCGACGCTCAGAAACAGCCAGCCGACGACGAACCGGCGGTACCAGGCGGGCCAATGAAGCTCGTGGTCGAACACGGTCGGCGTGCTGGGTGGCGAGTCGGGCGGCGTGTCGGTCGGCGTGTGCCGGTCCGGCATTGTGATCTCCCCGAATGATCCGCCGCGGGCGGCGACTAGCCCCGCCTGATCCGGCGATTTCAGCCTACTCGCAGTAGCGAAGGGCTCAAATACTTCAACTGGGGGACACGCCGGAGGGGGGTGTCGCCGGTTGGGTTTGTCGCCGGTCGGCAGCCCGCGTCAGGCCCGCGATTGGTCCGTTCGATCGACCGTCTGGGTCACCTCGAAGCCGATCTTGAACGAGCGGCGCCCGCCCGGGGCCAGAGAGACGGGCCAGCGGAACAGGAGCGAGCTGCCCTGGTAGACACGCTCGAAGCCGCCCTCGGAATTGGACACGGTCTCGACGGGGTACCACATCAGGCGGGCGGCCGGGGTTGCGTGCGCGTCGACCCGGACGCCTTCGAAGTCGTTGCCGAAGGCCAGGCCCGCCGCCTTCCGCACGTCGCCCGGGCCATCGTGGGGCGTCCGTGAGTCCGGCCCGGTTTCGTAGTAGGCGGCAGGGTTGTGGCCGCCGCCCAATAGGTTCACGTTCCACTCGACGGCCAGCTCGAAGGCGAGCGTGGTGTCGCCGGGGTTGTGCAGCGCGACTTCGAGTGCGAGCGAGGGGTCCATCCTCCCGCCCGAAAACCCGTACCTCTTTTCGACGACGAGGGCCCGGTCGATGCCGTCGATCGTCGCCGTGCCGGCCCGCCGGGCGACGAGCCGTTCCGGCTCAACGGCCGTGGCCTCGTACGCGCCCTCCACGAAGTCGCCCAGTTCCGTGTACGTGGCGTGGACGATTTGCTCCGGAGTCGTGGCCTCGCCGGCAGGAGCGCCGCCGGCGGGCAGGATATGCACGAGTCCGCTGCGGCGTTCGTGGCGGTCGTAGTGGAGGAACGCGGCCAGGCCGGGTTCCTTGACGTTGACCATGTCGTGGATCGTCTTCGGCGCGTCGACCGCGACCGCGGTCACGTCTCTGCCCTCGCTCACGGCCTGGCCTTCGGTTTCGCCGATCGCCGTCTCCTCGGCCGCGCGGTCGTGGGCCACGAGGCGGCGGTGGTACGCCTCCGGACGGCGGCGCAGAACGGAGGCCAGGGCCACGCGGCAGGCGCGAAGATCCCAGGACGAGACGGCCGCACCGTCCGCCAGGTCGACGACCACGGTCTGCCCGAGCGCGGTTACCAGCACCTCGTCGATGGCGTCGAGGTCGGTGTCCGCCAGACGGGCGCCGTATGGATCGTTTCCGGCGTCGACCGCGGCCAGGGCCGCCAGGTCCTCCGCGGCGATCAGGTTGGCGAGTGTCGCCATGCGCATGTGGACGATGTAGATGCCGCCGAACAAGCCGTGCCAGTAGCAGTCGTTCGATTGGCCCCGATACAGATGATCGAGCGCCAGCGCCTTGCGAGCCGGCCCGCCCGGCCCCGTGTCCGGCATGGCGTCGACGATGTCCGATACGCGCAGCATCTGCTTGGCCAGCTCGTTGATCGCGCGGTAGCGGGCCTGGTAGTTGCGCCAGAACCCGCCGCGCAGGTATCGCGCCGCCGGCAGGTCGCGCTCGCGGGCATCCTCGAGCAGCCGCGTGAAGACCGGTGTTTCGTCGGGCGGGAGGACCCACTCGGTCATCTCGACGTACGAGGAGGTGGGGAAGTAGACCCGGGTTGTCGGCGGCCGGCGTGATAGCCATTCCGACGGTGTGACCATCGCCAGCCACTCGCGGCTGGCCTCGAGGGCGTCGAAACATCGGTCCACCCAGTGTTCGCTGTTCCAGCAGTACTCGAAGGTTCCGGGCCACGCCCCGAACTTCTCGCCGTCGTCGCCCATCATCCCGACGAACCGGCCGTCGTCCGTCCGGCGATTGGCCAGATACCCGATCAGGTCCTCCACGGGCTTGAACGGGATGCGATATCGCAGGCCCTGCTCGGTGCCGAAGACGGTCAGCCTCTTGCCGCGGTCGTCGGTCGTAAACGCTTCCCACATCGCGTCTTCGCTGATCGAGGCGGCGCGGAGGTGGTTGTCGTCGAGGACGGTCCAGTCGTAACCGGCCGCGGCCAGGTCTCCGGCGAGGGACGGCTCCCAGACTCGCTCGGCCAGCCACGCCCCCCGCGGGCGCTCGCCGAAAAGCTTCTCGAGTTCGTCGCGCATACGGACGAGCTGACCGTGGCGGTCGCGGTCGGGGAGGGCCACGAGAATCGGCTCGTAATACCCGCCGCCGACGATCTCCACCTGACCGCGGTCCACGAGGCGGCGGAGCTGATCGATCGCCTCGGGATGGTTCGCCGCGAGCCATTGGAGCAGCGGACCGGTGTAGTGCATGCCGAGCCGAATCCCCGGGTGGCGCTCCAGGGCGTAGAGCATGGGCGAGTAGGCGCGCTCGTAGACATCCTGGATGACCCAGCCGAAGTTACCGACGGGCTGATGGTTATGGATTACCAGCGCGAGCGAAACGCGGCCGCTCAATCCGGCCTCAGCTCGGATCGGTGGCCGCTCGGCGGCTCGCCTGCTTCTTGATCGCAACCCCGGCCGCCGGCATGTACATCTTCTCGACGTACTCGTGGAGCATCCGGATGGTGGAGAACTTCCAGAGGGTGCTGGCGATCGAGCGGCGCATTTCGGCCGTCCACTGCTCGGGAACGTCGTCCTCGTTGCGGCCGTAGTAGAGCGGTACGACTTCCTGCTCGAGCAGGCGATACAGGTCCTGCGAGTCCGAATAGTCCTGCGCGCCTTCGTCCGGATTGGTCTCGCGGCCGCCGATGGCCCAGCCGTTATCGCCGACCCAGCCCTCGTCCCACCAGCCGTCGAGCACCGACAGGTTGACGACGCCGTTGGCCGAAGCCTTCATGCCGCTCGTTCCCGACGCCTCGAGAGGCCGGCGCGGGTTGTTGAGCCACACGTCCACGCCCTGGACCATGAACCGCGCCACGCGCATGTCGTAGTCCTCGAGGATGAAGACTCGACCGCGCAGCTGCGGCGATCGCGACCGGGCGAAGATCTCCTGGATCACGCCCTGGCCCGGACGGTCCGCCGGGTGGGCCTTGCCGGCGAAGATGATCTGGACCGGCCGGTCCTTGTCCCACAACAGCCGGCCGATGCGGTCCATGTCGCTGAACAGAAGCCCGGCACGTTTGTAAGTGGCGAAGCGGCGGGCGAAGCCGATCGTGAGGGTCCCGACGTCCAGGTTCTCCTCGAGCTCCTCGAGCGTGCTCGGCGATTCGCCGTGTCGGGCGAACTGGTGGCGCAGCCGGTTGCGGGCGAAGATCATCAGCTCGAGCTTCTGGCGCTGATGCGCTTCCCACAGATCCACGTCCGGAATCTGGTCCGTGCGTTCCCAGAACCGGTCCGCCTCATTGCGGGCGTCGACGTTGTCCAGCTGGGCGCCGAGGTGGCGCTCGAAGAGATAGCGCAGCGGCTGCCCGACCCATGTCGGCATGTGCACGCCGTTGGTCACGGCCTGGATCTGCTTGTCGCCCAGACCCTGCCAGGTGTCGTTGGCGGTCACGCTGTGGAGCTTGCTCACGGCGTTGGCCGAGTTGGAGAGTCGCAGCGACAGGGCCGTCATGTCGAACTGGCGGGTGTCTCCCTCCATGCCGCGGGCCAGTTCCAGGACCCGGTCCATCGGCACGCCGCCCGTGCCCTTGCGGCCGTCGCCCTCGAACATCGGGCCGGCGATGCGTCGTACCAGTTCCGAGTCGAAGCGCTCGTTGCCGGCCGAGACCGGAGTGTGGATCGTGAACACGCTGTCGGAGCGGACGCGGGCAAGCGCGTCGTCCAGAGCCACTCCCTGGGCAACCAGGGCTCGGGCTCTCTCGACGAGCTGGAACGCGGAGTGGCCCTCATTGAGGTGCCATACGGCCGGCGTGATGCCCAGGGCCCTGAGGGCTCGCACACCGCCGACGCCGAGTACCAGCTCCTGGTGGAGCCGCATCTCACGGCCGCGGACGTACAGGATATGAGTGACCGGCCGGTCCGACTCGGCGTTGTCGGGGATGTCCGTGTCCAGCAGCAGAACCGGAACGCGCCCGACTTGAACCAGCCACACGGCGGCGAAGAGGTCTCGCCCGGGCAGCTCGATCGAGATCGTCAGGGGCTCGCCGTCCTGGCCAAGGACGCGCAGGATCGGAAGCTTGGCCAGGTCGTAGTCCGGGTAGGCGTGCTCTTGGTGACCGTCGGCGTCGATCGTCTGGCGGAAGTAGCCGTGCTTGTACATCAGTCCAACGCCGACGAACGGCATGGCCATGTCGCTGGCGGACTTGATGTGATCTCCGGCCAGGACGCCGAGGCCGCCGGAGTAGATGCCCAGGCTCTCGTGGAAGCCGTACTCGGCGCAGAAGTAGCCGATGGGCCCCTTGACCGCCGGACCGTACTCGCGGTTGTACCAGTGCTCGCTGCCGCCCGTCATGTAGCGGTCGAATTCGGCCAGGACCTGGGTGTATTCGGCCTTGAACGCCGGGTCGTCGAGGAGCTCCGACCAGGCGATGGGCTGCGACAGCACCTCTACCGGGTTTCGGTACCGCGACCACGAAAGGCCGTCGATTCGACTGAACAGCGCGCGGGCCCGTGGGTTCCAGCTCCACCACATGTTGTACGAGAGACGCCGAAAGCCTTCCAGCTGCGGAGGCAGTCTGAAGGACGCGCCGGGGAGTGTGGGGACTTGCACGAGATGTTCCATGTCTCCGCATCATATCCGACGGCGTTCGAGAATTCGTTTGCGTGAATGCCATACGGGCTACGTCGTTTGCGCCATATTCGCGGAACCGTGTCGAATATGGCCCATCGCGACCGCCCGCCGGGTGCCGCTCCGGGCTCGCGGCGACTACCATGGACGCACCTTTCGCCAAGCGCCGCCAACTCCACACAGGAGCGTATCAATGCGGGTCGTCTGCATCGCCGCCGAGTGCGAACCGTGGGCCAAGACCGGCGGCCTGGGCGACGTGGTGGATGCGCTGGCGAGAGCGGAGGGGACCGGCGGTAGGGTCGGCGGCGAGAGTGCCGAGGCGGCCCCGACACCGAGCAAGAAGCCCCGCGTGCCGCAATCGCAGGTGTGGATGGGGACCGGCGGGGTCATGGCCGTCGGCAAGGGCGCGCTGGATCTGCCCGGGCACGTCGAGCCGCCCGTCGACGTCTTCCTGCCGAAGTACCGCGGCATGGCGATTCCGGACTGGGCGACGTCGCGGCCACTCGCTGTGCCGGATCCGCTGGCGGACGGCGGAATGACGGACGTGGCCCTGGTCGAGTTCGAGGCCCGCGGTTATCGCGTCCGGCTCATCGACCACCCGCCGGCCTTCGATCGCGAGGGCTACTACGGCGACGCCGGCGGCGATTATCCCGACAACGGCTGGCGGTTCGGGCTGCTGTGCCGGGCCGCGATCGAGGCGCTGCTCACCGACGAGCGCCCCGTCGATGTCCTGCATCTCCACGACTGGCAGGCCATGCCGGCGGTGGTGCTCCGCGACGGCGCATATCAGGCCTATCCGCTCATCTCCCGGGCCGCGGTCATGGTCTCGATTCACAATCTCGCGTATCAGGGCTGGCTGCCCCGCGGCGCCGTGGCCGGGATGCTCTTTCCCGACGAGATGAAGCAGACGCTGCCGGCCGCCGCGGACGGGATGCTGCTTCTGCGAGAGGGAATCGAACGGGCAGAGCTGGTCAACACGGTGAGCCCCGGGTATGCGGCCGAGATACTCCACCCGACCGCAGGGATGGGGCTCGACAAGGCCCTGGCCGCGCTGGGTCACCGTTTCGGCGGCATCATTAACGGCCTCGACATGGCCGTCTGGAACCCCGAGACAGACGATGCTCTGGCTGAGCGCTATTCGCGCGCCGGCCTCGCCGGCAAGGCCGCCTGCCGCCGCGCGCTGCTGACCGAGCTGGGTTTCGAACCGGACGACCGCGGCCCCTTGCTGGGCATGATCGGCCGGCTCGATCCGCAGAAGGGCTTCGATCTTCTGGCCGGAGCAGCCCCGGAACTCGTCGCCGACGGTGCCCGGCTGGTCGTTCTCGGCAGCGGCGACCCCACGCTCGTCGGCGAGCTGAAGACCCTGGCCGCGAAACACCCGAAGTCGGTGGCCGTCGTGGAGGCCTTCGATCGCTCGCTGGCGCGGCGCATCTATGCCGGCGCGGATCTATACGTGATGCCGTCGCGGTTCGAGCCGTGCGGGCAGGGCCAGATGATCGCGCTTCGATACGGCACGCCCCCGGTCGTGCATCGCACCGGCGGTCTGGCCGACACCGTCGTCGATGTGGATGAGCGTCCCGGCGACGGCACGGGTTTTGTGCACGCGGCGGCGACGACCCAGGCGCTCCTCGAGGCGTGCCGGCGTGCCATCGAGCACTTCCGGCGCGGCGGCAAGGAATGGTCGGCCCTCCAGGACCGCGGCATGGCTATCGACTGGTCGTGGGAGGCCGGCCCGGCCGAGCAATACGCCGCCTCCTACCGCCGCGCCGTCTCGCTCCGTACGGGGCGTTAGTTCCCCACGTATCGAAGCAAACTCGACGGGGCGAGACCAGCGCTCACCCGAATGCGGGGCGTGACGAATCGGTCCGCCCACGTTTCCGTGGACTGGACCGGTGCGCCGCCGGAACTCGAAGGCCGAGAGCTCTCCAGGAACGCGATCTGGAGGACCGGGCATGCAGCGACGCCGGCGAGGACCTTCGTGCTCTTCCGGCCGTACGGGTAGGCCAGCGAAACCGGCCATTGGCCGGTTACTTGCGCGATTCGAGATGCCGCCTGATCGACCTGCGTCTTGAGGTCCGACGGCGCCTGCGAAGGAAGGCTCTTGTGACTCACGGTGTGGTCGCCGATTTCGTTTCCGGAAGCGACCAGCGCTTGCAGCTCCGCGCTGGAGAGGAAGCCCGGCTGGTCGATCCTCTCTGAGATGACGTAGTACGAAGCCACGAACCCATGTTTCCGCAGGATGGGGAACGCGTACTTGAAACCGTCGGCCCAGCCGTCGTCAAATGTGATCACGAACGATTTTGCCGGCGGGCGGATCCGCGATGCCAGGTCGTGTGCCAGCGTGGCGGCGGTGATCGTCTTCCAGCCGGCGTTGGCCAGGGCGGTCATTTGCTTATCGAAGGTCGTGGGTGGGACGACGAGGCCTCGGTTGGAACCCGATACTTCGGCGACCGGCACGATCCGGTGGTACATCAACACCGGTACGTGTAGAACGAAGCTCTTGCCGGGGACGGCCGGTGCGGTCTGGGTCACCGATCCCGGGACGGACTGGGGGTCGCAGCTGTTCACCTTCGGCAGGGCGCTGGCTGGCCGCGGCACGGTTGGGGTGGGCGTGGCGGTCGGTGCCGGAGTGACGGTTGGGATTGGCGTGGGAGACGCGATTGGCGTGGGAGACGCGATCGGCGTGGGGGCGGCGCTGGGCAGCACGGTCGGACTGGTGCTTGTCGGGGTCCCAGCCGGCAGCGCGCTCGTACTGGCGGGAGAGCAGCCGCCTGCGCCGGCAATCGCCATCACGAAAACAAGGCTGCACGGAATCGACCGACGACCGGCTCGGCGAGACATTCGGCTGGTTCCCTCCTCCTGGCGCAACAGCCAGGCGAGTCTCACGTACGAGGCGGGCGCGTTTGGAGAGCCATGTGGCCCAATGTCACGGGACGGCATCGCCGGAGTCAGGGCATTTCGGGGCCGGTATCCGCGTGAGAAGAAACTGCCGTAAGGTGGGGGCAGTCAAAGTTGCGAGGCAGTCAGAGGTTCGTCACCACTACATGTCCACAGACTCATGCGACGTTCTCGTCGTGGGGAGCGGCGCGGCCGGGCTGACCGCAGCGCTCACGGCTGCGCAGCGCGGGGCCAGCGTGCTGATGCTGACCAAGGGCCACGCTCCCGATTCGAGCAGCTGGCACGCGCAAGGTGGGATCGCCGGTGCGATCGGCGACGACGACACGGCCGACCTCCACGCCATCGACACCGAACGGGCCGGCCGCGAGCTGTGCCGCCCCAGCGCCGTTCGAGTGCTGGTCGAGGAAGGGCCGGAACGCGTTCGCGAGTTGATCGCCATGGGCGTCCCGTTCGACCCGGAGCTCAACCTCGAGGGCGGCCATTCCCGCCGCCGTGTTTCGAGTGTCGAGGGAGCTCATACCGGCTGGGCGATCACAAGTCTGCTGAGCCGCCTGGCCGCCAGAACGTCGGGGATTGCCGTGCGCGAGGCCACCGCCGTGCGCTCGATCGTCGTCGATGGCGGGCGTTGTCTGGGTGTGACCACGCCCGGCGGGCCGATCTACGCCCGGGCCACGATCCTGGCGATGGGCGGCGCCGCGGCGTTGTGGTCGCGCTCGACCAACCCCGAGGGCCAGATCGGCGACGCCGTCGCCATTTGCGCAGTTGCCGGCGCGGCCATCGCCGACATGGAGTTCATGCAGTTTCACCCCACCGTTCTGGCGGGTTCGCGGCTGCTCCTCACCGAAGCCTTGCGAGGCGACGGCGCCACGCTGATCGACGCCAGGGGCGAGCGATTCGTCGATGAGCTGGCCCCGCGCGATGAGGTTGCTCGGGCGATCGTGCGCCAGGGCAAGGTCTTCCTCGACCTCCGCTCGATCGATCGGTCGAGATTCCCGGGTCTCATGATCGAGATCGAGAAGGCCGGCTTCGATCCTGCGCTGGTGCCGGTTCCGGTTTCGCCGGCCGCCCACTACACCATCGGCGGGGTCGTGACGGACCTCGACGCCCGGACCGACATCGCGGCTCTGTATGCGGCGGGGGAGTGCGCCGCCACGGGAGTCCACGGGGCCAACCGCCTGGCTTCGAATTCGCTGCTGGAGTGCCTCGTATTCGGGCGTCGCGCGGCCCTGGCCGCCCTCGACGAACCGGCACTGCCCGCCGCCCTCCCCGCCGCGCCGCCGATTCCACCGGAGCGGTTCGCGTCCGATGAGCTGCGAGAGCAGGTGTGGCGCGATGCCGGCGTGATGCGCGATCCCCTGGCCCTGGCCGATCTGCTGCCCAGCCCGGACCCGGTCGCGTCGATGGTTGCGCGCTTCGCCCTCGCCCGAGCGGAGAGCCGCGGCGTCCACTACCGTACCGATGCGCCCGTGCCCGACCCGGCGTTCGACGGGCACTTCGTCCTGCGGCCCGGCCGGGACCTCGTTCTGGAGAGTTGGATTTGACCGCCAGTTCGGCTGCCGGAGACCGCGCTCCGTCGCCCGCCCTCCCGCCCGCCGCCGTGCCCGCTCCCGGTGGCGGCGGTGCCGCCCGCCGCATCGCCCCGCCCGACCCGGAGGCAGTGGCTCGAGTGGTGTCTTCGGCCCTGGCCGAGGATCTCTCGCTCGGCGACCCCACCACGGACGGTCTCTTCGGCCCCGCCACGACGGCCACGGTCTGGCTCCTGGTCAAGGAGCCGGGCATCGTCGCCGGCCTGCCCCTGGTCGCCGCCGTCTTCGCGGCCCTGGACCCGGCTGTGGTCGTCGACGCGGCCGTCGCCGACGGCGATCGCGTTGACACCGTACCCATGGAGATCGCCCGCATCACCGGCCCGGCGCGCGCGATTCTGCGCGGCGAGCGGACGGCGCTGAACCTGCTCGGCCGGCTGTCCGGCATCGCGACGCTGACGGCCCGATGCGTAGCCGCGCTGGAAGGTACCGGCGCGACGCTGCTCGACACCCGCAAGACCACGCCCGGTCTGCGCAATCTGGAGAAGTACGCGGTGCGGTGCGGCGGCGGGACAAACCACCGCATGAACCTGGGCGAGGCGCTGCTGGTCAAGGACAATCATCTGCGACTCGCCGGCGGGATCGGCCCGGCCGTGGCGCTGCTCCGCAAGAATGCCCCGCCGCTCCGCCTCGAGATCGAAGCCGAGACGCTCGACGACGTACGAGCGGCACTCGACGGCGGCGTCACGCGAATCATGTTCGACAACATGAGCCTCGACCAGATGCGAGCCGCGGTCGCCCTGGTCGGTAGCCGGGCCGAGACCGAGGCCTCGGGCGGGATCACGCTGGACAACCTGCATGCAGTCGGCGAGACGGGCGTGGATTTCGTGTCGCTCGGCGCGCTGACGCACTCTGCCAGGACGCTGGACGTTTCGATGGAAGTGGTCCTGTGAGCGCCGCGGATCCGGCCCCGACCGATCCTCGCGCCACATTCGGCCCGGGCTCCGTAATGGTGCCGCCGCCGGGCAATCCCGCGACCTTCGCCGCCCTGCAGGCCGAGATCCGCGAGCTGGCTCGAGCCAACGACGCCGTCATCCTGGCCCACAGCTACGAGCGGGCAGAGATACAGGACGTGGCCGACAACGTCGGCGACTCGCTCAACCTCTCCCGGGCCGCCGCCACCGCGACCCAGTCGACGATCGTCTTCTGCGGCGTGTCGTTCATGGCGGAGACGGCCAAGATCCTCTCCCCGAGCAAGCGCGTCCTGCTGCCCGACCTCGCCGCCGGCTGCTCTCTCGCCGACTCGATCACCGTCGACCAGCTGCGCAGCTGGAAGGCGGAGCACCGTGGCGCGGTCGTTGTTTCGTACGTGAACACCACCGCCGCCGTGAAGGCGGAGAGCGACTACTGCTGCACCTCGAGCAACGCCCGCGCCGTCATAAACGCGATCCCCGCCGACCGCCAGATCCTGTTCCTGCCCGACATGTTCCTCGGCTTGTGGCTGCAGCGCGTCACCGGCCGCAAGCTGCACATCTGGCTGGGCGAGTGCCACGTCCACGCCGGAATCCGGCCGGCCGACGTCGAGCGCTGGCACCGCGAAGAGCCCAACGCCGAACTGCTCATTCACCCCGAATGCGGCTGCACGAGTCAGGTCATCGAGATCGCCGGCGATGACGCCCACATACTCTCGACCGAGGGTATGGTCACCTACGCTCAGCAGTCGAAGGCCGAAACGTTCCTCATCGCGACCGAAACCGGCATCCTCCACCGGCTCGAGCAGAAAGCGCCGGGCAAGCGCTTCGTGCCCGTCAATCGCGAAGCCGTTTGCCAGTACATGAAGCTGACCACGCTGGAGAAGCTGCGCGACGCGCTCCTGCTGGGCCAATTCGAGATAGATGTCCCGACCGAAACCGCCGACCGTGCCCGTCTCGCGCTGGAGCGGATGATCGCGATCGCGTGACCCGAGCCGACGATCAGCGCGGGTGCCCGATCTCCGCTTCGACGGCCGGCAGCGGTTCTACCCGGGCCAGCCGAGCGAAGACATTGCCGGCGGCTCGATAGTGGTCCACCAGCCTCGCGTACTCTTCCGCGACCCAGGCGTAATCCGGGTGGCCGGCCTGCCACTCGCGGCCGAAGACGACGCCGCGCAGCCGGACCTGCATCAATTCCTTGAGACAGTTGAAGCACGGCTGGAGCGTGGTGTAGAGCACGCCGCCGTCGATCGCGGTCCCGAACCTGGCCGCGGTCGCCATCGCGTTTTGTTCGGCATGGACACACAGGCAGATGTCGTACAACTTGCCGGCGAGCCCCGCATCGGGCCGCTCCGCTCGCAGCGCGCAGCGGCGGCAGCCGCGTTCGGTGTCGGTGCAGTTGGGGTATCCGGCGGGAGTGCCGTTGTAGCCGCTGCCGAGGACGCGATCGTCGCGGACGATGACGGCGCCGACGTGAGAGCCCAGGCACTTCGCCCCCGACTCGACGACCTGAGCAAGGCGCATGTAGAAGTCGTGACGTTTCCAGGTTGGGTCGTTGAGTTCTATGACGTCCAGTGGCACTCTGTCGCCTCTCTCGTCCCCGGTTCGTGCCCGGCGGCCCGGCCTCGGCAAGACCCTACCCGTTGCTGGGGCTATCCTATTGCAGTCAAGTCCCAACCACAGGACCATCGCCTTGGACGAGTTTCCGAACGATCCTGCCATCAGGGATCGCGTCACTCTCGAGACTCACGCCGGGCGGCATACGGTGGTCAACCGGGCCACGATCGCCAATTTGACGGCCAACGAGATCTGGGTCGCGGTGGCGCTCGGCGCGGCGATGCAACTGGACCCGGGCGCGGACGTGAGGGTCGTGCTGGGTGAGCCTTCGGATACCAGCCTCGCCGCCGACACGGTCGTCGAAAGGATTGTCGGTGGCGCCGGCCTCTTGATTGCCCTTCGCCGCCCGCAAGCGTGGACATCCCAGTCGCGGCGCGCCAACAGCCGAGCAAAGCTGGCGATTCCGGCTTATCTGCGCCCCGATGGCGATGGGACCGTCGCCTCGGCGCGAACGACAAACGTCAGCGTCGGCGGCTTTCACTGCCTCACCGAGCTGCCGCTGCGCGTCGGCGATCAGGTGGCGGTTTCGCTCATGTTCAGCCCGACCGAAGCGTTCGAATGCAAAGCCCAGGTCGTGCGTCTCACCGAGGATCTGGATGATCGGTCGCACCGCCGCCTCGTGGCCGCGTTCCGGTTCATCGATCTTGCCCCGGAAGACGAGGCTCGTGTCGCCGAAGCGCTCGTCGCCCTGGCGACGGAAACCGACCAGACGGCCGTCCCGGTGGCGTGGCGTCGGGACGACGCCAGCAGCGGAGTCGCCGGCTAGGTGGCCGGCCCCGCTTGAGTGCCGGCCTCACGGTCGCCGTCGAGGGCCTGGCGCACAGCACTCAATAGCGCTGCCGCGCTGTACGGCTTGCCGATGAACGGAATCCCCAGCGGTAACGCCCCACGCTGAGCGTTCATCTCCTCGCTGTATCCGGACGCCAGCAGGTGCCGGACTTCCGGCCGCATGCCCCGCACTGCGTCGCTCGTTTCGTGTCCGGTGAGTCCCGGCATGACTATGTCCGAAAAGAGAAGGTCGATGCGGCCCGGGAAGTTACGCGCCATCTCAACGGCTTGTTCTCCGGTCGACGCCCGCAGCACCGTGTAGCCGTTGCGCTCGAGGAGTCGAACGGCGAACCCGAGCACTGCCGGCTCGTCCTCCACTACGAGGATCGTTTCGCGGCCCGGGGCGACCTCATTCGGCGGGGCCGGTCGGTCGTCCTCGTCCAGCTCGGACTGAGCGACCGGCAGGTCGACGCGGAAGACGGCTCCTCGGCCGGGTTCCGACTCCACGGTCACCTGGCCGCCGGACCCGCCCACGATGCCGAAGACGGTGGCCAGACCAAGCCCCGTTCCGCTGCCCTGGCTCTTGGTCGTGAAGAATGGCTCGAAGATGCGCTCCGCCGTGGCGGCGTCCATGCCGATGCCGGTGTCCGAAAACGACATCCTGACGAACTGGCCGGGCTTGAGTTCCGTGCGGCCGGAAAGGTCCGACTCTCGGAGCGTGACGTTCTCCGTCTCGATTGAGAGGGTGCCGCCGGCGGGCATGGCGTCGCGTGCGTTTGCGGCTAGGTTGACGATGACCTGCTCGACCTGACCGCGATCCGCCAGCGTCCGACCCAGGAGGGGGTGCATCCGAACTTCCAGCAGGATGTCCTCGCCGATGATCCGTTGCAGCATCGGGGCCAGGTTATACACGACCTGGTTGAGGTCGAGGACCCTCTGCTGCAAGACCGCTCGCCGCCCGAATGCGAGCAGCTGGCGCGTCAGCACGGTCGCGCGCTCGGCCGACGCGCGTATCTCCGACAGGTAGCCGGCCAGCTCGCTGCCGGGTTCGGCTTCGCCGGTCGCCAGTTCCGTGAAACCGGAGATCGCCGTCAGCAAGTTGTTGAAATCGTGAGCGACGCCGCCGGCGAGCCGGCCGACGGCCTCCATCTTCTGGGCTTGCCGCAACTGGTCTTCCAGGTCCCGCTCGCGGACGATGTTGTGGTGAACGGCGACGTAGTTGACAAGTGCTCCGGTGGAGTCGCGCACAGGAGAAGCCGTCACCAGGTCCAGCACGTTCGAACCATCCCTGGCGCGGCTCACGACCTCGGCGGACCAGGTCCCATTCGCCTCGATCCCGGCCCGCATCGACTCGAACAGACCCGCTTGGCCGTCATCGTTGCCCAACAGGTGGTTGCGCTGCCCAACCAGCTCGGTGCGGCTATAGCCGGTCTCGTTCTCGAACGCGGGGTTGACGTAGACGATCGTGCCGTCCCGCCCCGTAATGACGATGGATTCCGCCGACTGCTCGATAGCCTGGTAGAGCCGGGCGCGCTCCTGCTCGGCCGCCTTGCGTGCGCCGATATCGTGGACCGTGCCCAGCATCGCTCCGGATTTCGACCGGCGCACGTGGACCTCCACCTCGACGGTCGTGCCGTCTGGTCGGCGGATGCGACGCTCGAACACCGTACCGCGACCGACGCCCAGGCTCGGCCCCACGAACGGTCTGGTGGAGAGGTCGGCGGGCTCTATGTAGTCCGTCCACAGGCTTCCCGTCAGCTCCTCGACGGTCCGTCCAAACAATTCGGCCATGGCCGGGTTGGTGTCGAGGATGCGGCCGTCGTCGCCGACCGACGCCACGCCGTCGGCAGTCTGCTCGACGAGGTCGCGATAGCGTTCCTCGCTGGCGCGAAGGGCCTCGTCCGCCCTCCGCCGCTCGGTTGTGTCGACGATGGCGAGGATCAGGTGCGGCTCACCCTCGAGGATCGTCACTGCCGCCGAAAAGAGAGCCCAGCGCCGGTCGGCGTTGCGTCCAACTACAGGGACCTCGAAATCACGGACGTAGCCGTCCTTCATGATCCGTGCGCCCATTTCGAGGCTGTCCTGGGGGTTGGCGAAGAGCGCGAGTTCACTCGCCGTCTTGCCGATCACATCCTCGCGGGCGTAGCCCGTGCTGCGCAGGAAGGCATCGTTCGCGTCGATGAAGATTCCGTCTCGGGGGCGAGTCAGAAGCATCATCACGCCGGCGTCCTTGAAGATCGCGGCGAACCGGGCCTCGCTCGCTCGAAGGGCCTGCTTGGCGGCATGCTCCCGGCCGATGTCCACCGCGGCGACCATGAAACAGGCTTCGCCGGCGAGGTCCATCCTGGAGATGGTGAGCGCCAGGTGTCCGATCCGGCCGTCCGGGAGGCGGATGGCGACGGGCCTATCGTGGACCGATCCTGTGGCCATCACTTCCGCGGCGACTCGGTCGCGTTCGGACTCGTCGGCGTACAGGTCAAGGGCGGTGGATTTCCGGCCGATCAGCTCCGATCGATCCCGGCCCACGATCGCGCAATAGGCGTCGTTGACCGACATGATCACGCCGTCGCTCGCCCGTGAGATTGCCATCAGGATGCCGACGGATTCGAGCGCCTCCACGCCTCGGCTCGGCCCGCGGCCGTGCCCGCCTCGGTCGGCGTCGGGGCGTTCAGAGGCTCCGGCCGACGCGCTGTGGGCCAGCGGACGTTCACCCGCAGGTCCTTCCAAGCTGCATCCTCCGTTCGGTTCCGCGCGAATCGAAGCCACCCCCGATCAATCTTAGTCGGGGCGATTGCGCCGTCCAACGCCGTTTTACGTAGGCGGAGGACGCCCGCCGGACTCTGCACTATAGTTGAGCCATGGCTCAAGTATTGACCGAGGACCGGTGCAACGAAGAGTGCCTCCACCCCGAGTCGGTCCGTCCGATCCTGCCGCGCCTCTTGTCGGAATCGCAGGCCGACGCCACTGCCGAATGGTTCGCCACGTTCGCCGACCCTACGCGAACGCGCATCCTCCAGGCCCTGGCCCTCACCCCTGAGCTGTGCGTTTGCGACCTGGCCATTGCGCTCGACATGTCCGTGTCGGCGCTGTCGCACCAGCTTCGTCACTTGCGTGAGCGCGGCGTCGTCGCTCGGCGAAAGGCCGGCCGGGTCGCTTACCACTCTCTCGCCGATGAGCACGTGCGCCACGTTCTGGCGGACGCGCTGGCCCACGTGGCCGAGGATCGGGCCGACGCCGTGCCGGTCGTATGAGCCACAGCCGCAGCGCCGCGGGCAGGGACCGCCGCCGGCTCGCCGTCGTCTTCGGCCTGTCGTCCACCGTTCTCGTCGTCGAGATCGCCGGCGGCGTTGCGTCCAACAGTCTGGCGCTGCTCGCCGACGCCGCGCATGTGTTCGCCGATCTGGGCGGGCTCGCGCTCGCCCTCGGTGCCATATGGATCGCCACCAGGCAGGCAGGTGACGGCCGGACATTCGGCCTCTACCGAGTCGAGATCCTCGCCGCCGGCGCGAACGCCACGGTTCTCCTGGGGCTGGCCGGTTTCGTCTTGTTCCAGGCGTGGCAGCGTTTCGCCCAGCCGCCCGCAGTCGAGTCGGGGCTGATGCTGGTCGTGGCAATCGCGGCACTGGCGGCGAATGCGATCTCGCTCTTCTTGCTACGCGACGCGCAGCAGCGCAGCCTGAACATGCGCGGGGCTTACCTCGAGGTCATGGGCGACATGCTCGGGGCGATCTCGGTTATCGTCGCGTCGGTCGTCATCAGCCTGACGGGCTTTCGCGCGGCCGACGCAATCGCATCGGCGGTCATCGGGCTCCTCATCCTCCCTCGAACATGGAGTCTGCTGCGCGAAGCGACCAGCATCCTGCTCGAGGCGACGCCCAAGGGGATCGACCTGAAGCTGGTTCGCAGCCATATCTGTTCGGCGGCGGGCGTGATCGACGTCCACGACCTTCACGCCTGGACGATCACGTCGGGCCTCAACGTCGTGTCGGCGCACGTGGTCATCCGCCGCGATGCCGACGGAGGCGACGTGCTCGACAGGTTATGCCGGTGTCTGTCCGGCGACTTCGACATCGAGCACTCGACCTTCCAGCTCGAAACCGAAGACCGGCGCCGCCTCGAAGAACACTCGCACGCCTGAACCGCGCAGCCCGCCAGGGAGCGGCAAGGCTGTGCAGTCGAACAGCGACCCTCAGCGCCGGCGGTAGATGCCGAAGCCGCCGCCGAACAGGAGGATCAGGATGATGATGAGGAGCAGGAGTTCCATGTGGGACCTTCTTTCCCATACAGGCTGCTCGTCCGCACCCAATCGAGTGAGGATGAATACCCACGTCTTCCGCCTGCCGGCGGCGCTAACCGATGTCCCGCCGTCTCAGCCCGACCAGCCCGCCCAGGACGAGAACCGCTGCGAGCAGGGTCAGGAGCGCGAGAGATAGGTTGTCCGGGCTCGCGGCCGGCAGGGCCGGGATGTGGTCGAACGGAGACAGCTGCTGCACCCAGTCGGGCAGTCCGAGAACGACGCCCAGCAGCGCGACGACGAAACAGCCGGCGAGCATGGCCCAGGCCGCGTCGACCCAGCGCGGCGCCAGCCCGAAGATAAGCACGGCGAGCGCCGTCAGCAGCCACATGGCGGGGGCATACACGAGCGCTGCGGCGAGGAGGCGCGGCACGCTGCTCCACGGTCCGCCCGCGATGGCGTAGCTCAGGCCCGTGGCCAGGCCGGCGACGGCCAGCAAGGCCAGACTCCCGGCGAGGGCGATGACCAGGTGGCTTGCCGCCCATCGCCATCGTGAGACCGGCGCCGCCAGGAGCGGTTCGGCTCGCAAGGCGGACTCCTCGCCGCGCAGGCGGAGGGCGGATTGGATCGCGAATCCTGAGGCGATGAGGGCCATGATTCGGAATGCCGTGGCGAAGTAGGTGTCGGTCAGGCTGCCCGCGCCCGCGCTCGCCATGAACTTTGCCATCGTCGGGTTGTTCGCGACGAAGCTGTCGATCGTGGGGGCGATCCAACCGTATGCGACCCCAACCACCAATATTGCGGCTCCC
>Ga0182019_10000341_pt1 | contig 22931 bp, 23 predicted proteins | sample 812E2MmetaG_FD_120483 | JGI IMG/M metagenome (GOLD analysis project Ga0182019, IMG submission 120483) | Permafrost microbial communities from Stordalen Mire, Sweden - 812E2M metaG | ecosystem: Environmental > Terrestrial > Soil > Wetlands > Permafrost | place: Sweden: Stordalen | collected...
CCAGGTATCATCTGCAGCGTCCGGGACTATTGGAAGCGAATGGGAGCATTTATGTGGCGTTCGGGAGCAATGGGGACACGCAGCCGGATCAGTCCCGGGGCAGCATTGTGCGCTACGATGCAAACACTCTGGCGTTCTTGGACAGCGATGTGACCGACACGCTGGACCTCAATACTTCTCCTTATTACTTGTCTGCGATCTGGCAATCGGGGTACGGAGTCGCGGCGGACTCGAATGGCGACATCTATTTTGCGACGGGGAATAGCGATCCCCATACCGGGAGTTACTCGGCGGGGTTCAACCGTCCGGATAGCGTGGTGCATCTAGCTGGAGATTTGACGGCGCTGGTGGATAGTTTTACGCCGAGCGACTACTTTCAACTGGATCAGGGCGACACGGATCTGGGGTCGGGCGGGGCGATGCTGCTTCCGGATCAGGCGGGATCGACACCGCATCTGGTGGTGGCTGGGGGCAAGGATGGACGGGCGTTTCTGCTGAACCGCGACAATTTAGGTGGCTTCACGCAAGGTGGGCCGGACAATGTGTTGCAGGCCGTGAATCAGGGCGGGTGCTGGTGCGGGCCCGCGTATTTCGTGGGCTCGGATGGAAAGCCTTACGTTCTTACCGGCGGAGGAAACGGGATTACAAGCTGGCAACTGACTTTGCCGGCGGTGCAATTGGTGCAAAAAAGCGCGGCTCCGTGGAGTGCGACGGACGGTCTGCCGGATTATGGCGGATCGATTCCGGTGGTGTCTTCGAATGGAACGACTGCGGGCACGGCCATTGCGTGGTTCGTGCAGAGACCGTCGTCGTCTTCGGATTCGGATCCGGGCACGGCGGTGACGTTGCAGGCGTTTGATGCGTCCAATTTACAAAATCAGCTGGTATCGATTCCGGCAGGGACGTGGACGCACGCGGTGAACAGCAACGCGGACCTTGTTCCCACGGTGGCGAATGGCAAGGTGTACGTGGCCAGCAATAAGCAGTTGCAGATTTTCGGGTTGTTCGGCACGCAGACGAAGCGCGGCGTTTTGCCGCGGGCGCTGAAGCCTTCGACGGCGGATGCCATGGCATGTCCGGCGAGCGAGGATGCGGTCGATGCGGTTCGAGGCGCCGGAAGTTCCATGCATCAGTTCACCGGAACGGTGTGTCGTCTAGAGGCCAATCAATTGCGGTTGGCGCTGCGTAGCGGGCGAAGCATTTTCGTGGACATCAGTGGAGCGTTCGCGAAACATCGACAGGTGGTGCTGAGTCCGGGGAGGGCGATTCAGGTGCGGGCCAGGATTGATGCCAAGGGTGTGGCACACGCGGAGAGAATTTCTCCGTCGCACACGATTTCGCCGCTCACGCCGGCGGACCGATAGTCAGTCATCGAAAGTCAGGCATCGATAGTCAGTAATCGATAGCATTGAGCTTGGAGGGGCCACCCTTCAGAGAGCGAGGCTCGGCAGGTTCTCGTTCATCTGTCTGTAACAGTCGTGGCGTATGTTTTTGGGCTCGCTGGTCGGGGGTTGTTGCCCCTTCATCTTCATCATGCGCGTCCTGGATCACGCCCTGCTGCGACAGCTTTCCCGCGAACTCTCGTCAATTTGTGACGATATGCTTCGGCTGGAATCTTCGCTGCTCAAGAAGCCACTTGCGATCAACGAAGCGCATCGGTGCAGCGCGCGAAATCTTGCGCACTACCTCGCGCTCCGCCGTCACGATGTCCGCGGGCTGCAATCGCAACTTGCACTGCTAGGGCTGTCATCTCTGGGCCGCACGGAGAGCCACGCGCTGACTGCGGTGCAGACGGTTCATCACGTGTTGGATGTTCTGTTGGGCAAGAGAGGGTGGGGCAAGAAGGGGCCAGGCAAGAACGCTGCGTGTGCTGCCGAGCCGCCCGTTGCCATGGGCGAAGGGAGCGAGATTCTCGAGAAAAATACGGAGGCTCTGCTGGGCCCCGCGCCGTCCAAGCGGAAAGTTCGCATTATGGTGACGATGGCGACCGAGGCTGCGTCCGACTACAAGCTGGTGCACGACCTGGTGCAGAACGGCATGGACTGCATGCGCATCAACTGCGCCCACGACGGTCCCGAAGTGTGGCTGGGGATGATTCGCAACCTGGGAAGAGCGCGCGAGGAAACCGGACGCAATTGCTGCATTCAGATGGATCTTGCCGGTCCCAAACTGCGGACTGGGCCGATGGAGCCGGGACCGTCGGTGATCCGGTGCCGGCCTAAGCGCGACATCTACGGACGGGTGGTGACGCCGGCACGCGTCTGGCTTACCGCTGAGGATGCTCCTTTGCCGCCGCCAGCGCCGGCGGCGGCTTCTTTGTCGGTGCCCGCTCGCTTTCTGAAGGCGCTGCGGCCGGGAGATATGGTGCGGCTGCGCGATGCGCGCGAGGGGCGGCGGACGTTGCGGGTTACCCAGCTGGTTTCGCAGGTCGAGTGCGAGGGGTGTTGGGCGGAAGCGCGACGGACAATCTACTTTGTTCCGGGATTGCAACTGCGCGCGTTCAGGCGTGGGTTGGCGCGTGATAAGTCTGGCAAGAAGGTGCTGCGGAGCCGGGGAAAGGGATGCGTCGGCGACATTCCTCACCTGCCGCAGACGCTTCTTCTGAAGCTGGGTGACACGCTGTTGCTGACGCGTGCGCCTTCCATGGGCAGGCCAGCCATCCAACGGAAGACGGGGAAGCTGGCCGCGCCGGCGCAGATTGGGGTTTCACTGCCGCAGATTCTGGATCATGCCAAGGCTGGCGATCCGGTGTGGTTCGACGACGGAAAAATTGGCGGCGTGATTCGTGCGGTGGATGCGGAAACGGTGGCGGTGGAAATCACACAGGCGCGGCCGGAAGGCGAGAGTCTGGGGGCGGGAAAGGGCATCAATCTGCCGGAGACGCAGATTGACATTCCGGCGATCACTGAGGATGACCTGGAGGCTTTGAAGTTTGTTGTGAAGCACGCGGACGTGGTCGGCTATTCGTTTGTTCGTACCGAATCCGACGTGCGGCAGCTGCTTGATCGGCTGGAAAAACTGGATGCAGGACATCTGGGGCTGGTGTTGAAGATTGAAACGCGTAAGGCTTTCGATAATCTTCCGAAGCTGATCCTGGCGGCGATGCGGGCACGATCGATTGGCATCATGATCGCGCGCGGCGATCTGGCGGTGGAATGCGGATATCAGCGGCTGGCGGAAGTTCAGGAAGAAGTGCTGTGGGTGTGCGAGGCGGCGCACGTGCCGGTGATTTGGGCGACGCAGGTGCTGGAGAGCCTGGCGAAGAAAGGGATTCCTTCGCGCTCGGAAATCACCGATGCGGCCATGGGAGAGCGGGCGGAATGCGTGATGCTGAACAAAGGGGCGTATGCGGTGACTACGGTGCGGGTGCTTGCGGACATTCTGAAGCGGATGCAGGCGCATCAGGAGAAGAAGCGGTCGATGCTTCGGGAACTGCATCTTGCGGCTAGCTTCTCTAGCGCGGATTAGTTAGGAATGGAGTCACCAAGCGGGGGTCTGAGGGAAAACAAGACTTCGATTTCCGAGGCGCATGCGGCGCAATTGGTGGGGCGGGATTTCGCGGACAGGAGTGTCCGCGCCACACGTTCCTCCACATGATCTTGACGTGCGATACTGAGATTTATGGCTTTGCCTGACTTTTCGCCTCGGGTGGGGAACGATCCCAAGTCGGTGCTGATTCATTTGACGATGGGGACGGGGATGGAGATTGAGTGGAAGGATGGGCACCGGTCCGTCTACGCGTTTGCGTTCTTGCGGGATGCATGTCCGTGCGCGCTTTGCGAGGACGAGCGTTCGAAGGCGGGACGCAAGGCGGGTGAGGTGGCGAAGCTGGCGCCGGGGGCTTTGCCGATGTTCAAGGCGGCGGTGAAAGCGGTGTCGGCAGAGGCAGTGGGCAAGTATGCGCTGAAGTTTTCCTGGAACGATAACCACGATCTGGGAATTTATTCGTGGTTTTATTTACGGGAAGTTTGCCCTTGCGCGGAGTGCGTGGCTGGACGGAAGTGACGGTCGGGTTCTGGTTGCGAATTTCTGTAGTGATCCCTTTGACATCTCAGGTGGTTCGATGCCCAGCCCTACAGGGATGGCTGTCCCGGGCTAAGTGGTGATGGCGTCGAGGTAGCGGCTTAGGAGTTGTTCTGCCTGATCTTCGAATTCCATGAACATGATGCCGTTGCCGAATTGGGGATGGCGGGTAACGACGAGTCCGCGGATGACGATGGGGCAGCCGTCGAGCCAGAGGGTTACTTGAAGGCGGACGCCTAGCGGGAACTGGGTCAACATCTGGATGTAGCACCCGCCGCGACTGAGGTCGGTGGTTACGCATCGCGTGGGGACGTCGCTGCCTTCCTCGTGGAGTTCGATTTGGACCTGAACCGCATGGCGGGCATGGTGGCGGCGATCGGCTGCGGTTGGCGCAGATGTAGAGAGTTGGGCGTCGGTCGAATTCATGGGATCGTCTCCGGGGCAGGGCGGTTGCAGGTTGTTTGCCGGGTCCCTGAACTGATCATCGGCGTTGGGGTTCGCTGAGTCTATGGCGGGCGTCACAGAGCGGTGGTTACGGAGGGAGCGTCCGGGTGCCGAGACCAGATTTTTCCCAAATTGGGAGTCTTCCGTGAACCGCCTATGGCGTTACTCCCAGTTCGGTGTAGAGTTCGGCGGGTTTATAGAGGACTCCGTCTTTTACTACGAGCGCAGTTTTTCTGATGTCGCTGATGTGGGCGGCGGGATTGCCGTCGACCAGAACCATGTCGGCTAGTTTGCCGACTGCGATGGAGCCTAGATCCTTATCGAGGTTCATGATGCGGGCGGCGTTCAGGGTGGCGTTTTGCAAGACCTGGCTGGCGGGAATGCCGGCTTGTACGTCGAGTTCGAGTTCGCGGTGGAGGGCGAATCCAGCCATGGAGTCGGTGCCCGCTTCGATGGGAATTCCGGAGCGATAGAGCAGGCCGGCGAAATCGATCATCTTGGCGAAGGATTTTCGGTAGGTTTCGTCCATACCTTCGGGCGGAGTCAGGCCGGTGGAGAGCAAGCCGCGGCGAACCTGTGCGGGGAGGCGGCTGGCGATGGGTTGGAAGCCTATGGGAATGTGGCCAGCGCGGTTGAGGTATTGATCTTCGAAGATGCTGAGCGTCAGGTCGAGCTTGGTGTGGTGATCCTGCAGCAATTTGATGAAGGACTGGACCTGGGGCGAGGTTAGGTCGAGATCGGCTCCGCGCTTGGCGGGTTCGACTAGTCGGGCTATGGTGTTGGTGTTCTTGATGTCGGGCGTGAAATTCAGCATTAGAAAGTTGATGTGCTGGATTTCGTCATAGCCGAGCTCGACACATTGGGCAGCGGTCATTTCGGCGGGAATGTGTCCGCTGACGCGGAGGCCGTTTTTGTGGGCTTCGTCGATGATGGCGGGGACTAACTCGGGCTTGACGGAGCTGTAGATTTTGATCTGCACGTAGCCGAGGCGCTTGTAGTTGTCGACGGCGGCGCGGGCTTCGGCTTCGGTAGAGACGAGAACTTTGGTTGGACCCTGATAGGGGCCAGGGCCGTCGATGATTCCGGCGAGGACGATGCGGGTGCCGATTTCTTTTCCATCGGCGATGCGCTGGCGGCGGGCTAAGAGGGAGTCGGTGTCGTTGGCGAGGTCGCGGACGCTGGTGACACCGGCGGCGAGGTTGAGTAAGCCGTCGTTGTCGGTGACGTGGGCGTGCATGTCCCACAGGCCGGGGAGGAGGGTTTTGCCGGTGGCGTCGATAACTCTCTCAGTTGTGGGGATTCGCCCGCGGGCGGGTCCGACATGGACAATACGATCGAAAGCAATAAAGACGTTCTGATCCGGAATAATATTTCCTGACTCGGCATCGAAGACGTTGGCGTGGATGAAAACAGTTGCTTGGGGAGGATTCTTGCGGGGATGATGGGCGAGTTTGGCGGCGAGGTCGGCAGAGCGGGATTGTTTGACCTTATTTTGGGAGGCCAGCAACGTGGGGACGGAGGGTTCCCACCCCTCGGGAACTACCGAGCTCCATTCGTCCACGGAAGCGAAGAGCTTGCCCGAGTCCTCGACCCAGAAATAGGTGGGCGCGAAATCCAGTCCGGTGGCGGCGTAGAGGGCCACGTGTTTCTTGTGTCCGGCGGCTTCGACTTCCAGTTCGGTGACGCGCTCGACACGAGCCGCGCCTTCGGGGAGGAGAGCGATCTTGCCGCCGTTCTGAAGAGCTGCGTGGGCGAGTACGGCAAACTCGGATGGTCCGGGGTTGAGAGGGATGTAGTAGGCGGGCGCGGAGATTTTCTTTTCGCCTTGCTCGTCGTCGTTCTTCCAGCGCGCGGTCCCGCCTTCGAGCGAATAATTTTCGTTCACCGGAGATTTCAGGTAATCGTTGCCGGTGATGACTTCCGAAACGGGGACGCCCTTAGCATTGAGCTTTAGGATGCTGGTGGTTTTGGGGCCGCGGCCGCGATCGTTGAATTGGAAGAAAACGTGGAGCGTGCCGTCGGAGGCCGTCCAGACGGCTTGCTGTCCGGCTAGATTGCCCGTCAGGAGGAGGGAATAGCGGTCGGCGGTGGAGGGAATGTCGGCGGGGAGGGCGGGGACGGCGGATTGCGACGAGAGCGTGGAGACGAGAAGGAACGGAAGAACAAGAATGAGGACGTTACCTAGAGGAAATTGACTGGTCATGGTGATCCTTTCTTGGAACGTGGTCGTCGCAACTGGGTGCCGTTCCTGCGGGACTCGCGTTTCTTCCTCGTTCTTCCCGGCACTTGCGTGCCGGGCTTTCCTGTTGCGCGCTTCGCGGTTGGTGCTCCGCAGAACGTGCGCTACAGTATAATCTTCGGCTTGAACGAAACAGCGTGACCGATATGAACCAGACTACAGAAACTGCGGCGACGGAAGTGGCGGCGACGAAAACCGGGATGGATATTGGCGACATTCTGAAGATCCTACCCCATCGCTTTCCATTTCTATTGATCGACCGGGTGCTTGAACTGGTGCGGATGAAGAGCATTGTCGCGCTGAAAAACGTGACCATCACCGAGCCTTTTTTTCAGGGACACTTTCCCGACAAGCCGATCATGCCGGGGGTGCTGATTGTGGAAGCTATTGCGCAGGCGGGCGGGCTGCTGCTGCTGACGGAGGTTCCGAACCGCGACGAGATGCTGATGGTGTTCACGGGAATTGAGAAGGCGCGCTTCCGGCGTCCGGTGGTGCCGGGAGATCAGTTGCGGCTTGAAGTGGTGGTGAAGGCGTGGCGGATGACGGCGGCTCGCCTGGAGGGCAAAGCGTATGTGGACGGCAAAGTGGCTTGCGAGGCTACGGTGACTTGCCGTCTGGTGCCGCGTGCGATGAGTCGGGAAGGGCAACTATCGGAGGGCGCATCCTCGGAGAGCTAAAGCCGATGTCAGCACATGACAACTCGCGCTTGGAGCCAGGATTCATAATCCTTAAGTCTTTCAACAATGCCGAAGCAGTCGACCTCCTGTTGGATTCCTTCCCTCAACTGCTGGAGAACGAGTCACGACAAGATCTGTTGGAAACCGGCGCCTATTACGCATACGAAAGACTTGGCGACAGATTTCGCGAAAGCTCAACCAACCTGGAGTTTCTCGAAAAGGTGGGGGCGTTCGTCAATAGGTTGGAAGAGAGTCACGACACTTTACTGCGAAACCTCCTCACCGTGAGTCTGCTTGAGAACATCGCTCAGGATCACCGAGCCAGCGATCTGTTGAAGAGCAAACTCAACCTGCCCGCCCGTGCCGTATTGGAAGAGGTTGAGTCCGACTACTTCGGGAGAACGGACAGCACAACTTCCTAGGTTGCTTAACGCCATAACCCCTATGTCCATTCATCCTACGGCGATCGTCGATCCGAAAAGCAAAGTACATCCGTCGTGCAGGATTGGGCCTTATTGCGTGATTGGGCCGGAGGTGGAACTCGGTGAGAGCTGCCACTTGGTTTCGCATGTTGCTATCGAAGGGCCAACAAAGATCGGCGTGGACAACGGCTTCTTTCCTTTCACTTCGATCGGCATGGCGCCGCAGGACATTACTTATGCGGGTGAACCGACTCGGCTGGAGATTGGCGACCATAACGAGATTCGGGAGTTTGTCACCATCAATCGCGGCACGGTGAAGGGCGGGGGATGCACGCAGGTCGGCGACTACAACCTGATCATGGCCTATACGCATATTGCGCACGATTGCCAGATTGGGAGCCACATCATTATGGCGAACGCGGCCACGCTGGGCGGGCACGTCACGGTGGGAGACTGGGCAAACGTAGGGGCGCTGTGTCCGGTGCATCACTTCGTGCGGATTGGGACGCACGCTTTTATTGGCGGGGGGACGACTGTCACGCGGGATGTGCTGCCATTTTCGAAGACTTCGGCGGAGCGCGGGACGCATGCCTACGGGATGAATACCGTGGGCTTGGAGCGGCGGGGATTTACGAAGGAACGGATCGGGAAAATACATCACGCGTACAGGGTGCTGCTGGCTTCGAAGTTGAATACTTCGCAGGCGCTGGAGAAGCTGAAAGCGGATCCGGATTGCGGGGAAGATGTGGAAATGCTGATTCGCTTTATTGAGGCTTCGGAACGGGGAGTGATTAAGTAGTGAACCCTTCGCTACTCGCGATCCAAGTCTATGCGAGCTGCAAGGATCTGCCCCAGTCATCTCGCCAGCTATGACAAGACGTTGCTCACTAATTTGCAGTCGAGTCGGTTACCGACAAACACCCCCGCCCAAGCGGAGCTTGGACGGGGCACCCTTCAGAATCAGGATGGACGCGGATTCTTGCTCATGACACGTCTCGGTCTCATCGCCGGCAATGGCAAGTTCCCTTTCCTCGTGCTGGACGCTGCGCGCGCGCAGGGGTATGAGGTGATTGTCGCCGCCATCAAAGAAGAAGCATTTCCCGACATTGAGTCTCACGGCGCTGCTTCCGTTCACTGGCTTTCCCTGGGCGAGCTGTCGAAACTCATTGACACTTTCAAAGCTGCGGGCGTGACCCGCGCGGTCATGGCGGGGCAGGTCAAGCACAAGCAGATTTTTTCCGCGATCAAGCCCGACTGGCGGCTGGCGAAGCTGCTGCTCTCGCTCGGCACGCGCAATACAGATTCGCTGTTGGGGGCGGTGGCGAAGGTGCTGGCGGATGAGGGCATCATGCTGGAGAACTCGACCGCGTTACTGGAACCACTGCTGGCGAAAACGGGGGTGCTCAGCAAGCGAGCTCCTAGTGCGCAGGAACGCAAGAACATTGAATACGGGCGCGGGGTGGGGCGGCGGCTGGCGGAGTATGACATTGGACAAACGGTGGTGATCGCGGAAGCGGCCTGCGTGGCTGTGGAGGCGATGGAAGGTACCGACGCGACGATCGAGCGGGCGGGGCTGCTGATGCGGTCGTTGGAATTGGAGGGCGCGGGCGAGGCTTCGACATTGAGCCGGGCGCTGACGGTGGTGAAGATCGCAAAGCCGAAGCAGGATATGCGCTTCGACGTTCCGGTGATTGGTGTGAAAACGATTGAGACGATGGCGCGCGCCGGGGCGAGTTGCCTGGCTTTGGACGCGGGGCGATGTCTGCTGCTGGACGGCGAGGCGACGACGCGGGCCGCGGATGATGCGGGGATCGCGGTGTCCGCGGAGTGATGGAGCACGCGTGGTATAGAAGAGCGACTTACCACCAAGGGCACTAAGGATTAGGAAGAACCTGAGCATGTCTGAAGCGGCTCGGATTGCCGACCAACTTCGCCGCGCGTTTGATGGAGACGCGTGGCATGGGGACGCAGTGTTTGAAATCCTCGATGGCGTAACCGCCGCGCAAGCTGCTGCACATCCTGTCAAGGACGCCCACAGCATCTGGGAACTCGTTCTGCATATTGCGGCGTGGGATGACGCGGTGTGGCGGCGGCTGGGCGGGGTTGCGGTGACGTTATCCGATGCGCAGAATTTTCCGCGTGTCACGGAAGCTAGCGACGCGGCTTGGCGCATGTCCCTGGCAGACGTGCGGCGCACTCACGAGGAGCTGGCTTCGGCGGTTGCTGCTCTTCCCGATGCACGGCTTGACGAGATGGTTCCGGGCAAAGAGGGCGCACACTACACCTTCTATTACATGCTTCATGGCCTAGTGCAGCATGAGCTGTATCATGCGGGCCAGATTGCTCTGCTGAAGAAGATGTGAAGAGCGGACAGCCGAGGGCGGCTGTCGCTACGAGAACCACAAAGCTCCGCTTGGTGCCGCAGCTCCTGCCGGTTTTTTTCATTTCCCTGAAACTTTTCCTGCCCTCGGGGATATTCTCTGTGGACGCTGCATGACTGACTTTGAGGCGCTGTATCAGAAATACGCGCAGGACGTCTTCCGTTTTGCCCTGTTTCTGAGCGGGAATCGGGCGGACGCCGAGGACATCGCTTCCGAGACATTCGTGCGCGCCTGGAACGCGCCTGGGGGAATCCGGCAATCCACGGTGAAGGCGTACCTGCTGGTGATTGCGCGCAATTGTTATCTGCAGGGGTTGCGGCGCAGCGGACGGAACTCGCCACTGGACGAGGACTTTGCCGATCCGCGGCAGGCGCCGCACAACTCGGCCGAGCAGCGCGCCGAACTCGAACAAGTTATGCGCGAACTGCAGCAATTGCCGGAAATGGATCGTGCGGCGCTGCTGATGTCGGCGGCGGAGGAAATGTCGTACGAACAGATTGCGGAAACGCTCGGCCTGTCGCTGGGTGCGGTGAAAACGAAAATCCATCGTGCCCGGCTCAAACTAGAGCAGGCGCGCGAACAACGGAGGTGAACCGTGGAGATTACACGCAACGTCATACGGGATTTGCTGCCTGGTTATCTAGCGGGAGAAGTATGCCCGGAAACGCGCACGCTGGTGGAAGACTTTCTCTCGCGGGACGCGACGCTGGCCGCGGAAGTTGAGCGGCTGAAATCCGATTCTTTAAAACAAATACTCACCGGGGGAACTCACATGACATTACCGCAGGATCACGACGCTAAGACAATTGCCCGCACTCGTTGCGCGATTGCGAACCGGAGCTGGATGCTCGGGCTGGCCATTGGCTTCACACTATTTCCACTGTCGTTCGTGTTCGACAAAGGGCACATTGAATGGATGATGTTCCACAACACTCCCAGCCTGGCGATGGCATCGTGGGCGGCGGCGCTGGGCTTTTGGGTGGGATTTATCATCCACTATCGCCGGCTGCGCTCCAGCGGACTATAACTTGAGGCTTTCCCTTCCAGCTCCGGAACTGCGACAATATCCGTTTTAGGATGTAGTTCCGGAGCACTTATCTGAGCCAGAATTTCCCGATCAATGTTGCGGTGATTGGCGTGGGCGCTTTCGGGCGCAATCACGCTCGTGTCTATCAGCAACTGCAGCAGGCAGGCAGCGTGCGGCTGGTGGGAGTGGTGGATCCGAATACAGCGCGGGCGGATGCGATGGCCCGCGAGTTTAACTGTAAGGCGTTCGGCTCGGTGGAGCAGATGCTGACGACCCACAGCGAAGTGCAGGCGGCTTCGGTCGCGGTGCCGACTGTCTTGCATCGGGAGGTGGCGCGCGCTCTGATGGAAGCTGGGGTTGACGTGCTCATCGAAAAGCCGGTGGCGGCGACGCTGGGCGAGGCGGACGAATTGATTGGCCTGGCGCTGGAGCACAAGCGGGTGGCGCAGGTGGGGCATCTGGAGCGTTTTAATCCGGCGGTGCGGGCTACTTTGCCGCTGATCAACCGGCCGATGTTTTTTGAAGTGCACCGGCTGAGCGAGTTTTCTCCGCGGGCGCTGGATGTGGATGTGGTGCTCGACTTGATGATCCACGACCTCGATGTGGTGCTGACGTTTGTGAAGTCGGGGGTGAAGGAAATCCGGGCGGTGGGGCTGCCAATTCTTTCCGGTAAAGTGGATATTGCGAATGTCCGCGTCGAGTTTGAATCGGGGTGCGTGGCCAACTTTACGGCCAGCCGGGTTTCGACGGAACGGGTGCGGAAGCTGCGGTTTTTTCAGGCGGGGCAATACATTTCGATCGACTATGGACGGCAGGATGTGCTGGTGTTCTCGGTTGGCGGTGTCACAGGAAGCACGGCGGCCATGGCCGCCGAGCCTAGCGTGAATCCGCAGATTGCCATGTCCAAGCCCCCGATCAAGGCGGAGGAGCCTCTGCTGGTGGAGATCAAAGCGTTCTTGCAGTCGGTGCGAGACCGATCGCGTCCGGTGGTTTCGCTGGAGGATGGGCGGCGAGCGCTGGAGTTGGGGCTGGCGATTCTTGCGGAGATTGCGCGGCACGCGGGACGAATCGGAGTGGGAAGAAGTTAGGTACAGAGGTGCTGTAACCACCAGCAGCGGCCGAGCTTCGCTCGGCTCGACGGACGAGGGCGTCCGTCCCTACGCGAACGACGCGATTACTCCAGTACTCACTCGCCGCAGGCAAAAAATGCGACAATAGGTCAGGCGGCCGCAACTCCATAATTTACGTAACTTTACGAAGGAATTTTGCGCGTAATCTTACGCAACCCAGGAGGCTGCCCGTGGCTCTAAGCTTTATAGTCTCTGCCCGATGCCGGTAACCCAAATTCCGTCTCGCGATCCCCTGTCTCGCGATCCACGCTCTGGCGAATCAGTGACCTCGCCCTCCGAGCAACCGGAGCAGCGCGATTTATTTGAAGCGCAGCACTGGGAGACGGCTTACCGCGGGTTCAATCCTGACGATGTTCCGCATCTTCTCATCCAGTTACAGGACGATCTTTCGCGGGCGCGCAAGCGCGAAGCGCTGTGGTTGTCGGTAATTCTGCATTTGTTCGTCATCATCCTGTTGTGGAACAGCGAGAAGTTGATGATGATGCTGCCGCACCGGACGGTGAATCTGGCGATGCGGACGGACGCGGACCGGTCAAAAGACGCGACGTTTCTGGAGTTGCCGCCGGACGCGCAGAAGCTGACGCGGCGTCCCGATGCGAAGGTGATTTCGGATAAGGACCGTATTGCGACCAGCAAAGCGCCGCAGATCAATCGCGAAGACTTGAGGAAGATACTGGAAAGCTCGCATCCGGGGCGGCCGGGAGCGAACGTCCAGAAGCCACCGGCAGAGGGCCAGCCTCCGCAGAACCAGGTTGCACAGAATCAACCGCCGCCATCGCCGCAGGAGAATCCGCAGCAGAGCTCGGGATTCGCGCCGCCGCGGCCGAGCGATCAGACGGCGCAGATGCGGACGCCCCCGCAGGGCGGAAGGCCGCAGCCGAATTTTAATGCTTCCATGACGGCCGGTTCGGCGATCCAACAAGCGGTCCAAGCTGCGGCCGCCAACCATGGGAGCTATGGTGGAGGACAAGCGGGCGATTCCGGTTTGAGCCGCGGTCAGCATGGTGGAGCCAAGACGAACGACGTCGTGGAGATTCTTACCGACACCATGGGAGTGGATTTCTGGCCCTATCTCACCCGGATCCATCAAGTGGTAGAACGAAACTGGTATAACATCATGCCCCCATCCGTGTATCCGCCGATCTCGAAACAGGGCAAGGTTCAGATCGAATTTGTCATCCTGAAGGATGGTCAAGTGGCCGGGCTGGTGATTCACACTCCGTCTGGCGACGTGGCACTTGACCGGGCCGCGTATGGGAGTATCACCGCATCCACTCCGTTCCCGCCGCTACCGAAAGAATTCCCGGGGCAAATTCTCGGCCTGCGTTTCTCTTACTATTACAACGTCGAGCCCGGCGCTACCGACATGAAGTAAGCTCGCGGAATCGGCCCCAGTTCCTAAATGGGTCAGTCCCATAGGGAATGGTTTCGGCATCGCTAAAGCGAAGCCCTGACACGAAGCCGGAGGGTCTCGATAGCCTCCCACTCTACGTACTCAGTGTGCTCGCAATAAGACAGAACAGAATAAGGAGTCGCAGTCGCTTCATAGGGCCTGCCTCCGCGGAGCCTGACTATTTCAGAACTCCGGCAGAAAAGCGGAAAGAAACAGTACAGTTGTGTTGTGTGAGGTTAGGAAAGGCAGCCCCTGGCCACTTCCAGGCCCACAATACGTTACTTCGGAGAGGCTGCTCAGGTGCGCGAACGCCATGAATTCGCTACCATAGGGAATATTGTTGGTTCGATCCGCATCCAAATAAAACTATGAAGAGTCAACGACCGTTGCCGCGTGTAGTGCTGCTTTTGCTCAGCCTGGTTTGCGTGTTTGTTCTTTGCCTGCCGCTTCTCGCGCAGGACGTGCCCGAGGTTCTCCGTCCGCCTAAGGGGGCGCAGGTGGCGATCGTGGTTTTCGAGGACCTGCAATGTCCCCAATGCGGCCGAGTCGCGCCGCTGCTGTCGCAGGCTTCGCGGACTTATAAGATTCCCCTAGTGCAGCACGACTTCCCATTGCCGATGCACAACTGGTCGTTTGACGCGGCCGTGCTGGCGCGCTACTTCGACACCCATGCGAAGGAGACGGGGAACGCGTTCCGGGACGCTGTGTTCGAGCACCAACTGGAGATCAACCCGCAGAATCTGCGGGGATTTGCCGACAAGTTTGCCGCCGATCACAAAATCGGTTTGCCGTTCGTGGTGGATCCGGAGGGCAAACTGGCGGGGCTGGTTAGGGCGGATAAAGAGTTGGGCATGACTCTGCACCTCGAGCACACGCCGACGATCTGGGTGGTCAGCAGTAAACGCAATGGCAAGCCCTACGTCGAAGTTACGGACACGAAGGAACTGTATGTGCTGATCGACGCGATGAAAAAGGAGTAGGGGAGGTCAGGGGCTAGAGGTCGGATTGCAGAGGTAAGCCTCTCGCGGTGCGCCCGGAACTGACGATGATTGCGACGAGTTCGTTGGCTTCGCGCATGAGATCACGCATTTTTTCCGCCGGGATAATGTTCCCCTCCTGAAAGAGTTCTAGCCAGAAAAGCGTCTCGTCTGCCTCTTCCAAAACGATCCCCAGTTTGGCTACGAATTCAGCACGGGATCTTCCACGGCACGCTGCCCGGTAGTTTGCGCCGATCGATGTGCTGGAGCGAAGAAGTTGGGTACCCAGGATTCGCGCTTCTTCAGTTCCAGGGAGGGAGTGATAAAGTCTGAGGACTCGCAATGCGAAGTCCTTGGTACGGAGCTTCAGCGCCTAGGAGTCCCGCCCACGCCTCGTGAGGCGATTCTATTCTTTGATTTTCAATCTTGACCGTGATGATGCTCACACCGAGAATGTGAGGTTTCTGCCTCTGCAATCTGACCTCTAACCTCTGCAATTCTTTTGATTCTTATTCCGTCCAACGCCGGAACAACAGGGCACCGTTGGTGCCGCCGAAGCCGAACGAATTCGACATGGCGTATTGGAATTCGGTTTTGCGGGCTTGGTTGGGAACGAAATCCATGCCCTCGGTCTCAGGATCCTGATTTTCAAGGTTCACGGTCGGTGGCAGGATTTGATCGCGCAGTGCCAGCACCGTCACGCCAGCCTCTAACCCGCCCGCTCCGCCCAGTAGATGTCCGGTCATGGATTTTGTGGAGCTGACCGGCACTTTCTTTCCAAACAAATTTCGAATGGCATGCGCTTCCAGCGTATCGCCGATGGGCGTTGAGGTGCCGTGGGCGTTGACGTAGCCGACGACGCTGGCGTCGAGTTTCGCGTCGCGCAGTGCGTTACGCATGACGCGGAAACCGCCTTCGTGTTCGGGGGCGGGTTGAGTCATGTGATACGCGTCCGCGCTCATGCCGTAGCCGACTACTTCCGCCAGGATGGTAGCGCCTCGGCGGCGGGCATGCTCAAGCTCTTCGAGAACCAGGATGCCGGCGCCTTCGCCCATCACGAAGCCGTCACGATCCTTGTCCCAGGGACGGCTGGCGCGAGCGGGGTCGTCATTGCGAGTGGAGAGCGCGCGCATGGCAGCGAATCCGCCCACGCCCATGGGCGTAATGGCGGCTTCGGAGCCTCCGGCAATCATTACGTCTGCATCATGGTGCTGGATGATGCGGAAGGAATCGCCGATGGAGTGAGCGCTGGTGGTGCAGGCCGTGGCAGTCGCTTCATTCGGGCCTTTGGCCCCGAACCTCATGGAAACGTGTCCGGCGGCTAGGTTGACGATGGCGGCTGGGATGAAGAAAGGCGAGATCTTGCGCGGTCCGCCCTCGAGGAGCGCGGTATGTTCGCGCTCGATCACGTCGAATCCGCCGATGCCCGAGCCAATATGCACGCCGACGTTCTCGGCAATTTCCGGCGTGACCTGGAGCCGCGACATCTTCATTGCTTCATCCGCGGCGGCGATCGCGAAGTGGATGAAGCGACCCATTTTCTTTACTTCTTTTTTCTCGATGAATTGGAAAGGATCGAAGTTGCGGACCTCGGCTGCGATCTGGCAGGCAAATGCGGAGGCGTCGAACCCGGTAATGCGGTCGACGCCGCTCTTGCCCGCGAGCAAGGCCTGCCACACTGAGTCGGTGGTATTGCCCAGTGAGCAGATCAGGCCGATGCCGGTAATGACGACCCGTCTTTCCAGATTACTCGCCAAATTACTTGCCCGCCTTGGCGTGCTTGCCGATGTAGTCGACGGCATCCGACACGGTGCGAATCTTCTCCGCGTCCTCGTCGGGGATTTCGATATCGAAGGCCTCTTCGAAGGCCATCACGAGCTCGACGGTGTCGAGCGAATCAGCGCCCAGGTCGTCCACGAACGAAGCGCTGGGCGTGACCTCGCCCTCATCCACACCCAACTGCTCGACAATGATCTGTTTCACTTTTTCATCAACGGCTGCCATGTTTCTCCTCGTTTCCAAGTCTGGGAATCGCGGGTCCGGATTCCGGGCCGGCGTTTGCTGATTTACGACTGCGTGCTGCTCATTGCATCGAATGAAGTCGGAACCAGTAGTCTAAAAGGGATCGGAAAAGTATGCAAAGGAAGTGACGAAAGAAAACTGGTCTGCTGGAAGTTAACATGTGTGGAGATCACTACGGAATCCTAACTGGCAGCGGGGAGAGCGGTCAAACTGACGGCCGCAAGAAACACCGGGCCGGGTAAATTGCACCCCGGCCCGGATCTAGCGGATTGCGCTCGTGTGGAAGCGGGGCTTCGCGCCCTTGGGACGGGGGGAGCCCCGTCCCCACATTAGATTATGCAGCGGGTTTGATTCCGAGCGTGGTTTGCAGTTCGGTGAGTTTTGCTTTTGCAGCGGAGGCTTTCGCCAGGGCGTCGGGAATCTGTCCCGAAGTAAATGCAGCCGAGGCGTCGGTCCAAGTCTGCTTTACGGATGCGAGGCCATCGGCTGCGCCGGCTGGAAGCTTGTGGCTCTTGGTGAGAGCGTCGACTTTCGTTTGGACCGCCGATACCAGCCCTGGCATCGAACTGCTCAGTTCGTTCCACTTGGCGGTCAATTCGGCTTTCTTGGCGTCCGCCGCCTTCGCAAGATCCTGCACCTTGCCGGGAAGAGTCTTGGAGGCTTCAAAAGCCGCCGTATAATCGCCCTTGTCGAAGGAGTCCTTGGCGGACTGGATGCCGGCCTGAACGTCCTTGGCCTGCTCGGGCACGTACTGGTTGGCCTGGTCGGCGACGGCCGCATAGGCTGCCTGGGCGCCCTTGATGGCGGCGTCCGCACCGGTCTTCTTGGCATTGTCGCAGGCGGCGAATAACATCATTCCCGCCAGGATGCTTGCAAGTACAAGCTTAGTTTTCATAATTTCGCTCCTGATTTTCGTGTTTCGAGTATTTGCCCTTACGATTACGGGAACACACGGTAAGGTGCATTGAATTCGCGTTCACAATTGTAGTTGAAGTGTTCACAGCGCGCTCAGACACGAAGGCCCTTCACTTCGAATACTCGTCGCGCAGGCGTACCTGCCGGTCGGTCATGGGGACTTCGCGGCCTGCGATGAAGACCTGCTTCACATCGGTTTTGACGTCGAGCGGATCGCCGTCCGCAACAACGACGTTGGCGGTCTTGCCGACATCGAGAGAGCCGAGTTGGTCCGCGACGCCCCAGACTTCGGCAGCGTTGAGGGTAATCGCCTTGAGCGCTTCGTCATAGGGAAGGCCGAAGGCGGTGGCGAATCCCGCCGCATCGGGCAGGTTGCGCACGTTGTGCGCCGAGTACGAGGCAAGGACAATCTTTACGCCGCGTTTGTAGAGCTGCGCTGGAAGGCTGTAGACCGTGTCGTAGCGCTCGTCGTCTTTCGGAGCTTCATAGATGGGCCCAACGATCACCGGCACCTTGAGGCTGGCCACGTAGTCGAGGACAGGCTGCGAATGGCTGATGTGGTTGAGCACGAACTTCAGCTTGAACTCGTTGGCGAGGCTGACCGCGGTTTCAAGATCGCTCGGACTTTCGGCGGCGAGCACGATAGTCTTTTTGCCTTCGAGATAAGGGAGCAGCGCTTCCAATTTAAGATCGCGCTTGGGGGCCAGGGGCTCGGGTTTCTTGTCCTCTTTAGTCTTGTCCTTACCCCGATCTTTATCCTTATTCTGGGCAGCGCCGGCTTTCTTGCGCTCATAGTCGGTCCACGTTGATTTGTAGTCGTGCGCATCGAGGAAGGCCTGGCGCAGTTGCGCGGCCAAACCCATGCGCGTTGAGGGGAATTTTCGCTTGTCGAAGCCGCCTTTGTTGCGGCGCTCATCGCCGGTGAAGTTGAGCGGCATGGCGTTGTCGCGGATCAGGAGCATCTCGGTGGCGGAGGCTCCGGCAAGTTGAATGAACGAATCCTGGCCGGGCAGCGTGTCCGCGCCTTCGGGAGCGACTACGGCGTTGGTGATGCCGTTCATGCGGGCCACTGGGATCAGGGCTGACTCCGCGTGGAAGGCTTCGGCAGTGTGCATGTGGGGCATGATCTCATCGCTCAGTTCGACCAGATCGTTGGTCATATTTTCAGCGGAGATTTCGGTTAACCCGAGATTCGTTTCCGAATCGATCAGGCCGGGATAGACGGTCATGCCGGTTGCGTCGATGACTTTGGCGTCGCTAGGGACGTTGACGGAAGTTGCCGCGCCCACGGCGGTGATCTTACCGGCTTGCATTACGATTACACCGTTCTCGATTACGCCGTGGGTGACGGTTAGGAGCTTGCCGCCTTTTAGGACTACGGGCTTGTCCTGGGTTACAGCCTGGGTCGAGAAGACGGCGATGAAGATCAAAATCAAGGTCAAAGGCCGCGGACAGGAGTGTCCGCGCCACACGGGCTTAGGGGTGATGGCGGACGGCTGCATTATTCTCCCTCCTTATAGTGCGTCGTGCCCAGGCCCGGCTGCTGGCGGTCGAAGTAGACGTCGCCATCGATCAGGACTATTTCGGGGACACCGTAACTCGATAGCGGATAGCCGTTCCAGATCACGAGGTCGGCATCTTTGCCGACGTCGATGGAACCGACGCGATCATCCACGCCTACGATCCAGGCGGCATTCAGAGTGATCATCTTCAGGGCTTCTTCTTCGCTGGCGCCGCCGTAGCGTATGGTCTTGGCGGCTTCCTGATTGAGGCGGCGGGTGTAATCCTCGGAGTCGCTCTTGATCGCCACGCGCACGCCTTTATGCATGGAGAGCGTCGCGTTCCAGGGGATCGCGTCCCAAGCCTCCTGTTTGTAGCCCCACCAATCGGAGAACGTGGCGATGGCGATGTTGTTGGCGGCAAGCTGGTCGGCGACTTTGTAGGCTTCGAGGGCGTGGTGGAAGGCACGAATTTTATATCCGAATTCTTTCGCCATCGCGATCTCGGTCAGCATTTCGTCGGCGCGATAGCAGTGGATCTGCACCATGAGTTTGCCGCGCAGAATGTCGGCGAGGGCTTCGAGCTTCAGATCGTGCTTGGGCGGCGTGGCATCTTTTGCGTCTTTGTCGTTATTGTTGCGCTTGACCTTGTCGTTGTAGGCGTCCCACTCGCGCATGTAGTCCTGCGCCTGGACGAGGGCCTCTCTTTGGACAGCAAAATTGCCCATGCGAGTCGAAGGCAGTTGCTCGCGTCCGCCATAGACGCGTTTGGGATTTTCGCCGCTGGCGAACTTGATCGAACGGGGCGCATTGGGGAAAAGCAATTCATCGCGCGAGGCGCCGTACTTATGCTTGATGACGACTGCCTGCCCACCGATCATGTTGGCTGATCCGTGCAGCAGCAGCGATGTGGTCACGCCGCCGGCCAAGGCGCGGTAGATGGCCTTGTCCTGATAATCGAAAGCATCTTTCATCATCATGTGCGGCGTGATGGGGCTGGTGGCTTCGTTCACGTCGTCATCGAGAGCGATGTGCGAGTGGGAATCGACGATGCCCGGGGTGAGGTACTTTCCTCCGGCATCGATGACGGTGGCGCTGGGGGGCGCACTTACGTTTTCGCCCACCGCGGCAATCCTCCCGTCCTTGATATAGACAGAGCCGTTCGTAATATTTCCGTGCGTCACGGTCATCACGGTGGCGTTCTTGATCAGGATGTCATGATGGGCGGTGGTTGATTGACCGAAGGCAACCGCTGCCAGCGTCATTGTCAGGCAGACGCAGTAGAGGGCGAATTCTATTGTCGACATTCGTTGCATGTATGGAACCCCAGAAGAACAAAGTTCGCTTGTAGGGAAACTGGGATTGTAGGAGGCTCAGCGAAAAGGGTCAACGCGAAATCGGCAGAAAGTTAATCACCACGAACAGAGCGCAACCACCAAGGACACGAAGTAACACGAAGGTGTTAATCCCCGGAGCTTCCCTTCGTGGACGTTTGTGTCATTGGTGATTAACGCTCTTGCTCATTTCGCCGATGTCATGTCACGATCTGGACGTGAAAATCCTAACCCTGCTTTCTGTTTCGCTGGCGCTCGCATTCTCCGCACGGGCCGCCGATTGTCCCAAGAATCAGCCGAAGACCGAAGCCGCGCTCATCGAACTGGAGCAAGACTGGGCTGCCGCGCTTAGTCGCAAGGACGTTGACGCCGTCGCATGCATGGTGGCTGATGAATTCGAAGACGCCGATGTCGATGGCTCCCTGCAAACCCGCAACCAGATGCTGGAGCACATCCCGCACCGGAAGCCGGGCGTGAACCACCTCTCGGAAATGCGCGCGCACATCGAGGGCAACTCTGGATTCACGCGCGGACTGGCAACGCTGGTGGACGCTTCCGGCAAGGTCGTGGCTCGCGTCCGCTTCACTGACGTTTTTACTTACCGCGACGGCCGCTGGCAGGCGCTCGCTGGACAAGAATCGCTGCTTGGCGGGGCCAGCCGCTAAATGCGCGCCGTCGTGCAGCGAGTAAGTTGCGCTCGCGTCAGTGTGAGTGGGGGGACCACGGGCGCGATCGGCCTCGGCCTGCTAGTGCTGGTCGGGGTGGGAGCGGGAGATACGCGCGCTGAGGCTGATTACCTTGCTGAAAAAACAATTGGCCTGCGCATTTTTGAAGATGCCGGCGGGAAGATGAATTTGTCGGTCACGGACGTTGGTGGCGCGCTGCTGGTGGTATCGCAGTTCACTCTTTATGGAGACGCGCGCCGCGGCAAGCGGCCATCGTTCGACGCGGCCGCTCCGCCCGAGTGGGCTCGCGAACTCTATGAATATTTCGTGGAAAGAGTCCGCGCCGCCGGGCTGCGCTGCGAAACCGGACGGTTCCAGGAAACGATGCAGGTGGAACTGGTCAACGAAGGGCCGGTCACGATCCTGCTGGATTCAGCAAAAGCGTTCTGAGAGAAAATCGCCGTTCGCTCTCGACCTTGCTGGTGGAGCGCCGGTCGTCCCCGCCCGGCCCGAACCCTTCGACTGCGCGCAGGGCAGGCTCGCGAGACGCCCGTTCCTCCATCGATGCCATGGTAAGAATCCCCGAGACTTAAGAGCGTATTTGCTGCCTACGATTAAGCTATTGACGGCACTATACCTTGTAATACATTGTATATGGATGAAAGAACGCGACACGCGCGATCAAGAGACCGGAGACAAGTGGGAAGTTCAACTCCGTAAAGGATGCCTTGAGCTAGCCATCCTGGCCGCGTTGTGGGATGGACGGCGTTACGGGCTGGAGATTCTACGACGGCTGGAGAGCGATTCCGATTTGATCGTGTCCGAGGGAACGGTTTACCCGCTGCTCAGCCGGTTGAAAGCGCTCGGACTGGTGCGAAGTGAGTGGGTGGCGTCAGATGCCGGACATCCGCGGAAATACTACGCCCTCACCCACGCTGGGAAACAGCGGGCCATGGAGATGGCCGCGATCTGGGCGCGGTTTTCGTCCAGCATGAGCAAATTGCTCGCTCCACTCGCGAAGGAGAATCGATGAACACAACCAGCGACACGCAGCGGAGAATTGACGCGTACCTGAGCAGGTTGCGCGGGCTATTGCGCGGCGTGAAAGACGAGGAGGTTCGAGAGATCGTCGAAGAGCTGCGCAGCCACATCATGGACAAAGCGGCCGCGGACGGAGAAATGACCTCCGCTGGAGTTGATGCGGCGCTGGCTGCGCTGGGGAGTCCGGAAGACCTGGCCAGCCAGTACATGACCCATAACCTGCTGGCGCGAGCTGAGGTCAGCCGGTCGCCGGTGCAGATTCTCAAGAGCCTGTTCCGCTGGGCAAGCCTGAGCGTTGGCGGATTTTTTGTGCTAATCGGCTCTGTCGTGGGGTACTCCCTCGGGGTTGTGTTCCTGCTCGGGGCGGTGGCGAAACTTTTCCATCCGCGAACGGCTGGTTTGTGGACGTATCGGGACAGCGCGGGCGACCTGGCGATCTCTCTTCGGCTTGGGTTCGGGAGTGTGCCAGGGGGCGGCAAGGACGTATTGGGCTGGTGGATCGTACCGATCGGCTGGCTGGCGGGTGGCGGCCTGGTGATGTTGACCACGCACGTTGCGGTCTGGTCCGTGCGTCGGTACCGGAGATCGCGGGTGCTTCCATGAGGCGGATCAGGGCAAACCAACGACGCAATAGAGGTAAGAAGAAATGAGCGACTCCATCCATGCAGCCGCAACACTAGCGCCCAGCGCGACTGATTCCAGCCCGGCGCAACCGAGCCGGTTGACTCCCGCGCAGAGATGG
>Ga0182019_10000342_pt1 | contig 22927 bp, 12 predicted proteins | sample 812E2MmetaG_FD_120483 | JGI IMG/M metagenome (GOLD analysis project Ga0182019, IMG submission 120483) | Permafrost microbial communities from Stordalen Mire, Sweden - 812E2M metaG | ecosystem: Environmental > Terrestrial > Soil > Wetlands > Permafrost | place: Sweden: Stordalen | collected...
CGAGAACCGCAAGCTGCGCGATTACCCCACCTTGGCGCACGTGATCCGTTTCGTCTATGAAAAGCGCCCGAACCTGGCTGCAGCTCCGGCGGTAGCGAAGGAAGAAGTCAAACCCGCCACGCCAAAACCGGCTGTGGTGGCTGAGAAACCGGCACCCGCTGCGGCATCCGCGCAAAGCGTCACCGGCGATTCCGTCAAGGAACGCATTCTCGCACTGGTGGTCGAGAAGACCGGCTATCCGAAAGACATGCTGGACTTGGATCTCGACCTCGAAGCGGACCTCGGCGTCGACACCGTGAAACAGGCGGAGATGTTCGCGGCCATCCGAGCGGAATATAACATTCCGCGCGACGAGAACCTTAAGCTGCGCGACTATCCCACGTTGGCGCGCGTCATCCAGTTCGTGTTTGAGAAGCGTCCCGACCTGGCTGGGGTGTCTGTAGTTCCATCCCCAGCAACGATCAGCACGCCATCTGAACCCACGCCTCCCCCAGTTGCAGCCCAAGCGGCCACGGACAACTCCATCAAGGAGAAGGTGCTGGCCATCGTGGCCGAGAAGTCGGGCTATCCCAAAGACATGTTGGACCTGGATCTGGATCTGGAAGCAGACCTCGGCATCGACACCGTCAAACAAGCGGAGATGTTCGCTGCCGTGCGAGCGGCGTACAACATTCCGCGGGATGAGAATCTCAAGCTGCGGGACTTCCCGACCTTGGCCCACGTGATCAAGTTCGCTCGCGACCGGCAACCCGCATTGGCTAAAGCGCCCGCTCCCAGTCCCTCCGCCGCGCAAGAAAAACCGGCGCAGAAAAAACCGGCGGTGTCTGCATCTTCGGGTGCGAAGCCGGTTTCGCGTCCGATCCCCGCCAGTTTCGACGCCGCCAATCGTATTCCACGCCGCGTACCCGTTCCCAACTTGCGCCCGCCGCTTGACCTTTGCAAACCAACTGGTGTGACGCTCGGGTCCGGCCGCCGAGTCGTCATTATGCCGGACAAATCTGGTGTAGGAGACGCACTGGCGCAACGACTACAGACGATGGGTGTAGAAGTTCTCCGCGTTGAGGACGCGTCGGAAGCGGACGCACTGGCCAACCGCCTCAAGAGCTGGCTGGCCGCGGGTCCGGTGCACGGAGTGTACTGGCTGCCCGCGTTGGACAACGAGGGGAACCTCAGTGAAATGGACCTCGCCGGCTGGCATGAAGCCCTGCGGGTGCGTGTCAAATCGTTGTATGCCACCATGCGCATTTTGTACGAGCAGGTTGCGGCGCCGGGCACGTTCCTCGTGTCGGCAACGCGGCTGGGTGGACAGCATGGCTATGATGAGGCCGGTGCGACAGCGCCGTTCGGCGGCGCGGTCGTGGGTTTCACCAAAACGTATAAACGAGAGCGGATGGACGCTCTGGTCAAGGCGGTCGACTTTGAAGCGGACCGAAAGCCGTCAGAGGTCGCCGACATCCTGGTTGAGGAGACCCAGCGCGATCCTGGCGCAGTCGAAATTGGTTACAAAGAAGGTCTGCGCTGGACGGTTGGGCTGCAAGAGCAACCCGCTAACGACGGCAATCCCGGTCTAACTTTGAACAGTGAAACGGTCTTTGTCGTCACCGGCGCGGCCGGAAGTATCGTCTCGGCTATCACCGCCGATTTGGCGGCGGCCTCCGGAGGCACGTTCTACCTGCTCGATCTGGTGCCCGAGCCCGATCCGGAGAATCCCGATCTGAAGCGCTTTGCGACCGACAAAGACGGCCTCAAGCGCGATCTGTTCGCACGCATCCAGGCGCGCGGCGAGCGTGCCACGCCGGCCCTGGTTGAAAAGGAACTGGCAGCGCTGGAGCGAGCGCAAGCAGCAAATAGCGCGATCGCTGCGGTACGAGCCGCCGGCGGTACGGCGCACTACTTCAGCGTCAACCTCACGGACGCAGACGCTGTAACCAAAATCATCAAGCAAGTGCGCGAGCGCAGTGGGCACATCGATGCGCTGTTGCACGCCGCCGGCACGGAGCGCAGTCACTTCCTGCCGGACAAGGATGCGCGTGAATTCGATCTGGTCTTCGACGTCAAGAGCGACGGCTGGTTCAATCTTCTGCATGCCATTGGGGACATGTTCCTCGGGGCGACGGTGGCGTTCAGTTCGATAGCCGGGCGCTTCGGCAACGCCGGACAAACCGATTACAGCGCGGCCAACGACCTGTTGTGCAAGATCACGTCGAGCTTCCGCTCCACCCGGACAGCTACGCGGGGCATCGTCGTCGACTGGTCGGCTTGGGGCGGCATCGGTATGGCTACGCGCGGCTCCATCCCTAAGATGATGGAACTGGCTGGTATAGATATGCTGCCACCCGAGGCGGGGATTCCTTTGATTCGCCGCGAGCTCACCGCGGGAGGCACCAAGGGTGAAATTGTTATCGGCCAGCGTCTTGGTGTTTTGCTGAACGAGTGGGATGCCACTGGCGGGCTGGATACATCGGCAGCGGGAACCCTGACCAGATCGCCGGAGCAAGGACCAATGGCCGGCAAGATAGCAGGCGTGGGGCTGCAGAGTGGCCTCAAAGTCGAGACGACTCTGGACCCGGCGATTCAGCCGTTCCTGCACGATCATCAAATTGACGGCACACCGGTGCTGCCCGGGGTCATGGGCATCGAGGCGTTTGCCGAAGCTGCGCTGTGCCTGCTTCCCGGCTGGCATGTCGCGGCGATCGAGGACGTGAACTTCCTGGCGCCGTTCAAGTTCTATCGCAACGAACCGCGCGCGGTGACGGTCGAGGCAGTCATCTATCCGCAGCGCGACACTTTGGTGGCAGACTGCCGCTTGAATGGCAGCCGGTCGCTCCCCAACCAGGCCGAACCCAAAGTGACAACGCACTTCACTGCCCGGGTGCGGCTCGCAAAACAGACACCCCAAACAGTGACCGTGCCGGCATTGGGTTTGCTGGAAGGACACATCATCGAGGCTGCCGACATCTATCGCCTCTACTTCCACGGACCCGCGTACCAGGTTGTGGAGCGGGCGTGGTGGGACGGGCACCGGATTATCGGGCTGATGGCCAAAGGCTTGCCGGCAAACCATCGGCCGTCCGAACTGCCGACCCTTATGACGCCGCGCCTGATTGAGCTTTGCTTCCAGACTGCCGGACTCTGGGAGATGGGCGCGCAGGGCCTTATGGGTCTGCCGCAGCACATTGATCGCGTTTCAACACTATTACGGGCCCCGGATTCGGACGACACACGGTTATACGCCGTGGTCACTTCGAACTGGGGACGCGGCAGCTTCGATGCAGAAGTTGTGGATACGAAAGGAAACCGCTACCTGCATCTTAGCGGCTATCGCACGGTAGCGCTTCCCAACGCAGTGGACGCTGGGCGGTTGAAGGCACTACAGGCTGCGATGTCACTGGAAACCGTCGCCGCATGAAGAACATGACTTGGTTGTCCTGACGATGTTGTCCTGACGATCGGTTGATCGGAGGACTTATGGAGCACGAATTTCAACGCGTGGCCATCGTAAATCGCGGCGAAGCGGCCATGCGTTTCATCCACGCTGCCCGCGATTTCAATCAAGAACACGGCACATCGTTGCGCACGATCGCGCTCTTCACCGAGCCTGATCGCCATAGCATGTTTGTGCGTGAGGCGGACGAGGCAGTGTGTCTCGGTCCCGCTCAGGTCCTCGATCCAAACACCCAGCAGCTCAAGAGCAGTTACGTCGACTATGGCCGGCTCGAACGCGCGCTGGCAGTCGCGCGCGCGGACGCGGTCTGGGTGGGATGGGGATTTGTGGCTGAGCACGCTGCATTCGCCGACCTTTGCGGCGAACTGGGCGTCGTGTTCATCGGCCCGGACAGCGATGTGATGCGGCGCGTGGGCGACAAGATCGCCTCCAAACGAATTGCCGAGCAGGCGCAGATCCCGGTAGCGCCCTGGAGCAATGGGCCGGTGGAGACGCTCGCCGACGCCTTGGGCCATGTTGGGCGCCTGGGTTATCCGCTCCTTATAAAGGCTACCGCCGGAGGCGGCGGTCACGGGATTCGCCTGGTGCGTTCGGCGGATCAACTGGAGCAAGCCTTTGCCAGCGCCCGGGCCGAGGCGTTCAAGGCATTCGGGGACCCGACCGTTTTTCTGGAGCGACTGCTGGAAAGCGCGCGCCACGTTGAGGTCCAAATTATTGCCGACCACTACGGGACGACGTGGGCCGTCGGCGTGCGCGACTGCACCATCCAGCGCCGCCACCAGAAAATCCTCGAAGAGGCACCTTCGCCGGCGCTTTCTCCAGAGCAAGATCAGGCGCTGCGCGAGGCGGCGGTGCGCCTAAGTCAGGCAACGGGTTATCACAACGCGGGCACTGTCGAATTCCTGTACCAACCGGAAATGAACCGATTCTCGTTCATGGAGATGAACACGCGGCTGCAGGTTGAACATCCGGTGACCGAGTGCACCACCGGGCTCGATCTCGTGAAACTTCAGATTCACGTCGCGCGCGGCGGCCATCTGGAAGGAGAACTGCCGCGCACCACCGGTCATGCCATTGAGGTGCGGCTGAATGCGGAAGATCCGGAAAATGGCTTTGCCCCGGCTCCGGGCACTATTGAGCGATTCAGAATTCTGCCATCGCAGGGGGTGCGTGTTGACAGCGGCGTGACGGAAGGCGATACCATCCCGGCGGATTTCGACTCCATGATCGCCAAGATCATCGCCCACGGTCAGAACCGAAAAGAAGCGCTTTCGCGCCTGCAGCGGGCGTTGCGCGAGAGCGTTGTCGTCATCAAGGGCGGAACCACTAACAAAGCGTTTCTTCTGGAATTGCTGAACCGCCCCGAAGTGCAGCGTGGAGAGGTACATACTGGGTGGCTGGATCACTTGGCGGCAACCGGTGAGCACCTCTCCAGGCGTTACGCGGACGTAGCTCTGATTCAAGCCGCGATCGAGGCCTACGATGCCCAGTTGGCCGTGGAGCAGAAGCAATTTTATGCGTCAGCAGTGCGCGGGCGGCCGCAGGTTCGAAGTGAGGTAGGCCTGACTGCCGAGTTGCGCTATCGAGGCCGTTCCTACTCGCCTAAGACATATCGGCTCGGCCCTCAACGATACCGCGTGGAGATGAATCAGGCACGTATCGATGCCGAGATCAACCGTTTGAATCGGTTCGAATGTTGGCTCACCGTTTTCGGGCGGCGCTTTCGCGTCGTCTCGGTAGTCCAGGGGATAAGTTACCGGATCGAGGTGGACGGTTCATCTCACCAGATTGATCGAGATGACGGGGGCGTGGTGCACGCACCGGCGCCGGCGGTTGTAGTTTCCATTCTCGTCAAGCCAGGCGACACGGTTGCGGTCGGCGACCGCCTGGCGGTGCTCGAGGCCATGAAAATGGAGACGCAGATCGTGGCCCCATTTTCCGGAAAAGTCCGGCAGGTGATGGCCATACCCAACGTGCAGGTGGACACCGGGGCCCCACTCCTGCAGATCGACCCCGACACGGGTGGCGATACCGTTGCGGACGCGGAGCGAGTCGCCTTTGGCACGACGCTCGCCTCGAATGGAAACGGAGAAGCCCTCCAATCCAGCTGCCATCAGAGCCTGGATGAGCTCCGCCAGCTCATGTTGGGCTTTGACGTGGATCCGAAGCACGCCGCGCGTCTGTTCGCCGAATGGAGCCAGAATTGCCCCGTCGACAGCGACGAGATAAGACAGCGCGAAGATGAGATCCTCAACATTTTTGTGGACATATGTTCCCTGTTCCAACGCGATCCGGAGGTAAACCACCGGGCCAGCGGTGAAGAGCCCAGCGCCGAGGCCTATCTGTTCTCTTACTTGCGGATGCTGGAGACGCGCGGTCATGGACTCCCGGCAGCCTTTGTCAGCGCACTCCAACGTGCGCTGGCTCACTACGGTGTGCAGACGCTGGATCGCACCCCTGAACTGGAAGAGAGCTTGCTCTGGATCTACAAATCGCATCAACGCGTGGAGCAGCAAATCGCGCCGGTTATGGGAGTCCTCGAACGGCGACTGCAGCGCGTCAAGAAGCTGTCGCCCCAAGCCGGGGAATCCCTGCGCACGCTTCTCGACCGGATGGCCTCTCTGACGAACGGGCTCTTCCCCGCGGTCACCGACCTGGCTAGAGAGGTGCGTTATCGCTACTTCGATCAACCGTTGTTTGAGCGGGCACGTCAACAGGTGTACGAGCAAGTGGAGAAACATCTGGCCTACCTGGCTGCTAATCCCGAAGCCGCCGACCGCCATGAGAGAGTCCGCGCACTGGTCGAATGCCCGCAGCCGCTGGTCAGCTTATTCTCCGGCCGGTTTGCGGCCGCCGATCAGGCCATGCGCAACTTGATGCTGGAAGCGCTCACGTGGCGCTACTACCGGATTCGAAAGCTCACCAATTTTCGCTGTGTGGCGGTAGACGGCTTGCAGTGCTATACATCAGCTGAGTACGACTATGAGGGCAAGCACATCCACGTATTCACTACTCATGCTGACTACTCCCGGCTCACAGAGGCGACGCGAACGTTGTTTCCATTAATTGCGGAAGTGCCGGCTGATCAAGACATTCTCATCGATTTTTACGTTTTTCATTCCCGGCGTCTAGACGACGCGGAAGCTACGCAGCAGGAAGTGCGTTCGATCTTCAACCACGCTGGGTTCCCGCGTTCCATCCGGCGCATCGTGGCGACAGTGGCTGGCCCCGGCCAAGGCCAAACTATCGGAGGCGCGCTGCATTTCACCTATCGCCCAAGCGGAGATACGTACGAAGAGGAGAAGTTCTACCGCGGAATCCATCCCATGCTGGGCAAACGACTGCATCTCTGGCGGCTCGGAAATTTCAAGATTGACCGGCTGCCGTCAGTTGAAGATGTGTACCTGCTCCACGCCGTTGCCCGCGATAACCCGAAGGATGAGCGCCTATTCGCATGCGCCGAAGTGCGCGACGTAACGCCGGTGCGAGATGAAAGAGGCCGCATTGTGCAACTGCCGCATCTGGAGCGCATGTTAACGGAAGCGATGGCCGGCATCCGGCTGTTTCAGTCGCGGCGTCCGGCCCATCAACGCCTCTATTGGAATCGCATCCTGCTCAACGTGTGGCCGCCGCTCAATCTTGGGCGGGACGAATTGCGTGATCTTGTGCGCAAACTGGCGCCCGCAACCGAAGGCCTGGGGTTGGAACAAGTGGTAGTGCGCGCTCGCATTCCCAATCCGGCAACCGGCGAACTGCGCGACATGGTGGTGCGCATATCGAGCCCCGGCGGCAGCGGTATGCTCATTACCTTCCGGCCCGCCGACCAACTGCAACCAGTCCGTCCGCTGACCGAGTACGACCAGAAAGTCGTCCGCATGCGTCAGCGCGGGTTCATATACCCTTACGAAATCATCAAAATGCTTACCCCCGCTCCGGAACACACGCGGGCGGAATTTCCCGCTGGTAATTTTATCGAGCATGATCTCGATTCGGAAGGCCGTCTGGTCGCCGTCGATCGGCCCTATGGCCAGAACAAAGCGAACATTATCGTCGGCATCATCCGCAACTTCACAACCAGGTATCCCGAAGGCATGGCCCGTGTTTTGCTCCTGGGAGATCCGAGCAAAGAACTTGGCGCCATCGCCGAACCAGAATGCCGGCGCATCCTCGCGGCTTTGGATCTGGCCCAAGCGAAGCGCGTTCCCCTCGAGTGGTTCCCCATCTCGGCCGGCGCCAAGATCTCGATGGACAGCGGAGTGGAAAACATGGATTGGATTGCCCGCGTCCTACGCGCCCTGATCGAGTTCACGCAAGCGGGCGGCGAGGTGAACCTGGTGGTGAATGGGATCAATGTCGGCGCGCAGCCGTACTGGAACGCCGAAGCCACCATGCTCATGCACACTCGGGGCATTCTGATCATGACGCCGAAAGCAGCGATGGTGCTTACCGGCAAACGCGCGCTGGAGTTTTCTGGCAGTATCTCGGCCGAGGACAATCAAGGCATCGGCGGTTACGATCGCGTCATGGGTATCAACGGCCAGGCGCAGTACTGGGCTCACGATATCGATGAAGCTTGCCACATTCTGTTGCGCCACTATGATCACACCTACGTCGCCGCCGGCGAACGTTTTCCGCGACGGGCCGCGACCACCGATCCCATGGATCGAGATGTACGAGTCCACCCTCACGGCAGGAACGGCAATGGCAATTCCAATCCCGAAGACGGTTTCGAACTGGTCGGGGACATTTTGTCGGACGAGACCAACCCAGGGCGCAAGAAATCCTTTGATATTCGCAAAGTTATGATGGCGGCCATCGACCAGGACCACGCGCCGCTCGAACGCTGGGCCGGAATGCGCGCGGCGGAGACCGCGGTCGTATGGGATGCGCATCTTGGTGGCTATCCCGTCTGTCTGATTGGCATCGAGTCCCAGCCCGTGCCCCGCTTAGGTTTCGTGCCAGCGGACGGGCCGGATCAATGGACTTCCGGCACGCTGTTTCCGCAATCGTCCAAGAAAATTGCGCGCGCGATCAACGCGGCCAGCAATAATCGACCGGTGGTGGTTCTGGCCAACCTGTCGGGATTTGATGGCTCTCCAGAGTCGATGCGCAGGCTGCAGCTTGAGTACGGCGCTGAAATCGGAAGGTCCGTGGTTAATTTCAAAGGCCCCATCGTCTTTTGCGTGATCTCCCGCTATCACGGAGGAGCTTATGTGGTGTTTTCCCGGGGGCTCAATGAAAACGTCGAAGTGGCCGCATTGGAGGGAACCTTCGCCTCCGTCATTGGCGGCGCTCCAGCAGCAGCCGTGGTTTTCGCCGGCGAGGTCGACGCCAGGGCCCGTAAAGATGCCCGACTCCAGTCTCTAGGCCAGGCGATGGCCCAGGCGGCCGGGGCGGAGAAAGGCCGGTTGCGCGCCCAGTGGGACGAACTCTTCAGAGTCGTACACTCCGAGAAACTGGGCGAGATGGCCTCCGAGTTTGACCGAGTGCACAGCGTGCAGCGGGCTCTCGATGTAGGCGCTCTCAATTACATCATTCCGCCCGCAAGCCTGCGGTCGTATCTCATCCATGCGGTCGAACGCGGTATTCGAAGAGAGGAGAGATCGAAAACCGCAGCGTCAAAAGACCAGCTAACGGAAGCGGCCTAGTCTCGGCCTGGTGAATTTGATGAACGTGTATTGGTTGGAACAAACCGAAGCCAACGTACCAGCGGAGAATGATTGGCTGAGCTCAAACGAAACAGTCTGCCTGAGCGGTATGCGCTTTCCCAAACGCCGCGCCGACTGGCGCCTGGGGCGCTGGACTGCGAAATGTGCGCTGTCCATTTACCTGGATGTGCCTGCTCATCCCCAAGTCTTTAAGAAAATGGAAATACGCGCGGCGCCGTCCGGAGCGCCCGAGGCCTTTTTCGGCAACCAACCTGCAATGGTCACTATTTCACTCAGCCACCGCGCCGGTTTGGCTATTTGTGCCGTGGCCACGTCTGGCGTCGAGCTGGGCTGTGATCTGGAAATGGTCGAACCGCGCAGCGCTGCTTTCATCACGGACTATTTCACTATCGAAGAGCAAGCGCTGGTTGCGCGTGCGCCGGCAGCGGAACGACCTAGGCTCTTGGCCCTGCTTTGGAGCGGGAAAGAGAGCGCGCTCAAAGCGCTGCACACGGGGCTTCGACTCGATACCCGCTCTGTGATCGTTCGCCCCTTCGCCTCGTCGTTCGATCTCAATGGATGGAGTCCACTCCAGGTTCGTTATGCCGGCGGTCCTTCAACCGGAAGCCAAGTTTTCCACGGCTGGTGGCAACTGGCAGATGATAATCTGCGAGCCGTGGTCGCCGCTCCACCGCCGGAGCCGCCCATTTCCCTAGATATCCCCTCTCACTTTCTCGACAGTGCTTCCCATTGGAAACCTGTGGCGTACTGATCAGGGACAGCTTCCCTGTGGGGACTTGTATGGTATACCGCGACAACCAATTCGATTTCGACTTCATCGTCATAGGTTCGGGCTTCGGCGGTAGTGTTTCGGCCCTTCGGCTGACAGAGAAAGGATATAGAGTCGCGGTCATGGAGATGGGCCGGCGCTGGACGCCCGACAACCTGCCACACACGAGTTGGTCCATCCATCGCTGGTTCTGGCGTCCTAAACTCGGCCTGCGCGGCTTCTTCAACATGCGGTTCTTCAGGCATGTGACCATCCTTCATGGCTGCGCGGTGGGTGGCGGATCCATCACCTACGCCAGCACTTTGCTTCCGCCCCCGGAGAAAGTCTGGGAAACGGGCTCCTGGACGGGATTGGCTGATTGGCAAGCAGAAATGCCGCACCACTATGAAACCGCCGCGCGGATGCTCGGTGTGACTGAGAACAGGATCCTCGGACCTGCCGACCATCTGCTGAAGAGAGTTGCTGCGGCGGTTGGTTCGGAACATACTTTTTACCGCTCCAGGGTGGGGATCTTCCAGGCGGCGGAGGGCGAGGAGGGCGGCAAGACCTTCCCCGATCCATTCTTCGGCGGCGAAGGTCCGCAGCGAACCACTTGCATCGAGTGTGGCGGTTGCATGATGGGATGCCGCCATGGCGCGAAGAATACGCTCGACCTGGGCTACCTCTACCTGGCCGAGAAGTACGGGGCGCAGGTCCTTCCAGAGACCAAAGTAGTAAACGTCAAACCGCTGGATGGCATCGACGACGGCAGCGCCGGCTACGAAGTTTGCACCGTCAAGTCGACCGCTTGGATTCGCCGGCAGTCCAGAAGGTTCACTTGCCGCGGGGTAGTCTTCTCCGCATCTTCCCTGGGTACAACGGAACTTCTCTTTCAGCTTAAGGAAAAGGGCTCATTGCCAGCCCTCAGCCAGCAGTTGGGCAAACACGTGCGCACCAATTCCGAATCGCTGATCGGAGTACGCATCCCAGGTTCTGCCGAAGATGTATCGCAAGGCATCGCCATCGGCTCCGGCATCTATATCGACGAACACACCCACATCGAAGCGGTCCGCTATCCGGCTGGCTCCGACGTCATGGGCCTTCTGACCACGGTTCTGACCGATGGCCGCCCCGGTCCGCTGCGCATTGCGCTCTGGCTTAGAAATCTCGTGGGCTCGCTGCTGCGCCACCCGTTCAAGACTCTGCACCTGCTTCGACCCTGGCGATGGGCCCGCGAGTTTGTCATTCTGCTTTGCATGCAGTCGCTGGATGGACACATCGAAATGCGCTGGCAACGCCGCTGGTTCTGGCCCTTCAAGAAGTTTCTTGTCAGCCACGGCGATAAAGTTCCCACCTACATTCCCCAGGCCAACCAGTTCGCGCAAAAATTCGCGCAACTCGCCAGGGGAACGGCGATGAGCATGGTGCCGGAGATCCTCTTCAATGTTCCCAGCACAGCCCACTGTATCGGAGGTTGCGTGATCGCCGATTCTTCCAGCCGTGGCGTGGTTGATTCTCGGCACCGCGTATTCAACTACAAGAATATGTACATCTGTGACGGGTCGGTAGTGGCGGCCAACCTCGGCGTCAATCCCAGCCTGACAATTACCGCACTGGCCGAACGGGCAATGAGTTTTGTCCCTCCAGTCGCAGAGACAGAATGGAACGATACCGCCTCAGTCCTCGTTCATGCCTCATGCTGACGCGAGTGGCGCCGTCGAAGCGGCGGGCAGCACGCGGTCCAGGATTGCCTGTTCGCACTGCAGCCACAAACGGCCGGTATAAAGCAGGGCGCTGCACTGGAGCGTGATCCAGTCCCCGGTCTTCAGAGGCGAACGGAACTCTTTGCGATTGCTGATCCAATGCTGCGCCACGTGACGCGCAATAGTAACGCCGAAGCCCATGCCGTTGCTAGATCCTCCGACATCACCCAGAATTCCATCCAGAGTGAACATCACTTTGGACAACATGATCAGCGGTCCAGGAAACTTGACACCTTTCATCGCGAGGCGTTCCAGAAGCAGCATTGCATCCACGCCGCTGGACAGACGCGCCACCGGCAATTCGTCAAGAAAATGTGTGACGAACTCCGAAACCATCCGCCCCCGCGGTGAAGCGCTTCTGATGTGCTGCTGACTAAGTGCAAGAACTTCGTTGCAGGTACCCACCGGGTCGCGCAGCGTCACCATGAGAAACAGAAGCGCCAGATGCCGGCGCTGATCGCGGCTTAAGCGCTCCCGTAGCGCCCAGTCGATGATCGTCAGTTCGCCGGTGCGGTTATCATAGAGGAGATTGCCGGCGTGGGGATCGCCGTGAAAAATGGCATTTTCTTCCGACGATAACAGAGGGACCGCGACTAGCGCTTCGATGAGTTGCTCGGCAACTTTCTTGCGCCGCGAGGCCGGGAGGCGAGCCGCCGCGTTCGTCACCTTGATTCCGCGTTCCTCGGTGAGTGCCGTAATTCTGGATGTACACAGCGGCTGAATCAGTCGCGGCACGCGAACGCCCTTCATCGACCGATACAGACTCCACGCTTCCAGCAGCGTCTTTTGCTCGCGGACAAAGTTGACCTCGTGTCGCAGCAAACGCCGGACTTTCTTGAAAGTATCGGGGAGCAGGTTCGCAGGGAATCCATAGTTGCGGTGCCGGTCCGCGAAGTACTGCGCCAGTCCCTGCAAGTAGTCCATGTCCTCGGCAAAGTACTCAGGGATGTGCGGTTTCAGGACTTTGAAAACGCCTCGTTCGCGCTTTCCGCCGCCCGGGTCAAGCCAGGTGAAGCGCACCACCGCACTCACGCTGGCCTCGGAGAGAATTGCTGGTGCGATGTGAACGTCGTATTTCTCGAGCCGTGGCCCCAACTCTTGTCGAATGATCGCTAATATGTCCTCCGGCCGGACATCGCGAATTCCATTTTCCAGCCGCGCCAGCGCATTGCGCAGCGCAGGACGGAGGTGCTGATTGCGCGCGATAACCTGTCCTAGTTTCTGCAGACCGGGTACCTTTGCAATCAACCGGAGCAGACGCACTTCCGCAGAAGTCTTCAGCGGAAGCTCAAGTTGCTCCAGGAGTTTGGGCGCAAGGCGTGTGGGCGAGAGCCGCGCCACCACAAACATCATGGCGTCGCGAACCGGCGGACGCCACTTCTCGTAAGCCTTCGGAACTAACCTGTCGACCGGAACAATTTCGTCGACGATCCATCGCGCCATCGTGTCCCGCATCGCTTGGCCAGCCGGACTTTGCAGCCCAGCTTCAATGGCAGTGATCCGCTCGGCGGCCGTAGCCCCTTTGGGCAGGAAGCTTGCAAGGGCAGCGCGCAACTGTTCCGGAGCGAACTGGCGCACACCGCCTTCGGTGACAGTGGAGCCGATTCCTGACGAATCGACGACTGACGGGCTCACAGACGAACCCAGCATAGGGGTCCCTAACTTTCGTATAAACGATAGGCTAATGCGAGTGGCTCCGCTGTGATTTCCGTCACGGGTTCATGAAGTGGCTAGCGACTGCTTCCCGAAGAGATTCCAGCATTCCCGCGCGATCATCCAGTCCTCCTGTGCGTGCAGAACCAGGACACGGACGTTCGCATCCAGAGCCGCGATGTCCTTATCCGCGTCCAAAGGCGATTGTGAATTCTTCCCCTGATCGAGCCTCAAGCCGAGGAAAGCAAAATTGTCACACACCGCAGCCCGAACTTCGGGAGAGTTCTCGCCTACTCCCGCGGTGAATACGATAGCATCCACTCCGCCCAGCACGGCAATCATGGCGCCGATTCCGGATTGCAGGCGATGAACGTAAATGTCAAGCGCGAGCATTGCGCGTTGGTTGCCGTTCTTGCCCGCGGCAAGAATCTCCCGCATATCGCTCGAAATTCCCGACACGCCGAGTAGTCCCGACTTCTTATTAAGCACCTCGTCAAGTTGTTCGCCCGAGAACCTTCTTTGCCGTATCAGATACGTAAGAATGCCAGGGTCCACGGAGCCCGAGCGCGTGCCCATCATGAGACCATCCAGCGGAGTAAAGCCCATGGTCGTATCCACGCTTCGACCTTCGCGAATCGCCGCCAGGGAGCAGCCATTGCCTAAGTGGCAAGTTACGAGCCTCAGAGAGCTCAGATCCTTGCCCAGCAACTGCGCCGCACGTTGCGCGCAATATTGGTGATTGATTCCGTGGAATCCGTAGCGGCGAATCCCTTGCTCAAACCATTCGTAAGGACCGGGATAGGTGGCCGCCGACAAGGGCAGGGTACGATGGAAACCGGTGTCGAAAACAGCGACCTGTGGCACTGAACCCAGCAATTTCGCGACAATCTCCATGCCCTGCAGTTCGGCGCGACTGTGCAGCGGGGCAAAAGCGGAAGCCTCTTCGATCGCCGCCCTGACCTCAGCAGTAACGACCGCCGGCTCAAAATAATGCATACCGCCGTGGACCACGCGGTGTCCCACAACATCAATATCGGAAGGACTGGAAATCGCCTGCGTCTCACCGCTCCACAGGCTATTGAGCAAGCGCTCGATGGCTTCCCCGCGAGAGCCCGCCGACGTCAGGTCCTTTGTGGAGACTCCGCGAGAATTCTTGATCGAGTATTGAGCATGGTCATCCGTCCACTCGATCTTGCCCTCCCAAATGCAACCCGGTGGATTGTCTGGGAGCGTATCCCCAATTTCGTAGAGACAACTCTTCTGGCTGCTGGAGCCGGAGTTTAGAACGAGAACTTTCATCAGTAAGGCCAAGTCCAGTCCCGGATCTCCGGCATGTCATCGCCGCGCTCGCGAATGTATTGTTTATGCTCGACCAGCTTATTGCGCAGCAACTGTTTGAAGTGGCCGCCGACTTTCTGCAGTCGGGGAACACGGTCCACCACATCCCCCGCCAGATGAAAGCGATCAAGATCGTTCAGTACCGTCATATCGAACGGCGTAGTGGTCGTGCCCTCCTCTTTGTAGCCCCGCACATGGAGATTGTCATGATTGTGCCGGCGATACGTGAGGCGATGAATCAGCCACGGATAGCCGTGATAGGCGAAGATTACCGGCTTATCAACCGTGAACATGGAATCGAAATCAACATCGGAGAGACCGTGCGGATGCTCGCTCGAGGGCTGAATGGTCATCAGGTCGACAACATTCACCACGCGAATCCTGATGTCGGGAAAATGCTGCCGCAGAAGGTCGACCGCCGCCAGTGTTTCGAGCGTCGGGACGTCCCCCGCGCAAGCCATCACGACATCGGGTTCGGCCCCCTTGTCTGTACTTGCCCACTCCCAAATGCCAATCCCGGTAGTGCAGTGTTCGATGGCTGAACCCATGTCGAGAAACTGCAATGCGGGTTGCTTGCCGGCGACGATCACATTGACATAATGGCGGCTTCTCAGACAATGATCGCCGACGGAAAGCAGGCAATTGGCGTCGGGCGGAAGGTAAACGCGGACGATGTCGGCTTTCTTATTGATCACATGATCGATGAAGCCGGGATCCTGGTGCGTGAATCCGTTGTGATCCTGCCGCCACACGTGGGAAGTCAACAGGTAGTTGAGCGATGCAATCGGGCGCCGCCACTCGATCTCACGCGTAACCTTCAACCACTTGGCATGCTGGTTGAACATGGAATCGATGATGTGGATAAACGCTTCGTAGCAGGAGAAGAAGCCATGCCGGCCCGTGAGCAGATAGCCCTCCAACCAGCCTTGACACATATGCTCACTGAGCATCTCCACCACTCGACCATGCTGCGAGAGATGTTCGTCCACCGGGAGGATGGGCTCCATCCATTGTTTGTCGGTAACCTCAAGCAGGGCCTCCAGCCGGTTTGACGCCGTCTCATCCGGGCCGAAGACGCGGAAGTTCTTGGAGCCGGCGTTCAGCTTCATCACGTCACGCAAAAATCCGCCAAGCACGCGCGTGGCTTCGGCATTCTGTGTGCCGGGCTTGGGAACTTTGACGGCATAATCGCGGAAGTCAGGCATCACCAAATCACGCAACAGCAAGCCGCCGTTAGCATGGGGATTCGCTCCCATTCTGCGGTCGCCCGTCGGCGCCAGTTCCGCAAGTTCAGAAATGAACTTGCCATGCTCGTCAAATAATTCCTGCGGCCGGTAGCTTCTCATCCAGTCTTCCAGGATCTTCACGTGTTCCGGCTTCGCTTGCAGATCAGCCACCGGCACTTGATGCGCCCGCCATGTCCCCTCTACCGGCTTGCCGTCAACTACTTTCGGTCCCGTCCAACCCTTCGGGCTGCGCAAGACTATCATCGGCCAGGTTGGCATGCCCGCATCTCCACCACTGCGAGCCTTGTCTTGAATCGCACGAATTTCGTTCACGATGACGTCCAAAGTTCCGGCCATCAGTTGATGCATCGCTTCGGGCTCGTGTCCTTCGACGAAGTAGGGCTTCCAGCCGTAGCCGGTAAAGAACTGGGTGAGTTCGTCATCGTTCATCCGGGCAAGCACGGTTGGATTGGCGATCTTGTAGCCATTGAGATGGAGAATGGGCAGCACTGCCCCGTCGCGTACTGGATCTAGAAATTTATTGCCATGCCAACTCGTAGCCAGTGGCCCGGTTTCCGCCTCGCCGTCTCCCACCACGCAACAAGCGAGCAGGTCCGGGTTGTCGAACACCGCGCCGCATGCGTGCATAATCGAATAACCGAGCTCTCCACCTTCGTGGATGGAGCCGGGAGTTTCAGGCGCAGCGTGGCTCGGAATTCCTCCCGGAAAAGAAAATTGCTTGAACAGCTTCTGGATGCCCTCTTCGTTTTGCGTGATGTTCGGATAAAACTCGCTGTAGGTGCCCTCGAGATACGTATTCGCGACCATTCCCGGCCCGCCGTGCCCGGGACCAGCAAGGTAGATGGCGTTCAGATCGTAGTTCTTAATCAGGCGATTGAAATGGGCGTAGATGAAGTTCAGTCCAGGCGTCGTCCCCCAGTGCCCAAGGAGTCGCGGCTTGATGTGCTCGATCTTCAGCGGTTCGCGGAGAAGCGGATTGGCGTACAGATAAATCTGGCCTATGGAAAGATAGTTGGCCGCGCGCCAGTACGCGTCAAGCTTGCGCAGTTCTTCCGGCGTGAGCGGCTGGGTGGAAATGCGATGTTGCGTGGAGTTTACCGCGGCTGGGGAAGTCATTCGATCTTGCCTTTCTATTTCAAACTGTTTCCTATCTTAATTTCTTGGCGTCGCATCCGCCAGCACCCGAAAAGGCGTGCCTCGCAGATCACGACTTTCGTGTTGGAGACAAGCCGAAATTCGATGTAACGAGTGTGCTTTCATATCCTGACAAAAGTGCCCACGCCGGACAGTGGATTGTAATCACACGGTGGTGTATCTCGAGTCACTGATTTTTTGACTCGTTGCGGCTTATCAACAGTTCCGGCAGCAACCTTGACGCCCGGAAGCAGCGAGAGTTCTCTCTGTGATACTCATCACACACAACCGTACCGCGCGTCATGGCCAGCCGCTACTGCGGGCATTGAGACTGGGAACCAAGTAAAGGGCGGGAGGACGTCATGATGATGTTGTATCGTCTCGTTCGGCTGATCGAGACCCACTCCCAAGCGCTGGCTGCTTGCCTGCTTGATCGAGTCCAGACTTCCGAGTTGACTCAAAGCTACCGGCAAAACGTCCCCGCTGAAGACTTGAAAGAACGGGTTTACGAGATCTACCGTCATCTGGGCGAGTGGCTCATCGGCAAGGATGAATCCCATCTGGAGCAGCGCTATCTGGAGATTGGGGCGCGGCGGGCGTCCCAGCATGTGCCTCTCAGCGAACTGATTTGGGTGATTGTTTTGACTAAAGAAAACCTGTGGGATTTCATCAAAAAGGAAGCAGTCTTGGAACGCCCGGTGGAAGTATTTGGCGAACTGGAAATGCTGCAGTTGCTGGACCAGTTTTTTGACCGAGCAATTTACTTTGCCTCGGTCGGTTACGAACAGGCGGTTGCGGACCACACTTCCAGCGAAACCAGCGCTCCCGCCCGGAAGGAATGAGGGACCTGGCCTGATATTCCGGGATGGATCGTCGCGCTCGCGCGATCCATCCAAGTTCTCACCCAGCGGGCACTCACGAGCCAAGGTGATGACAGAGAAGGTCATCCAATACGTGCTCGAAGATACAGACTTCCAGCAGCTTCTGGACGCCCTGATCAAGAGGGGTCATCAGGTCCTCGGACCCACGGTGCGCGATGGCGCCATCGTCTGTGACGAGTTGAAACTCGCGGCAGACCTGCCCGTAGGGTGGACAGATGAACAGGCAGCCGGACGTTACCGTTTGCGGCGCCGCAATAATAATGATGAGGCACGGTTCGGCTATGTAGTCGGTCCTCAAAGCTGGAAGAAATACCTGCACCCCGCTGAAGTCCGTCTGCTGACCGCGGAGCGTGGCGGTCAGACCTTTCGCATCCTAAACAACGAATCGGCTCCGCCCCGGCGGGCATTCCTGGGGGTCCGGGCCTGCGAACTTTCAGCCATTGCCGTGCAGGATCGAGTACTGCAGGGCGATCGCTATCGAGACTCCGTCTATGCAGCGCGCCGCGAGGACATCTTCATCGTGGCGGTCAATTGCACGCAAGCGGCGTCAACTTGCTTTTGCACCTCCATGGGCACCGGACCGCGCGTACGGGGATCCTACGATTTAGTTCTCACGGAACTAGCCGGGCCGGGCAAGCATGAATTTGTGATCGAGGCAGGTAGCGATGCAGGCGCTGAGGTATTGGCGGAATTGGCCCCGGCGGTGTCCGTGGCATCTGCAGCTGTGAGTCAGCAAGTAGAAGCCGCGGTCGAGCGCGCTGCTTCCCAGATTCAGCGCCATCTGGACACCAGTGGCATTCGGGACTTGCTCTACGCCAACTTCGATCATCCGCGATGGGACAACGTCGCGCAACGGTGCCTCACTTGCGCCAACTGCACCATGGTCTGTCCGACCTGCTTCTGCACCACCGTGGAGGACGTTAGCGATGTCACTGGCTCACACGCCGAGCGCTGGCGCAGTTGGGACTCCTGCTTCACGCAGAATTTCTCATACATTCACGGCGGCAGCATCCGCAGTTCCGTCAAGTCGCGATACCGGCAGTGGATGACGCACAAACTGGCCTTCTGGATCGACCAGTTCGGCAGCTCGGGCTGCGTGGGTTGCGGCCGTTGCATCACCTGGTGCCCGGTGGGCATTGATATCACGGAGGAGGTTCGGGCCATCCGGGAATCGCCGGCCTCTTCCTCTTCCAAGGACAGCAGCCATGGAAACCCTTGAGCGCATCATCGCCGAACACCCCTTCTTCGCCGGTCTCGAGTCGTATTACACAAACCTGTTAACCGGCTGCGCCTCCAACGTACGTTTTGACGCCGGCACCTACATCTTCAAGGAAGGCGAAGAAGCCAATGAGTTCTACCTGATCCGGTCCGGCAAGGTGGCTTTGGAGATCTTTGCACCGCAACGCAAGCCGATCATGCTGGCCACCCTGGACGAGGGAGAGGTGCTGGGTTGGTCGTGGTTGCTTCCCCCTTATCAGTGGAGGCTGCACGCGCGCGCCGTCGAAACCGTGCGCGCCATTGCCCTTGACGGCAAGTGTTTGCGTACGAAGTGCGAGCAGAACCACGATCTCGGTTATGAGATGTTGAAACGCTTTGCCCAGATTATGGAGCAGCGGTTAGAGGCGACGCGTTTTCAGTTGCTGGACGTTTACGCGGTGGGACGATGACGATGTCCACAACAGCCTCGACTGCCCCCCTTACGACCGACCTCATGCTGCCGCATTCGTACTTGGTACGGCAAGTTGTCAAGGAGACGGCCGACACTTTTACCCTGACCTTGGAACCGGCGAACGGAGCTGGGGGGAGCCGGTTCCACGCTGGGCAGTTCAGTATGCTGTGGGTGTTTGGCGTCGGCGAGTTGCCAATTTCCATCAGCGGCGACGCGGCTGAGCGCGACCGGTTGGTGTACACCGTGCGCTCCGTCGGTCAAGCCACTCACGCGTTGGTGAGTCGCGAAGTCGGCGACGCCGTTGGGGTGCGAGGCCCATTCGGAACCGGCTGGCCAGTGCAAGAAGCCGAAGGCCGGGACGTCCTCATCATCTCGGGTGGAATCGGGTTGGCCCCGCTCCGCCCGGTGATCTACGAAGTTCTACACAACCGCGAAAAATATGGGCGGCTGGTGGTTCTCTACGGCGCGCGCAGTCCCCGCGACCTGCTCTATCGCAAGGAACTGGCCGCATGGGCCCGTCAACGCGAGACGCAGGTGCTAGTGACGGTTGACTACGGCGGCTTGAGCTGGCGCGGTCACGTGGGCGTGGTGACGACGCTTTTCAAGTACGCGCGCCTGCAACCTGAGCGTTCGCTGGCCTTTGCCTGTGGACCCGAGATCATGATGCGGTTTGTCGCCCGCGATCTGGAGACTCGCGGATTCACACGCGAGAATGTTTACCTTTCCATGGAACGCAACATGAAGTGCGGGGTCGGTTTCTGCGGACACTGCCAGTATGGCCCGCACTTCATTTGCAAGGACGGCCCCATCTTTCGTTATGACCAGATGCGGCCGCTACTGGAAAAATATGAGCTCTGAAATTAGACGCAAACCCCGAATCGCGGTCTTCAAGTTTGCTTCCTGCGACGGTTGTCAGTTGAGTTTGCTCGACGCTGAAGATGAACTGTTAGGCGTAGCGGCAGCCCTCGACATCGCGTATTTTCCCGAGGCCTCCCGTGCCATGGGCAAGGGCCCTTATGACATCGGACTAGTGGAGGGATCGATTACCACCCACCACGATGCCCAACGGATCCAGGAGGTTCGGCGGCAGTGCAAGACGCTGATCGCAATTGGGGCCTGTGCGACTGCAGGTGGCATCCAGGCCCTGCGAAACTGGAAGGATGTAGATGAGTTTATCCGCATTGTGTACGCCACCCCGAAATACATCAATACGCTGAAACTCTCCACCCCCATCGCCGAACATGTGCCCGTGGATTTCGAACTGCGCGGATGTCCCATCAATAAGTACCAACTGATCGAGCTGATCACGGCCACGCTGGCCGGCCGCAAACCGAATGTCCCGACCTACAGCGTCTGCCTGGAGTGCAAACGCCAGAGCAACGTCTGCATTGCGGTGGCGCAAGGCGTTGCCTGCCTGGGACCTGTTACCCAAGCGGGGTGCGGCGCACTGTGCCCGAGCTTTGACCGGGGGTGTTACGGCTGCTTCGGTCCCATGGAGAGCCCGAACACCGGGTCGCTCAGCAATCAGTTGCGCGCTCTGGGCCAGAACAACGCGGAGATCACGCGCGCCTTCCGCAGCTTCAATGCCTGGGCCTGGCAGTTCCGCAAGGCAAGCGAGGAGAGTGGAAGAACGTGAGCAAGCAACCGATCAGAACGATCAAGGTTGACGTCCTGGCCCGAGTTGAGGGTGAAGGTGCTCTTTACGTCAAACTCAAGGGCGACCAGGTTCAGGAGGTAAAGCTGAAGATCTACGAGCCTCCTCGCTTCTTCGAGGCCTTTCTCCGGGGCAGGCACTTCTCCGAAGTCCCCGACATCGTGGCTCGCATCTGCGGAATTTGTCCCATCGCTTATCAGATGAGCGCCGTACACGCGATGGAAGACGCGTTCGGCGTAAAGGTTGGCGGGCAACTGCGGGCGTTGCGGCGGCTCATCTATTGTGGGGAGTGGATCGAGAGTCACACGCTCCACGTCTACATGCTGCATGCGCCCGATTTTCTTGGCTATCAGGACGCGATCCAAATGGCTAGGGACCATCCCGGCGTGGTCCAGCGCGGCCTGCAATTGAAAAAGGCCGGCAACGCGATCGTCACTTTGCTGGGTGGGAGAGAAATCCATCCCATTAACGTTCGAGTCGGCGGCTTCTACAAACTGCCGGAGCGCCGCGAATTGGCTGCCCTGGCAGAACGCCTGAAGTGGGCTCGGGACGCAGCCCTTGATACCGTGCGCTGGGTGGCCAAGTTGCCTTTTCCGGACTTTGAACGGGATTACGTTTTTGTCGCTCTGCGTCATCCCAATGAATATCCATTCAACGAGGGCCGACTCGTCTCCAATCGCGGACTGGATATTCCCATCAGCGAGTACGATGCCAACTTCACAGAGGAACATGTTCAACACTCCAATGCCCTGCACTCCGCGCTCAAGCAGCACGGTGCGTACCTTGTTGGACCGCTCGCTCGTTACAGCTTGAACTCTGACCGGCTCTCTCCTCTGGCCCGGGAAGCAGCGCGGGAAGCTGGGCTCGCATCGGTCTGCCGGAATCCTTTCCAGAGCATCATCGTGCGCAGCGTGGAAATCGTTTACGCCTGCGATGAAGCTCTGCGAATTATCGAGCATTACGAACCTCCAGAGAAACCGACGGTCGACATTCACCCACGCGCCGCCACTGGTTATGGCTGCACCGAAGCACCCCGAGGCATTCTGTATCATCGCTACCGCCTTGACGACGGGGGCACCATCCTCGATGCACAGATTGTTCCTCCGACCTCGCAAAACCAGAAAACCATCGAACAGGATCTGGGGCAGTTTGTGCCCAAATTTATGAACCTCCCGGAAGCGGAGCTCCGTTGGCAGTGCGAGCAGGCCGTACGAAACTATGACCCGTGCATCTCCTGTGCGACCCATTTCCTGCGGCTGGAAATAGAGCGGGCATAAATGTCAGCCTCTTTCGATTGGGATTCTGCGGGTGAGGTCATGGGGAATCCAGCGCCGCGAAAGCCGAACATTCTGGTGATCGGAATGGGCAATGCTTATCGTAGCGACGATGCCGCCGGACTGATGGCGGCTCGGCGAGTTAAAGAGCTGGTGTCCGAGCACTGTTCGGTCATTGAACACACGGGAGAAGGCGCCGCGCTGATGGACTTGTGGAAGGGCGCTGACCGCGTCATTGTGATTGACGCGATGCGCTGCGGCGCCGCGCCAGGAACGGTACACCGCTTCGATGCCACCCTCCGCCCCTTGCCCGCAGCCATGCTTCGAGATTCCACTCACGCCTTCAGTCTCCCAGAAGCAATTGAGTTGAGCCGAGCTCTGAAACAACTACCTGGTCAATTGATCGTCTATGGAGTCGAAGCGCACAACTTCGAGGCAGGAACCAATCTTTC
>Ga0182019_10000344_pt1 | contig 22806 bp, 16 predicted proteins | sample 812E2MmetaG_FD_120483 | JGI IMG/M metagenome (GOLD analysis project Ga0182019, IMG submission 120483) | Permafrost microbial communities from Stordalen Mire, Sweden - 812E2M metaG | ecosystem: Environmental > Terrestrial > Soil > Wetlands > Permafrost | place: Sweden: Stordalen | collected...
AATGGCTATTATGAGCTGACGGATGCGCAAGAGCAGGACAGGCGCTTTGATGAGGAACAAATCATCAGGCAGCAAAAAAAACGCCCCGTTACTGTCAAGAACAAACAGCTTATTACGGCGCTGGAAGCGGGACTGCCTGAATGTTCGGGCATGGCTATAGGCTTGGATCGTTTGCTGATGCTGTTGGCAAACAGCGCAACCATTGATGGCGTGCTTAATTTCCCGCTGCACAGGTCTTAAGCTGGTTCAATATTTATTGTGTTATAATCTTAGGTTTAAAACACCCAGACCCTAATGTTTTATTTTTAGCCGCCCACATGAAATTAAATATTTTTTCTTGCTTGTTATTGCTGGGCCTGCTTTTTTCATACGCAGCTAAAGGCGATGAAGAATTTGTTGTTAAGGATATTAAGGTCAAAGGACTGCAGCGTATTTCTTTGGGTACGGTTTATAGCTATCTTCCGGTTAATGTCGGCGAAAAATTTTCTTTAGATAATGTTGCGCCCTCTGTTAAGGCTTTGTTCAAAACAGGATTTTTCAAGGATGTGTCGCTGGAAAGGGACGGGTCAACGTTGATTGTTAATGTCGTGGAGCGTCCTTCCATAGCAAAAATCGTTTTTGAAGGTAATAAAGATCTCAGCAAAGAGGACTTGACTAAAGCGTTAACTAAAATTGGTTTGGCTGAAGGAAAAATATTTGACCGGCAAGTGCTGGACAAGGTGGAGCAGGAGCTATCCCGCCAATACTTGAGTCATGGTAAATATAGCTTAAAAATTAAAACCGAAGTGACCAATATGTCCAGGAATCGTGTCAGCATCACTATTACAATTTCCGAGGGCAGAGTTACCAAGATCAAGCAGATTAATATCGTCGGTAATAATGCCTTTGACGAGAAAATATTGTTGAGCAAATTTGAATTAAGCACGTCCAATCTGTTGTCGTTTTACACTAAAAACGACCAGTACTCCAAGCAAAAATTACAAGGGGACTTGGAAACACTGAGGTCTTATTATCTGGATCGGGGTTATATTAATTTTTCAGTTGAGTCCACTCAGGTAGCCATTACGCCGGACAAAAAAGATATTTATGTCACGGTCAATGTTAAAGAAGGCGATATTTACAAGCTATCTAAAGTAAAGTTGGCGGGTAATCTGGTGGTGACGCCTGACAAACTGGTTAAACTGGTCAGAGTCGGTCCAGGAGAGATTTTTTCCAGAAAAAGTGCGACAGAAACTCAAAAAGCCATACAGGATCGTTTGGGTGATGAGGGTTATGCGTTTGCCAACGTGAACATGGTTCCAGAAATCAACGAAGCTCAAAAAACAGTGGATATGACGTTCTTTGTCGACCCAGGCAAGCGTGTTTATGTGCATCGCATTAACTTTCATGGCAATACTAAAACACGGGACGAGGTGCTGCGCCGGGAAATGCGCCAAATGGAAGCCAGTTGGGCGTCAAGTTCTAAAATCGAGCACTCGAAAACCCGTCTTGAGCGTTTGGGCTATTTCCAGACGGTTAACGTTGAAACACCGCCGGTTGTGGGTTCAGCCGATCAGATTGATGTTAATTATACGGTGGAAGAAAAAGCGTCCGGTAATTTATCGGCCGGCGTGGGCTACTCTCAGGTTCAGGGCATCGTATTAAATGCCAACATTGCCCAGGATAACGTCTTCGGTTCGGGTAAGCGGGTGAATGTCGCCTTTAATAACAGTTCGTATATGAGAAGTTATCAGTTTGGCTTTAATAACCCCTATTTTACTACGGATGGCGTAAGTCAAGGCTATAATGTCGGCTATACCACGCGAAACTCCGGCGCCATCAATGTAGCCAACTATAATTCCAGTATAGCCAATGCCGGCACCAGTTTTGGAATACCGATTAATGAAACCGACACCCTGCTTTTTTCGACCGAAGTTAAGCATACCTCATTATCGACTACTTCTTATTCATCCTATCAAATTTCGGATTTTATTAACAACGTAGGTAGCAGTTTTATGACCTATAGTCAGGGCGTAAGCTGGACTCATAATACCCTTAATAAGGCGATATTCCCCACTGACGGCGTACAGCATCGCATATCCGGTGTGGCGATGATTCCCGGCAGTAATCTGGATTATTATAAAGTTGGTTACCGGCAGCAGCGATATTACCCCGTGGCTAAGGACTTTGTTTTTAAGTTGAATGGCGAAGTCGGTTACGGCGGCGGCTATATGGGCACTAGCGGTCTGCCTTTCTTTGATAATTATTTTGGTGGCGGCAACGGTTCGGTGCGCGGCTTTAGAAATAATTCGCTGGGGCCGAGGGATTCAAATGGCTATCCCCTAGGCGGCTCCTCAAAAATTATTGGTAATGCGGAATTATTTTTCCCCGTTCCTTTTATGTCAGAGACAAAGTCTGTCAGAATGGGAACCTTTCTTGACGCCGGACAAATCAGCGACGGCCTTTCATTAAGTGATATGAAATATTCCGCCGGCCTTTCAGGCGAGTGGTTGTCGCCGTTTGGCGCTTTATCCGTAAGTGCGGCATACCCCTTGAATAAGGGCGTATATACTTATGATCAGTATAACCCTAACTCCGGCATTAATAATCACAATATTATTACGGCACCTGATCAAACCCAGTTTTTCCAGTTCAATTTTGGTCAAAACTTCTGAGAAGTTGTTTTGGTTTAACGGGCTTATCCTCTATAATTTAATCTACTTATTTACTTTTTATTTATACTTTAACTGTAGCCGGAGATCGATTTAACAATGAAAACGAAAATTGCTTTATTTTTAGGACTGATGTTTGTTGCCAACGTCGGTTTTGCCGACATAAAAGTCGGTGTTATCAACATGAATGCCGTTCTTGAACAAGCCCCGCAAATGGAAAAAGTTAAAAAACGGTTTGATCAAAAGTTTGGGGCCAGAGGCAAGCTGTTGGAGTCTCAACAAAAAGAACTCCAAAATCTGGATGAAAAAATGGCTAAAGATGCTTCTGTGATGAGTGATACAGAGAAACGCAATGCGGCAAAAGACTTCCAAAATAAAGTGCGGGATTTTAAAAAATCTCAGCAGGAATTTAATGAAGACATTAATGCAAACCGTAATGAAGAATTAGGTAAATTGCAGCGTCGAATCGTTGAAGTGGCCAGCGGCATAGCCAAAGACGAAGAATATGATTTATTACTGCTTTCCGATGTCGTTGTTTATAAAAAGGAAACATTTGATATAACAGCTCAGGTTGTAAAAAAACTGTCAACAATGCCTGAGTAAGCCATACTTTCACCTAAGCGCATATACTAACTATGAATCACTCTTAATCATGTCTATCACATTAGATATTTTACAAATACAAGCATTCTTGCCGCATCGATACCCTTTTCTATTGATAGACAAGGTGATTGAGTGCGAGCCCGGAATTAGGCTGTTAGGAGTGAAAAATGTCACTTATAACGAACCCTTTTTTCAAGGCCATTTTCCACAAAAACCCATTATGCCGGGCGTTTTGATTTTAGAAGCCTTGGCGCAATCGACCGGACTATTAGCCTCGGAAACAGCCGGGGATGAATTGGCCGGTATGATTTATTATTTGGTAGGTATTGATAAAGCCAAGTTTAAAAGGCCTGTTGTGCCGGGAGACCAATTGATGTTGGAGGCAAAGTTTATTAAAAGCAAGCGCAACATTTGGGCATTTGAATGCCGGGCGGAAGTTGACGGCGAATTTGTCGCAAGTGCTGAAATCCGATGTGCCGCAGTGGTGGATTAATTTTGATTGATCCAACAGCGATAATTGATAGTCATGCTGAATTGGCCGATGATGTGTCGGTTGGCGCTTTTTCTGTCATCGGAGCGGATGTAAAAATTGACGCCGGTACAGTTTTAGGTCCCCATGTTGTTATCAAGGGCCCCACATCCATTGGGAAGATGAATCGTATCTATCAATTCACATCAATCGGCGAAGATCCGCAAGACAAAAAATATGCGTCTGAGGTAACGCGGCTTGAAATCGGCGATAGGAATACGATTCGTGAATTTACCTCTATGCACCGGGGAACACAGCAGGATCAGGGGGTTACCCAGATAGGCAATGATAACCTGTTTATGGCTTACACCCATGTCGCCCATGATTGCATCATCGGCGACCATGTCATTATGGCGAATGGCGCATCGTTAGCGGGGCATGTGCATCTGAATAATCATGCTATTTTGGGTGGATTTACCTTAGTGCATCAATTTACCCAAATAGGGCAATACAGCTTTGCGGCCATGGGCAGCGCGATTACCCAGGACATTCCGCCTTTTATTATGGTTGGCGGCAAGCCTACCCGGCCCCATGGCATAAATTCAGTCGGCATGGAGCGTAACGGCATATCAGCCGAAGACATCAGATTAATTAGAAATGCTTATAAAATAATCTACAAGATGAATTTACGCTTGGAGGATGCCATAGAGCAAATGGAGGCGCTTGTAGGCGATAGTCAGCAACTATTTGATATGATTAGTTTTTTACGTAATGTTCGACGGGGCATATTACGCTAGGCTAACTCGTATCAAAATCTTACAAAGTCTTCTGATAGCCGGTGTTGATGAGGCCGGTCGCGGGCCGCTTGCAGGGCCTGTGGTTGCGGCTGCCGTCATCCTTAATCCGCTAAGGCCTATTGATGGATTGGCCGACTCTAAAATACTCAGCGCGCGCAAGCGGGGCAGCCTTGACGAAATTATTAAAGCATGCGCTTTAAGTTGGTCTGTGGGTGTCGCCAGTGTCGACGAGATCGACGAATTGAATATACTCCAGGCCACGCTGCTGGCCATGCAGCGGGCGGTCTATGGTTTGTCGATTTCGCCTGATGAGGTTTTGGTGGACGGCAACCAACTGCCCGACTTATTGATGCCAGCGCAGGCAATTGTTAAAGGCGATAGTAAAGTGCAATCGATCAGCGCGGCTTCTATCGTGGCGAAAGTTGAGCGGGACAGAATCATGGTTAATTATCATGAAATATATCCCAACTTTTCGTTTCATATCCATAAAGGCTACGGCACCCGGCAGCACATACTGGAGATCGAACAATTCGGTTTTTTAGCGATACACAGGAAAACATTTAATCCTGTAAAAACAATGATTGCTCAGCAAAAGACCCAATAGTGGGTTTAAAAAAGTGGGACACTTTACAGATAACATCCTTTAAGGGATCTTATCTGTCCCGCCTTAAGTTGGTAGCCTAATTCGCCTCATCTTCTGTTCCAATAAGCTTATTTTATATTCTGATTTATTTGGTTCAGGTTATGGAATAGCTAATCATCCGGCCTCGCCGTTTTGAAACGGGCAGCTGCCCCCAAGAGACCGACCACGAAGAAAGCTGTGCCGACAAGGGTGAAACGCAGGTTTGGCTCCTGGATGGTCAAGTCGTCGGTAGCATAAAGCATGAAAATGACGGCGACCGACCCCCAGCCAAGAAAACGCAACAGCGCAGCCATTATAATTTTACCTGAGTCTTCCGATTCGCTTGCCGGCGTGTCCATTCGATAAGCCACAAAACCACTCACGAGCGCAGGCAGAATTCCCCAGCGGGTATGTTGTATGAAGCTTTCCAGAAAATCGAAATGCTCTCTGTGGTAGAACGTTAATTCTAGAATAAGCGCTGATACCGTGGTACTGACAATGAAGCCCATTATCATCATTGCCATATAGAACCCATAATATCGGTCAGATTGCTCTCGTTGAAGCCTGAAGGCGAGCGTCCGTGAAATAAAGACGAGCGCTATCGGAAGCACGTACATGGTAATGGCATAGGCAACCCACCGGAGCGTAGTGTAACTAAAGTGTGCCAGCGGTTTATCGGGAAATAGCAATGCATTATGTAGCGAGACCGAAAGCTCTCTACCCAACATGACACCGATGGCGGTGACCGCTGCGAATTGCAGGATATATTTATAGGTGTGTTTCAGACGGGTCTCGTGGACGTTGCCGCCGAGCTGCTTCACTGTTGCCCATATATCATTCTCGCTTGCGCTCCCAAATACGACCAAAGAGGCGAGTAAGCGACAATGTAGACCGGTGAGGCGGTCTAGTTCCTTGATCAGGTTGATCGTCTTGGTGTAGTGTGGTTCTGCTTCTTTCCAGACGGCGACTTTTTCCGACATCGCATTATAGGAGATACAGATTTCCCCCCATTTCAGAGACGGCTCGCTAAATAATCGACGAAAGGACGACTGGTTGGCGTAGTTCTGTATCTGGTCAAAAAGAAGGCAATTATGAGCCCATTTATACTCGACCGTGGCGCTGGATTTTTCAAAATCACCGGGGTCGATGCTCGTCACCAGCAAACGATTGGCGATCTGTGCTTTTAATCCATCGTCAACCGCCGATAATCTCGATGTAACCAAAGCGTTATAAACTTCTACCGCCTTTGTCGGAATTGCGAAAACGTCATGGATGCTGTCCCTTAAAATAAGTAAAGGATTAAACCGGCTTTCCCAGGCGATAAAAAATAGAAACAGCCCTGCTACAATCAAAGGTATGATCGTGTTTTCGCCCAAGCCATTAAGAAGGTTCACCAATTCCCCAGGCCGAAGGTTCTTCACGATGAGCGTCACCAGCGGCTCCAAGGGCAGCCACAGCCCGATAAGTAACCAGTAAAGTGCTGCTATAAACGTGCAATACAATGCGATCCCTATCCAGTAGGTGCTTCTGCGGACAAAGTATTCGGGTAGTGTCGGCTCATCGCCTAGCTGAATGCGGCGTTTCTGGAAGGACTGATAGGCGAGAAAGAATGCGCCCCCGGTTCCAAGAAACTGCACCGCAAAGTTAATCAAGAGTTCGGAAGTCATCGTGCGGTTGCTCCTAAGTATTTTCCACAAAGTTTCGAGTTTAAAAAAGGCCAAGTCCCGCTTGATTATAACTCATGGTTCGCCCATTCAGACGGCCAGTTTACCAGATTGCCCCCTTTAGATATTTTTTCATTGCTTCACTTAAAATTTGATACCAGCACGCAAAGGTATCAACTGCGGCGCAGTTGCTTTCAACGCGTCAAAAATGCATGTTGGTGTCGTTTGTTTAAACTTACCCTTGCTTCTCTTGTGTTATGTTATAGTACGTTACACGTATAAAGTGTTTTGAGACGACGATGCACAAAAAAATGACGATTACGCTGGATGAAGAAGTCTATGACGGTCTGTATAGAACCATTGGTAAACGGAAAATGAGTCAGTTTATTGAGGATTTATTGCGGCCTCATGTACTGAATACAACTTTGGATAGCGGCTATAAAGCCATGGCTGCTGACCAAGCCCGTGAAAACGAAGCGATGGAGTGGTGTAACGCCCTTTCTGGAGATATGTCCAGTGAAGCGCGGTGAAGTCTGGTGGGTAGAGTTTGATCCTTCTGTGGGCAGCGAAATACGAAAAACACGTCCCGCTGTTATTGTCAGTAATGATGCCGCTAATCGGAACCTGTTGCGCGTTGTCGTTATTCCGCTAAGTACCAATACCAGTCGCGTTTATCCGGGCGAAGCACTGGTCACCGTTGACGGAAAACAAGGAAAAGTCATGGTCGATCAAATTATGGCCGCCGACAAAATCCGTCTAAAAACACAATTGGGTACTTTATCTAAGTCTGATATGCTGGACGTAGAACAGGCTATTCTGGTCCACTTTGGGATGCCAAAATAACCCACTTACGGATTTATTTTTCATTGAAATAGCATGGTTATTATCACTACTACGTCGGACGGAGCACAAGTCCCGTCCGAAACGTTTTGCGTTGGTTATTCAGTACTGCTGTGTAGGACATTGTTAAAACGTTAGGAGCGGGGTTATAAACCCGTCCCGCTCAGATCACTTCGGAGTTGAATCCACTCATTAATTATGATATTTTTAAACCCCATAAAAAACTAACAGCAATCATTATGACCAGTGTCAATACCCTTACTATCTAAAGGCCGGCAAGGTTCAAGTAAAAGTTAAGTTTGATGTAAATGTTACTACCTGATTTTCTTGGCTATGGATATTTTCGCTTTCTAGCCCAATCCGCTAAACATATTATAAAAATGGTTTTTATTCTATAAATTTAAACTTATTCAAATAATGGACGAACAAATGAAGGCAAATAAATTACAAAATTACAAGAAAGTTAAATGGGAATGCTATGGTCAAAACCTGTTTCTAGCTGGTCAACCAAACAAATCTGCATGTTTTCTATCTAGCGATACACGTAACCCACCCAGCAATCAGGTTTCCCAGCATTGGTATTGCTATAAACTCGAAAATGCCGATGATATCTACATGTTCATAAATCTGGCGGATGAATCCGGCTCGGTTTTTCTGAACGGTCAGACTGCAAATGGATTAACCAACCTAGACTATGACGCGGGTGCGTCTGGGCAAAGATGGAAGGTTATAAAAACGGACCAAACTATAGAAGATCCCAACAAACCCGGCGAATTTTTGTCGTTGTACAATTTGTATTGCCTGGGCAATGTATCGGGTGCTAATTATTTGGACGGCCACTGGGGAACAAATGACAAACATTTTGACTGGGTTACCCTGTCGAACACTACCTCTTTGGCAACAAACTCTGGTACTTATTGGGTTCTGCACGCTAAAGACGAAGATGAAATCAACTTGCCGCCGCCTCAAGCTCAACCGTATACGCTAGTACAGCCTCAAGACCCCAATTTTACCGGCACTAAGAATTCCCCATATTCAGACCCTGTTCTGGTTGGAGTAGTGACAGTTCCCTTTCCGTTTATCAAGGATAGCAACTATCCAACCAGAAGCCAGCAAGCCCAATTTTGCCCGTTATATTACGTTTCGCATAAGGAGTGTTTTTACCAGGTGCAAAGCAAATACTTTGCCGAACAAGTTTCATACGATTTAAGCTATGCGGCGGGCACAACAGAAGCGTATGACAGAAATCTGAGCGTATCCCTGGGATTTTCAGTGACTGGAAGCGCAACCTCAAACTGGGGGATTTCACCGGAAAATAACGGGTCGGAATCAATCAGCGCAACACTTACCGCAAATCTGGCGGTGACCCTGGATCATTCGACCACCACTTTTGTCAATATCAATACGGAAAAAAGCTATACTGTCTCGGCTGGAAAACTTGCTGTGTTCTGGGTTTACTATGATTTTCTGGAACTTTTCAGATACCATCAATGGGATCAGATTACGGCTCAGCCCGTAGCGGATTGGAATCCCAGCCAGTCTGTGGCGTTTGAATCCACCGGTATTATAAACAAGGCAGATAGATCTTATATGGTGGAATACTAACGTTACGCCGTTTCAATAATAGACAGCTAAGCGCTGATGTTCGATCTATGACAGGATGCGCTGAGGAACGAAGCGCATCGTTCGTGTTACTCGATTGATGCAGCTCCTTCGTCGACACATCCTAAGTAATCGGGTGTAATTTTTTTGCAAGCCAGACTTTATGAACATTTGATAGAGCGTTTATAAAATGCCTGATAATTTTTACGTCACTACTTATGTCTCTGGGTGTACATCGTTCCCAGATTCCAGCGCTCATCGTTAGATACAAGTATCCAAGTAACCCGTCATGTCCGGTGGGAAGCGGGTGTCCCGTGCCATGGATGATAGTCTCAAATACGTCCATGTACTCTGGATTCCGGCACAAATCTGCTGGGAGCGGATTTACATTGACCCGAAGGGTGTCAGGCAGGATAGCCTGACGTGAATCCATATCGGAATGACGGGCTTTGAGACACTTGTGTATAACGACGAGTGCTCCTGCTTGGGAAATTGCGTAATGGACACAACTATTTAACAAGCCCCGCATTTTTAATCACACCTCTGTTTTACTGCATGCTACTCATGCAAGGTATAATGCCCTCATTTTATTCGCCTTAGCCGCATGACAGCTTCCGATTCAGTTAAACAACTCACCCAACAATTGCAGCTGTGTCTTAACCAGGACAGGCCGGGGCTTAAGCGCCAAGTAGATCGACTGCGTAGCGAGGCGCAAAAGGGTAAGAACCCGCTGGAGCTGTTTAATGCTTTAGCTGCTCGTATTGAGCGATCTGTCGCAACCAGAAACAAACGTCTGACCAGTATTCCGCCGTTGAATTTCCCGGATTTGCCGGTTACCGGTAAAAAAGACGACATCGCCCAGCTGATACAGGACAATCAGGTGGTGATCGTCTGCGGCGAAACCGGCTCGGGTAAGACCACGCAGTTACCGAAGATTTGCTTGTCTATCGGTCGCGGGGCGGCGGGTTTTATTGGTCATACCCAGCCCCGGCGGATTGCCGCGCGGACTGTGGCTGACCGTATCGCCGAAGAACTCGGCGAGGCAATAGGCAAGTCGGTCGGTTACAAGATTCGTTTTAATGATAAAACCCACGCTGAATCGTTAGTTAAATTAATGACTGACGGTATTTTGCTGGCGGAATCGCAAAATGACCCTTATTTAAGTCAATACGACACCATCATTATTGATGAGGCGCATGAACGCAGTTTAAATATCGATTTTCTGATCGGTTACATGAAGTGGCTGCTGCCTAAGCGCCCGGATTTAAAGCTGATTATTACCTCGGCGACTATCGATACCCAGCGTTTTTCCACCCATTTTAACAATGCGCCGATTATCGAAGTGTCGGGGCGGACGTATCCGGTGGAAATGCGTTACCGTCCCATTGAGCAGCGTGAAGACGAAGATGACCAATCCGCCAGGAGCGGATTGGCACGCAATGCGCCCGAAGGGGCAAGGGCAGGGACAGCCCTTGATGAAACCAGCGACGATCTGCAAAACGCGATACTGGATGCCGTGGATGAACTGTACAGGGACTTGCGCGGTGATATATTGATATTCTTAAGCGGCGAACGGGAAATCCGGGAAACTACCGATTCTTTAAAAAAACACCATCCCACCCAATATGAAATCCTGTCGCTGTATTCCAAGCTCAGCGTCAGTGAGCAGGAGCGCGTGTTCAAGCCCAAGGGCGGCAAGCTGCGCATTGTGCTGGCGACCAATGTCGCGGAAACGTCGTTAACGGTGCCGGGCATCCGTTGTGTGATCGATACCGGTCATGCGCGCATCAGTCGTTACAGCCATCGCAGTAAAATCCAGCGCTTGCCGATAGAGCGTATCTCGCAATCTTCAGCCAATCAAAGGGCAGGGCGTTGCGGCCGGGTTGCCGACGGTATATGTATCCGGCTGTACTCGCCGGAAGATTATTTAGCCAGACCGGAATTTACCGAGCCGGAAATTATGCGCACCAATTTGTCTGCGGTTATTTTGCAGATGACGGCGTTAAACTTAGGTGATATTGAAGACTTCCCGTTTTTAGAGCCGCCCGAAGACAAGATGATACGGGACGGCAAAAACGTGCTGCATGAAGTCAATGCCCTGGATAAGTCCGGGAAATTGACGGAAACAGGCAGGCAGCTGGCCAAGTTCCCTACCGACCCGAAACTGGCGCGTATGCTGATTGCGGCCGCGCATGAGCATTGCCTGACCGAAGTCGCCATTATCGTCTCGGCGTTAAGCGTACAAGACCCGCGCGAAAAGCCCGCCGATAAGATGCAGCAAGCCGATGCCAAGCATATTGCCTTTCGTCATCCCGAATCCGATTTTTTAACGCTGCTGAATATCTGGAATACCTTTGAGGCCCAGAAAAAACATTTATCCAACAGCAAGCTGCGTAAATATTGCTCTGATAATTTTTTATCTTATATAAGAATGCGCGAGTGGTTCGACATCCACGCCCAGATTATGCAGGTAGTCAAAGGTGACTTGAAAATGCACCCGAACACCGATGAAGCTGGTTATGAGAAAGTGCATAGGGCTTTGTTAACTGGCATGTTGTCAAGCATCGGTTTTCGGCATGATCCTTACGAATATTTGGGCGCGCGCGGCTTGAAATTCTTTATTTTTCCAGGTTCCGGCCTGCATAAAATAAAGCCCAAGTGGATCATGGCGGCAGAACAGGTGGAAACCAGCAAGGTTTATGCGCGCACGGTCGCACGGATAGAACCCGAATGGATAGAGCAATGCGCCGGGCATTTGGTTAAGCATAATTATTATGACCCGCATTGGGAAAAGAAAACTGGGCGCAGTGCGGTTTATGCTCGCACTCTATTATATGGCTTGACGTTGCAGGCCGGGCGTAAGATTCCTTACGAACATGTAGACCCGAAAGCCGCCAGGGAGATTTTTATACGTTCGGCGCTGGTCGATCATGATTACCACAGTAACGCGCCTTTTTACGTCGCGAATCAACAGCTGCTGGAAGAAGTGGGCATCATCCAGCATAAGGGCCGACGGGTGGATCTGGTTGAAGATGAGCAATGGCTTTATCAATTCTACGATAACAAGCTGCCGCCCGAAATCGTCAGCGGCATTACTTTGGACACCTGGCGTAAGACAGTGGAACGGGCCGATCCCAAAATACTGTTTTTAACCAAGGAGGATTTAACGCGGGAACAGGAGGAAAACTATGTCAATGAATGGGATTTTCCTGATACGTTCCCACGCGGGAGCATGGGCGCGAGAAACAATTTAATCATTCCGCTGCAATACCGCTTTGAACCGGGGCACGACGAGGACGGCGTAACGGCTGTTATCCCGGTGCACCAATTAAACCAGGTCTCGCAAACCGCTTTTGAGTGGCTGGTGCCTGGTTTGTTGGAAGAAAAATGTGTGGCATTGATTAAATCTTTGCCTAAGCAAATCAGGAAACATTTTGTGCCGGTGCCGCAAACCGTCAAGCAGTGCCTGGAAATTGAACCCGACTTTAAAGGCGCGTTGCAGGAATGGCTGGGCAACCGGCTGCGTAAATTGACCGGGGAGGCGATACCCTTGAATGCCTGGAGTCTGGAGGGTTTGCCGGAGCACTTGAAAATGAATTTCAGAGTGATAGATGAGCAGGGCAAGTTGTTGGATTACGGCAGGGATTTAAAAAAATTGCAGCTTAAATATGCCGTCAAAGCCGAGGACAGCTTCGATCAAATCGCCGCCGATGAGCTGAATTATACCGGCTGTATTCAGTGGGCGTTCGATGACTTGCCGGATACCTACCGGTTTATCCAGAACGGGCAAACCCTGGTCGGTTTTCCGGCCATCATAGATGAAGGCGATGCCGTCGGCGTACGTATTTTTGACACCGAGCAGAAGGCCGCATTACAGCATCAGGCGGGGTTAATGCGGTTGTTTCAGTTGCAATTACGCAAAGAATGCACTTATCTGATCAAAAACATGCCGCAGTCGGCCGCTGCTGAACTCAGTTATAATCGTTTGCCGAAACATCCGCTTATAGCGATGCCCGTCGGCGAAAATCTGGCAACGAGTGCATCGTATAAAGACGATATGTTGTATTTAATCCTGTACAGCGTATTTATCGAGAGCAGAACCCTGCGCACCCAGCAGGCGTTTGAACAAAGTTTGCAGCAACACAAGCCTGAGTTGATAGCTGTGGCGAATGAGGCCGGGAAAATAGCGCTAGAGATCATGGAGCTTTACGGCGCTATCAAAAAAGGCATAGAGCGCACGTTAAAGGCCAATGACCCCTTGGCAAAAGATATAAATGAGCAGCTGGATTTGCTGATTTATGCGGGTTTTATACGCAATACGCCTTACCAGCCGCTTAAAGCCATCCCGCGTTATCTCAAAGCCATACAGTACCGCCTGGATAAATTCGACAATAATTCGCAAAAAACCCAGGAAGTTAGCCGTTATGCGATACGTTTTTGGAAAGATGTAGAAAAAAAGGCAAAAAAAGATCGGGTGATTCCCGAACAGGATCCGTTCCGCTGGGCAATCGAAGAACTTAGGGTCTCGTTGTTTGCCCAGCAACTTAAAACCGCTTATCCGGTTTCTGCAAAACGCATGGATAAAGCCTGGGATGAGCGAGGCTAGAATGGTTTGTGCACAGAAAAAATCAATGACTTAGAACGGCTTGCATTGCGGTGCTACAGTCGGGTTTAATGGCGGGTTTAAATTTATAAGTTATTGATAGTTATATGAACTATTCGGTTGTCGTGTTTTTGTACGATTTAACAAAACTGTAATAAAAACCGCAGTTAAGCATCCGATGTAACAGTTAACGCACAGAGTTATCCACAGGACTTGTGTATAATCCCTGCAAACTGAGTGCTTTGTAAGCGGCAACACCATGAAAAACCAGTAAACAACGCTGTTTTTGTATCATCTCTATGCAATACATGGTTTTCCTGTATTTTTCCCCCCGTTTTTAGGTTAAAATAGTCGGCTTTACAATGCTGGACGAGTGAGCGGCGATGGTGACTTTTAAAGCGCCTGCCCACTTGGCTTTGAGCGATCTGTGAGTATCCGACCGATTTTATCCAAGCCTTGCCGCTATGGTCAGAGGTTTAATGACGGTAGTTTACGGCAGGGTGTCACGCTGCCCCAGTACGAACCCCTTTGAGTTGATGCTCAAGGGTGGTCACCAAAAAAGTTTTTTATGCCCAACTTTAGAGTAAAAACATGACAGATTTAGCGCATTACAGAAACATAGGCATCTTCGCTCACGTCGATGCCGGTAAAACAACGACTACCGAGCGGATTTTAAAGCTGACCGGTAAAATCCATAAAATCGGCGAGGTTCATGACGGCGAAACCACTACCGATTTCATGGATCAAGAACGTGAGCGTGGCATCACCATTCAGTCAGCGGCAACCACTTGTTTCTGGAAGGATTATCGTTTTAATATCATCGACACCCCAGGTCACGTTGATTTTACTATCGAAGTTTACCGTTCCTTGAAAGTGTTGGATGGCGGCATCGGCGTTTTTTGTGGTTCAGGCGGCGTAGAACCCCAATCAGAAACCAACTGGCGTTATGCGAATGACTCTAAAGTTGCGCGTGTTATCTATATCAACAAACTGGATCGTATCGGCGCCGATTTTTATCGCGTGGTTAAGCAGGTTGAAGAAGTATTAGGCGCGGTGCCTGTGGTCATGACCTTGCCGATCGGTACTGAAGACGAGTTCTCTGGCGTGGTTGATTTATTGACCGAAAAAGCGTGGGTATGGGACAACTCAGGCGATCCTATGAATTACACCATTCAGGATATTCCAGCCGATATGCTCGAATTGACAAAAGAATGGCGTGAAAAATTGATCGACCAGGTATCGGATCAATTTGACGACGTTATGGAAGCCTACCTGGAAGGCGAAACGCCGGACATTGACACCCTTAAGCGTTGTCTGCGTAAAGGCACCATTCATCTGGATTTCTTCCCGACTTTCTGCGGATCTTCGTTTAAAAATAAAGGTGTACAGCTGGTTCTGGACGGCGTTGTTGATTACTTGCCTTGCCCTACCGAAGTCAATCCACAACCTGAAGTGGATCTGGAAGGCAATCCTACCGGCACTTTTGCTATTGTTGATGCCGACAAACCGTTACGCGCCTTGGCGTTTAAAATCATGGACGACCGTTTCGGCGCGTTGACTTTCTTGCGTATCTATTCCGGTAAGCTGGAAAAAGGCACGTCAGTATTGAATACCTTTACTGGTAAAACCGAGCGCATCGGTCGTATCGTGGAAATGCACGCCGACGTCCGCGCCGAGCTGGAATCTGCTCAAGCAGGTGATATTGTTGCGGTTCTGGGCATGAAGAATGTGCAAACCGGACACACCCTGTGCGATCCGAAATTCCCTGCTACGTTGGAGCCGATGGTATTCCCTGATCCTGTTATTTCACTGGCTATTTCACCAAAAGATAAAGCCGCGTCCGAAAAAATGGGTATTGCACTGGGTAAAATGATCCAGGAAGATCCGTCTTTCCATGTTGAAACCGATGAAGACAGTGGCGAAACCATCCTGAAAGGCATGGGCGAGCTGCATCTTGATATTAAAGTTGATATTTTAAGACGTACTCACGGCGTTGATGTGGTCGTCGGCAAGCCGCAAGTCGCTTACCGTGAAACCATCACCAAATCTGTGGAAGACGAATACACTCACAAGAAACAATCGGGTGGTTCAGGTCAATACGGCAAGATCAACTACATCATTGAGCCGGGTGAGCCAGGCAGCGGTTTTGTGTTTCAATCGGCAGTTACCGGCGGTAACGTACCGCGCGAATACTGGCCTGCTGTTGAAAAAGGCTTTAAGAGCATGCTGGATAAAGGCGTGTTGGCCGGATTCCCGTGTCTGGACTTTAAAGTTATTTTAACCGACGGTGCGTTCCACGCGGTTGACTCCTCGGCGATTGCTTTTGAAATTGCTGCTAAAGCGGCGTTCCGTCAGTCTATCCCTAAAGCCGGCCCGCAATTGATCGAACCGATTATGAAAGTCGATACCTTTACGCCATCGGATCATGTCGGTGATGTTATCGGTGACCTTAACCGTCGCCGTGGCATGATCAAATCACAGGATGCCGCCGCCAGCGGCGTGCGTATCAAATCCGACGTACCGTTGAGCGAAATGTTCGGCTACATCGGCGATTTGCGCACCATGACTTCAGGTCGCGGCCAGTTCTCTATGGAGTTCTCGCACTATTTGCCATGTCCTAAAAACGTGGCTGACGAAGTCATTAAAGAAGTTAACGAACGTAACGCCAAAAAGAAATAATCGAATGATAGCCGGGCGGATTATTGCCCGGCTATCTGATTATTAAAATTCCTACTGTCGGCGCTTTAACCCGGATTGTCGCGGTCAAAGCGCTTGCTACCGTATTGATCTTACGTTCCTAAGTCCACCGTAGGGTCTTTTTAGGTTGCTCAACAGCTCAGAAAGGCTGTAACATAACTTTCATTTACTTCTGATAACATCCCATATCGAACGTCGAGTAGCCGATAAATACCGGTTAATCCGCCGTTGTCCAAGCCCCTTGTGTTTGTAATACATTGTTAAGCGTTTGATTATGACTATTAATATTAATATTTATCGAACCATCTGGATTTCCGATTTACACTTGGGTTCCACCCAATGCCAAGCCGATGTTTTACTTGACTTTCTAAAGTACAACGACAGCGAAAAGCTTTATTTGGTAGGCGACATTATTGATTTTTGGGCGCTATCCAAGAAAATGTATTGGCCCAGGGATCATAATACGGTGATTCAAAAAATTTTGCGCAAGGCGCGGCATGATACTCAAGTTATCTATATACCCGGCAACCATGACGAAAACGTCAGGGATTACGACCATTATGTTTTTGGCGACATAATCGTCAAAAATTCAGATGTGCATACCACTTTTGTCGGCAAGCAATTTCTGATTATTCATGGCGACGAATACGACACTATTGCCCAGTGCCACAAGTGGCTGGCCAAGTTGGGCAGCGAGGGCTATGACTTTCTAATTTGGATCAATCGCTTTCTACGCATAATCAGGCGTTGGTTGGGTCTGCAATCAAATTTTTCACTGGCCGCTTTCGTTAAGTTTAAAGTCAAGAATGTGGTTCAGTTTATTTCCGATTATGAAGAGAGCATCGTCAGCATACTTAAAGATCGGGATCTGGATGGCGTAATTTGCGGGCATATACACCATGCCGAAATTAAGGAGATAGATGGGTTTTTATATATCAACACGGGGGATTTTGTGGAAAGCTGCACCGCCATAGTGGAGCACGCCAATGGAACATTGGAACTTGTGCGGTGGCATAAGACTGAATCGGCCATTGTTGGCGATGAGGCCTTGGAAGTCAGCGTACATAGATAGACTAACTATTAAAGAATTTTAAGCAGGGCATCGGTTTTCCTTATTAAGGTAGTGTAGAATGAATTTTTTATAATTATTCTATAGATGGGCGTGTGTTGTATGCAGTTAAGCAGATTGGCAAATGGGATGGGTAGACTTGATTTTAGAAAATCGATTACTTATGTTTTAAGCCGATTGCTGGTGTTTTTTTTTATGAGTTTGCCGATGCAAGTTCTGCTTGCTGAGGGCATACAGGTTACAGAAAATAGTGTCGACCCAGAAATCAGTCATGTTGGGGGCTTGGCCAATGAAATTAATTCTATTATTGCTGCCAAACATCATCCTTATCTGCTGAGGTCGGATTTTATAAATCGCACGGATGACTTGGCCGCGCTTTATAACATGACAAATGATCAGCTGTTATGGCTAGGTAATGCCCAGGCAGAAAAAAATATTCGTGATGTCCTTGATTTGCTGGATAACGCTGCGGATAACGGCTTGATTGCAAAGAATTACGACACCGATGCACTGCATCAAAAATTACCGTCGGCCTTAAAGCTTGCCGCTGATGATTATAAGCAATTGGCGCTCTATGACACGGCCATTAGCCTATCGTTATTGCGTTTTCTTCATGATTTACATTATGGCAGGGTGAATCCGCAGGGAATCAATTACAACCTCAAGTTAAGGGAAAAAAAGCTGATTGATCTGCCTGTTCTAATTAAAAATAGTTTGGCACAGGGCACTATCAAGCAATTACCCTTATCAGTAGAGCCTAAATTACAGCAATATCAAAAGTTAAAGGCTGCATTAGCCGCTTATCGTCTGTTGGTCAAAAAATCACCGCCTTTCCAATTACACACGGAAAAACCCATAAACCCCGGCGACCAGCTACGCCAACTTGAAGAATTACAGCGATTTTTAACGGCTGTCGGCGATATGCCTGACGAGGGGGTGAACGGCGTCGGAAAAACGACACTTTACACAGGCAAAATCGTTACCGGTGTTAAAAGGTTTCAGCAGCGGCACGGCCTGAATGCAGAAGGCGTTATCGGCAAGGGAACCGTTGACGCCATCAATGTACCGTTAATGTTTAGAGTAACGCAAATTGAATTGGCTATGGAAAGGCTACGGTGGTTGCCTGAGTTCAATGCCGGGCCTTATATTATTGTCAATATACCGGCTTTTCAATTATGGGCATTTGATGATAGAGACCAGCCTGATTCGGAGATAGCCAGCATGAGAGTCGTTGTCGGCAAGGCTTTGAAAAACCAAACGCCGGCGCTGATGGCAGAAATGCTCTTTATTGATTTTATGCCCTATTGGAACGTGCCCTACAGTATCGTTAAACAAGAAATATTGCCCAAGCTAATGCAAAACCCCGGTTATTTGGATCAGGAAAATATGGAACTGGTATCATCGACTTCCGGTGTTGTCGGTTTTAGTGGTTCGGTTATTGAAGGGCTTAAACAAGGAACCATCAGAATCAGGCAGCGTCCAGGCAAAAAAAATGCACTGGGCAGGGTGAAATTTATATTTCCTAACAAGGAGGATGTTTATTTACATGATACGCCGTCTCAAGCACTGTTCAGCAAGCCACGACGGGATTTCAGTCATGGCTGTGTGCGGCTTGCAAATCCTGATGCTCTGGCCCAATTCGCACTTAAAAGTCAATGGAGCAAGGAAACCATACAGCAAGCGTTGTATACGACTAAAAGCCAACGGGTGATCTTGAAAAAACCGATACCCGTGTTGTTTGTTTATACTACCTCTTTTTTCGACCCAAGCAATAACTTAGCGTTCTATACTGATATTTACGGTAATGATGCTGTGTTGTTGGAGGCTTTGAAAAAGCCGGAAGATATATCAGATCAGTCGATTTTTGCCAGTGTCAATGCTGCGCCTGTAGCGCCCGTTATACCAGCCGTACCTGTTATACAATAACCGGCATCATAGTCGAGACGTGGCTAAATGGTTTAGCCGTTTATTGCTTTTAGTCCTGACAAAAGTGTTATCACGGGAGCGGCCTTACCAGGTTCTGAACCCGCCGGTATCCATGTGGACAAAATCATTTTGCGGATAATAGCCTACGCCGCCTTGCGCCATCGCCAGCGCGGCGTTTCTGATCATTTTGGTTGGTACGCCCTCCAGCCGTATATCTATCGCCCGGCCTTGCATGTGAAAACTGTGTTCGGCAACGCCGGAGCTATGTTTGCGTAACTGGGCATTGGTAAACGGCGAGCGGTAACCGGAGACGATGTGAAAAGGTTTATTAACGCCTAGCGATTGTTTTAGATCAAATAACTGATCAAGTAATGCGGTATCAATGGGGTGTATGTCGTCGGTATGGTAGTCACGCAGCAGATAATTTATTTCTTGCAGTGCGCCTTTAATATAATTGCCCTGCTCAAAATAAGTTAACTTTAATTTGTCGCCGGTGTGCGTATGTTCGAAAGACAGCGTTTTATAGGCGGGCGTATGCAGATCCGATATTGGGGCAGGGGAACGGCTGCTAAAGAAGTTCGAATAGATAGATCGGGCGAGGCTGTGGCTTGGCCGTTCATGCGGATGGTGGTGGCCGTGCCCGTGCCCCGCAGGATAAATAACGTGTCGGACGGCCGCCGTGGCAACGCCGGATCCGCTCATGGCCAGCAAAGACCCGCAAGCCAGCTGTTTAAGAAACTTGCGTCTTGAGGCAATGGCGCTGTCTTCGTTAATCGTCGTTTTTTTAAATGGATGCTTGTTCATGTTTGATCTCTCCAACATTGTTGGGGCTATTTTGCGCCATTTTGCGCCATTAAGTCTTAAAGTAATCTTAAGTGCGTTCAATTTTTTCTTGTGATATCAAATATAGCCTTTACAGCATTTAAAAGCAGCGGGTCTGTTTAATTGCTTGATATACTGTGCTTGGTTCTGCTATATCTATAAGCGCTAGTCGCCATACCAACGATACACAGCTAACGGATGACCTGGACATGACTAAAAAAATTGTTAAACCATCGACTTATCTAACTGAAGTTAAAGCGCTATCGGATAGGATTGTCAAAGCGCAACAACCGATCCGTATACTTGATGCCATCAAATGGGATGACGGTATCAAACAGGAGTTTTTTAAAACTAAATGCCAGAAACCGCCCGAAGTTACGACCGCTTATTATCAAAACCGTCCGCTAGGTTTTGACCCCGACGAAAAAAAAACCGAGTTCTATCAGATTGAGCGTGATCTGGTGCGTAAACTGGGCCAACTCAATCCGCTCAGCGTTATCATGCGCCGGATTTGCCGCGAGTATCAGGATGTTGTGCGTATGCTTGAGGCCAGGGGAACGATGACTTTTTCCAATATTTCACAGGAACTGTACGGCTCCTCTCAAGATGTGTTCCATGTCGGCGACCCGACCATAGCCACTCTGGGAAGCATGATGGAAGCCACACTGTCCCAGCTCGTGCAGCTGGATTTCTTAGCCGAAGAAGCCAAGACGATCAATGCAAAAGACGCCGTAGCTATTCTTAACGAAAAAATAGAAAGCGTATTTCCAGGTGATGGGTTGCGCGCCATGATTAGCGACGGCATATTGGCCGATGCCGCTGCGGGTACCGATTACATCAAATTACGCGCGGATGCCTTATTTAATATGCGTGATCTGAGGGTGCTTGAAGTCCATGAGATATGGGTGCATTTAGGTACGACCTTGAATGGCTTGGCTCAGCCTTACTGCACTTTTCTGGGCAAAGGGCCGCCTTCCGCGACGGTCACACAAGAAGGCTTGGCGGTGTTGATGGAGATATTAACCTTAAGTTCCACCCCCAACCGGCTCATGACCCTGATTAACCGGGTGCGCGCCATTACCTTGACGGAAGAAGGCGCGGATTTTATGGAGATATTTGCTTTTTTCAGAGACAAAGGGCTTGATGAGGAAGATAGCTACACCCTCAGTAGCCGGGTGTTTAGAGGCAGCAGTCCCGATGGCTTGCCGTTCACAAAAGACCTGACCTATATTAAAGGTTTCGTGTTGACTTATAATTTCATGCGTCTGGCGGTCAGCAAAGGCAAGCCGGATAGGATTCCCTTGCTGTTTTGCGGCAAGACCATGATTGAGGATATGAAAGTGCTGGTCGATTTGGTGGAGGAGGGCACAGTCATCGCCCCCCGCTTTCTGCCGCCGCAGTTCAGGGATCTGATGGGGCTTTCGTCCTGGCTGAGTTTTAGCCGCTTCATGTCATCGCTGAATTTCCGGCAGCTGGAGCAGGATTACGCGAATATATTGTAAATAGGCTGTTTTTTTATGTCGTGATTTTCGTGTCTTTCGTGGACAAACTGCTTTTTTGGGTTTATAGCATAATCCGTTCGATTGTTGCTTTCCAATAACATCAATAGCGCTGTTTAAAGCTCGACATGCACCCTGACGCCGTAAATGTTCACTGGGCCGCGATCTGCGTTATAGCCGGGATTAGCTAAATGTTGATAATCGGCGGATACCCAGGTCGATTTCATGACATGGCATTGGTAGTAAAGGTCGACCACCTGTTCCGGTTTGTAAGTGATCGCGCCGTCGCCGAGAAAACCGTCTATGCCGCCCATATTGAGATAAGTGACGTGTGATGCGGAAAGAAAACTGGCGGCATAACCCAAACCTGCCGTATCTTTTTCCCGTCCCCAACGACCGCCTTTCATAATAGCGCCTAGCGAGAGCGAGTCGTCGGCGGTCTGGTAGTTGTACACTTCGGTGAGTCCGTCCGTCCACATGCCTCTGAAAAATACGCCTATATCTTCTGTAACGCTTTGTTCTATATTGATGCCTGCCCCTATTTTGGTGTTGGTGGTTCTGGCCCAGCAAAGATCGGGCGCATTGGCATTGGGATTGCCGTAATTCGCGGTCGTGCAAGTGGTTCCATTCATGTTAGGGTTGGCCTCAAATAGCTTAGTCGCGTCACTAAACTTGCCCGTGTCGGCACGGTTCCTGTAGACCAACAGCCTGACCGCCCCTGACCGCTCATTAATAACATGCTTATGCTCGACTTCTATCTGATCCCCATAATGCTCAAAAATATTGTAATCCATGTTGATCACGTTTGGACTGACAGGGATAGCAAATCGACCCGCACGTAAGGCCCAGTTATCATAATATAATTCGGTCGCCAGCCCCTGGCTAAAGCCCCGTGCGTCGGCGGCAAAATCGTAGGCGCCATTGGCCATAAAGGCCATATTA
>Ga0182019_10000347_pt1 | contig 22795 bp, 14 predicted proteins | sample 812E2MmetaG_FD_120483 | JGI IMG/M metagenome (GOLD analysis project Ga0182019, IMG submission 120483) | Permafrost microbial communities from Stordalen Mire, Sweden - 812E2M metaG | ecosystem: Environmental > Terrestrial > Soil > Wetlands > Permafrost | place: Sweden: Stordalen | collected...
AACCTTTTTCTCTTGTCTGAACGTCCTTCCCATTCGTCCTGCTCAGATACATTAATTATGCGGGTGTTGTTAGTGTTCCATTTGTAAACATTATTCTGGTCGTCTGTCAACAAAGCTAATTCCTTCATTACAAGCTCGCTGTTGCCATTCGTTACGGTTGAGTGTAATATGTATTCAACTTTCAACCTGGACACTCTATGCTCTCCTGGTAATCCTATAAACTTGCTCTTTGAATTGTTTAGCCTTGTCTGACTGGCTTTTAAGAGTAATACAAACTTCTCTTGAAGGCATTTCTGCCTCCGGGTTTCAGCCTCTAAATAATCATTCATACTGATAACAAGATTATTAAGTGAAGTATTGGTAATCCTTACTAAACAATCTAAGCTATAAGCTTTATCTCTCCAAAATACCGGATACTCCAATTCTGCTTGACATTCTTTGCACCTAAACCCCTTCATCTTAATTAATGCTAACTTGCTAAAATACTTTTCTCGTTGCCTGTTATCGGTATGAACACTGTTAAGTTTATGGACATATTCCTCGGCTTCAATCTCTGAATCGCATTGTATGTAATGTTTTATAAGTCCGGTACTCTTAGCGTAAATTCCTTGATACATTTATAAGCTTTTAGATAAAGGCTTTGCTAATAAATTCTTCCTCTGAGGGTTATTCACCTTCTTTACTGACCTCATCATATTGACTAACTTTGTAAGGGATTCATAGTCGTCCTCGTTGTCTGGTGCTGGGGCTAAGTCTGGATAAAGCTCGTTCTTTTGTATGAATGCGCTGAAAAACATATTAGATTCTTCCTGCCATGCCTTGCTGTATATTCTGAACAGGTCTTTCATTTGCTCTTCTTGGAATCGAGTTAGGAGTACAAATAGATATCCCTCTTTAACCTTTGATTGTATTTTGTCAGTATTAACAACCTTACCATATATCTGCATTAAAAGTCTGCGCTCAAACTCATCCGCAATTGGGAACCTTATAACGTTAAGATGTTTAGTATCTGTTAAGTCCTCTGGGGACAAATCATATTCTTTCATTAGCCTTTCCATGAGAGCAATGGCGTTTTCCTGCTCTCCTGCTTCTCCTCTCAGAGCTAATGACTGTATCTTGGTTAACTTATCTTTGATTGAATGCTCGTTCATTTAGTTTCCTTGTTGCTGTTCAAATATCGGAAGGTGGTCATTCAAAGACAAGTTTGATAATGGGTAGATGAGAATATTATTTCAATGGGGTCAATATAAATCAACTTACAGAGGTGGATAAGTCAATCTTAAAACCTACAATCGAAATACTGTCCTCCGTCTCCTGCAAGTTTATTTAACTTCTCAGCAACTATCCTAAGTTGGGTGGGTATTTCGGGAGAAAAGGTATTCCAGCTATATTCATGTTGGTTATATTGCAGATAAAAGCCATAACCATCTAAAAGATTTACTTTATCTTCCGCTTCCGGGGGTAATGAGTTCAACTGTTCTAAAAGGTTACTAACTGATTCATCATCAATACCAGTTTCCCAAGTTATATCTTCATTAACATAGGAACAAGCCAAGTAATTGCGGGTGGGGATGTAAGATTTATCCTCTATGAACACAATTTCCTTGCTCCTTACAGAGTTGCTTATAACTAATTGGGCAATTGATTTCTTTTTCATTTAAGTTTTTAGGGTCAATTCAAAGAAAGAAAAAATTACAAAAAACCTGTTTGACTATCAAATACTATAAACCTCTAATTGCGATTTTAAATATTAACATAATAAAATCGAGCTTAGACGCAACTAAAAAAGTTCCTCTTTTTGGTTGCGGAAAGTGCAATGTGTTTGTAATGTTGAGTAATGTTTTGCAATATAGAGCAATGTTTTAGTAATGTATTGTGCACATATCAATGAATGATTCGATGCTCATTTCAGTGAACGATTGAGTGCATCTATCAGAGCACACTTTTACAATTATTTCTTTTTCGGACTTAAAACGATTCAGAAGGGTTAATGGCACGTGAATAAAGCAAATTCTTCTTTCTTCTTTTAGAGCTGGCTACAAACAGTTCCTGTTCACGGGTTTCTTTGATAACCCTATTTTCTCTTTCTATCTGGTTTTTATACTCAATATCGGTCTTTATTTCGGCTATTATTAAGTCTAATTCCCGGATTTGGGTTGAATAATATGTTCTATCATTATCAAAGCTTTTGTTATAGTAATATATAAAGAACTTTTTCCTGGCAGCTTTATCTCTAAGTCTGGTTACTTTCATCCGGTTATATTCAAGAAAAGGACTTTCCAAGTGACTAAGGATTTCGCTGGTAATATGATTAACCAGAGGTGTTTTCTTAATACGTTTTAAATCATAGACTGTTTTGTATCCGGACATTCGATGTCTTAAGGCTGAAATAGTTGCCCATCCATACTTGTTACTTTGCCCTACAGTACTGCTTACTGAACATATTACAGCAAACAAATCAAATGCAAGACTTCCCTCCATAGTTTCAAGGCAAGCCTTGGTATTTATTTGAACCCAAGCGTCCTCCTTTCCGGTTATATTCTTATAATCCGTATAGTAATCATTTGCTATTTGGAAACTGCTTTGTATTGATTCTATATCACAATCAAGCTCCTCGGTTACTAATATGTCTTCGTCATGTGAAACAAGAAAGGTTTCTGGTGGTTCTTCAGTATGGAGTATCCCATAGCTAATAATGCATTTCATTTTTTCATTAACTGGCAGGTCTAATGATAATAGACATAACGGAAATTTCAAGACTACTTTTGTTACGGAAGCAGTTTTAGCTTTATTCATTCTATCCTCTTCTTTTAATAATAACCGACTAACTGATAGTCGGTTATCTGATGTTTAAATGAGATATTCACTTAAGAATAAAGTGGGGGGAGTTGAACTTTTGAACATGAAGCCATAAGCTCAGCTTTCTTAAAGCCTATTTTTCCACCATTTCGATAGAAGGACAATTTGCCGTCCCGCTTCCGATTATGAATTGTGGATATAGATATCCCTAAATAGTCCGCTGCTTCCTTGGGAGTTAATAGTTTATCATCCTCTTGTTCTTTTGGTTTGTTCAGTAGGGGATATATCTTCTCGTCAAATATCCCTGAGATAAGAGTTCTTAAATCTTGTGTGTTTGTAAGTATTAGTTCCATTTGTGCTCCATAAATAATTAATAATGTTTACATTATATTAATTTAAATTCGGCACGCAGTTTAAGTCCATTTTTGCAGTAAGTTGTAAAGTGGTTTAATTTATATGAATCTTGAAGAAATAAATGGGGCTCTGTTTCAAGCCCCGGAATGTTTCAAACAGCACGTTTCAATTGGAAGATAGGCGTACCCCAAGCTTTTTCCATTTCCCGACTTTTGGTCTGGTCGGTAACTTTAACATATCTCCTAAATGCTTTATCAGTTTTGTGTCCGGTAATGGACTTTATAGTCTCAGTATGCATTCCATTTTCAAGGGATAGAATAATAAAAGTTCTTCTTCCAATATGAGAAGCAATCTTCTCAAACTTTGGATATACTTTCTCTATCCGGGTGCTACCTTGGAACCGGACAATTTTTATTTCATCATCAAATCCCAACAATTCACAGATTTCCTTAATTCTACTATTAACCTGGTGATGAGGTAAGGCAAAGGGTTTTGGAAGATTGTCTTTGTACTTCTCCAGAAGTTGAATAGCGTTTGGACTAAGAGGTATCTTATTAGGCGCTTTGGTCTTTATAACGTTTACAGACCAAGTTTTACTTTCAAGGTCTATGTCACTCCATTGTAAATTAGCTACATCAGAATAACGCTGTCCCGTAAAGCATTCAAAGCAAATAAAATCTCTGACATGGTCTAAGTCGGTATTGTAACTCAAATCTTTATATAGCAAATCCATAAGTTCAGATTGCTTTAGATAGAAAATTTCTGATTCCTCTTCGTGAACCTTGTATTTCTTGTAGGCGTTGTTATTGTTTATTCCCTTTTCTTCTGCCCAACTTAAAAATGTCTTGAGTGAAGAAATATACTTTCCAACGGTGTTATTAGTCTGCTTCCGGTCGAACAAAAAGCTTACAAACTTATCATAGAACTCCATATCAAAGCTATCAAAGGTTAAGAGCCTGCCGGATTTAGTCTGATATGCCTCAATTAGGGACTTTAGGGTATCATATTTTTGGATAGTTCTTGGGTGTCTATTTATATCTAAAAGTGACACTTTAAATTTCTTAAATTCTTCAAAGAACGTGTTCTCACTAATGGATACTTTACCGTGGAGTTCTGATGTGCAGGCTTCCTTAAAGTCGGGTAGTCTGAAATTCTCCTTAGACTGAAACTCTCTCCATACTTTCCAAATTTTCTCTTCCTGGTGCTTTAACATCTGGTTAAGTTCCAGGCTTCCGGTGTATGACTTTTTAACTCGCTTGCTCTGATTGTCCCAAAACTTAGGGTCAAGTTTATGTCCTATAGGAATTCTGAAAGTCCTCCCGGCACATCGTATTCTAAAAAACAAGGAACGTTTTTGACTTGTAACATTTTTGTTTGATTCCATATAGATGTTTATAGAGGGAACCTGAGATTTAATACCTGACTGCATGTTTACTCCTTTCGTACACTATTCGTACACTTTTATTGATATTGTTTACTATGGGGTAAAGTAATTGGATGGCGTCAGTCGATTTAAGTCGTTTTTTGCAGTGTTTTGAACGAATAGATTGTAGGCTGTATTAACCAGTATTAAGATTTGAAGTCCTGCCCCCGCTACTAAAAAAAGCCTGAAATGAAAGTTTTCAGGCTTTTTTATTTTAAAGTGAATATTTTGATGAGGTTGGTATTTTGAAGCATCATACAACTCAATTAAATCTTATCCCCCGCAAGGAAATTGATTCAGCCTCGCAATGGGTGAAACAGACATTGAAAATATATTAATATATATTATAATTTTTACTTATATTAAATATTTTAGCGCATTTCCTTTAGCAACCATCAAAAGACGGAAAATTATTAGGAGATAAATGTATGTGGATAACTGTTGGAATTTTAGTAGTAGTATTTCTTGTTGTATTCTTTTTAGAATACCGGCAAAGAAAACCTGACGAGTTGATTCTTTTCGAATCACAGGGAAAAATAATTATAAGAACAGCACGGTTCTATCCCAAACACTTTAGTATAGCATTGCCGAAAACCACATATTCAGCTCAAATGAATATTGAAGCCACGGCAAAAGGAAATCTTGATATTAAAGTGAAACTTGCTGTTAGTGTGGCTGCCGCTCTGGATCATATCCCCGAGTTAATTAGGGTTGGGGGATGGAGCAATATCGCCGTTACTAAAGCTGAAAAAGAACTCGAAACAATAATTCATAGTATCGTTAAAGAATATACTGAGAGATACGAAATTGAAGAATTATCCTCATCGAAGATTTACGACTATCTCATTCAAAAAATAAAAATCAGCAGGCAGACACTGGGTCTCGATATTATTTCCTTAACTGTTCAATCATTTGAGGCTCTCGATTCTAAAATAGCTGAAGCGATGCGCCAGCAGGAATCGGCAAGAATTTTGGAACAAACGGAAATTTTGAATCAGCAGGCAAGAACACATGCGGCAAAAGCTAAACTAAAAGCAGATGAAGAAATAGCATTGCTCGAAAATGATCTTGAATTAAAAAAATACGACTTGAAAAAAACAGTCCTTGAAAAGGAATCATCGCTCGCACAAAAAAGAACAGAAGATGAATTGAGCAGAAAAAGAATGCAGCTTCAAGTGGACAATGAAGAATTGAACATGCTTAAAAATAGCCCAGAATTATTAATGCTTACTCCGCAGGCGGCCCGGCTGGCGGAAGCAAGCCAGTCATTAAAAAATGCCAAGACAATCGTTACGTTGTCCCCAAATGATATATCTAAGGGTTCGGAATTGATAAGTATGTTTCAGCAATTCCTTCAAACTGCTGTAAATAATTCAAAAAAGACCGAAGAGAAAAATCGATAAGGAAATTTTCCTGATATCATTATGATAAAATATACTGATCCGGTGGAATATTTTAAACTAAGACAGATAAAAGCAGCTAAGGTTTCTGAAGTTAGCGAAGCCACCACTTCGTCTTCTGTTCCATCCGAAGAAAAAGTCAACTTTCATATCGGAAATCCTGTGCAGGATAAAAGACTTTCCTCTGCGTATTTGAGGATGATCTTAGGCATTGATTTTCAAAAAGAAGAATTCAATGAGGCTGATCCTGATGCAATTATTGAATACCTTGAATGGAATCCTGATGAAAGATCAAAATTAGATTTCTTTGTTAATCTTATCAATCATAGTGCGCCGTACATGCCTCGCGGCGGTTTTAAAAAAGGAGAACCTAATTATCTTGTAAAATATTTTAATGACTGGCTCATTAAAAATCAGCAGGAACCATTATCATATAACCTGGGTGAATCATCCGGCAACCGCGAAATTATTTTATCGTCCGGTGGTATTTATGAGGCTCTGCGAATTTTATTCCATACTTTATCAGAATATCTAGTAAATCTTCCGGCAAATATTTTATTGTTCGGTATTGATCTGCCCCCCCATTTAAATCATTTTCCTGAACTCGAATTGATGGTTTTATCAGAAAATGAAAAAACATTAATTGAACACCTACAAAAGTATTTAATTAATTCGTCGAATGTTCCAACCTTTTTATTGCTGGGTAAGAATACTTTAGAAGAAACAAGAAGAAGCCTGAGACAATTGAGTTTAAAGTATCCTCTTTTCTTTATTGAAGTTAATAATGCACCCAATCATCTTTCTCTTGCAAGAGAAGCCAAAATGATGAATCGGGTTCTTCGTTTGTTGACTCCCGAAATATTTTCTCCCTCTCTAAAAAATCTGTCAATTATCTTTTTAGCGGGTAATTCTGATTTTATTAAAGTTATAGAAAATATCCATTTCCAATTGAAAGGCACTCCATCAGCTTCAGAAGTTGAATTGCTTTCTTTTATTCTTAAAGAAAAATTGGTTATTAATAATCATACCACGAAAGAAAACAAATTAGAGATTGAACCGGCTCACGAAACATCCCCCGTCCCAATTGTCGGAACCGATATAGGCGGTGTTTATTTTAAAAATTTTGAAGTTAAGTTAAATTCAATAATTACACAAAAAGCGCACTTTATCGGGAACATCTCCGAAAGAGTTTCCGAAATAGAAATAAACTTTGCTAAAAAATCAGAATTGGTTTCATCAATATTTTCATTCGATAAGTTTTCAAATACTGAAATAAATGATTTGCTTGATGAGTGTATAAAAAATATTGATTCGGAAGACTGGGCAAAGGAATTAACAAACAGCTTTCTTCATTCATTCTTAAAACACCATCCGGAATACAGAAAAACTAATTGTATTGTAGTTAGTGGGTCATCACGTTCCGGCTTGGGTTTACTCGGATTTCACTGCGGAATAAAAGAGGTTGTGATTCCGGACCTAAGCTGGACTTATGAACATTGCTTTCCATCGGTTTCAGTTGTTCCTCTAACGGATGATTTTGAACTTGATATTGATGGTATAATAGCTGCAGTTGATTCTAAAATTTCCCGGGATCCAAACTGGAATAAATATGGTGCTGTGGCTCTCAACAATCCTCACAATGCAACCGGTCAGGTATTTAACAGCAGTGAATTAAAAAGATTAATAAAATGGCTGCTTGAAAGAAATATATTCATCATTGACGACCTTTCTTACCAAAACGTTGTTCCGCTCTCCGTTTTAAAACAGATAAAGACAATTCGGCAGTTAACTGACGAACTTCTCAAAAACGGTTATATAAGTGAAGATCAATCGAATTGTTTAGTAACTATTCACTCTATGTCCAAGACTGATTCGTTTGCAGGTGCTCGCCTTTCGGTTATCGAAATTCGTAACATTGAATTATTCAGAAAGTTTAAGGATGTAAGTTCAACAGTTGCACCTAATATTGGCGCTATATTTTTAGCATATATGTTCTATCGTAATAAGCCGGAAACAGCCAACGCTTATTGGAGGCTTCGGAATACAATTTTTGAGGAAAGAATGAATTCCATAACAGAGGCTGTTAATAATCTTCCTTCTGATAGGAATAGATTTGGTATTAAAATTAAAGCACCAAAAGGCAGTATGTATCCTCAAATGATAATCGATAAATTACCTTCAGGATTATCACTCGATTGGTTGGCTTCCGGTTTGGCAAGACAGGGTATAGGACTTATCCCTCTTTCAACTTTTGCAAGGACGGCAAAAGGTTTTGAATCAGGACGAAAAACATTCCGGTTAACCCTCGGCGGTACCGATAACTCTGAAATTCTCCTTAAAAAAACAAGAAGAGTTCTGATCGATCTTAATAGAATGATCGGCGAAGAAGCAGCAAAATATAACCGGAAACAATTTGAAGTAAAACCACTTTCTGTAAAAAAATCATTTATAAATATTGATTATTCAGAGAAATGGAATTTCATTGAAAAAAATATTTTCGGGGAATGCAATTCCCGGTATGGTAATCAATTTCAACTCCATGTTAATGTTGTCCGTGATTCGGAATATGAAAAGAATTTTATTGAGGAGTTTTTACCTGAACGCTTAGCCATATTTAGACAGAAATTTAATGACCGGTTAACAATCGTAAACGAAGCTGTGGAAATGGCGCTAGCCGATAAAGGGAAAGGACTGGTTGAATCTCTTGAAAAAGAATTCTTTAAAGATAACCTGGAAAGAAGAGGAAAAGAGTTTAAACAAAGATTATATGATCGGACAGTCCATCCTACTCAAATGTATTCGCTTAAAGTTGATTTATTATTTGAGGAATTAATTGCTGGAGTAATTAAAAATGAAAAAATATCCTCCGGTCTGCTAAAAAGAACATCGGAAGAGTTAATTAAAGAATTTCTCGGATTAAATGTGGCGATTGTTTCAAGCCAGGAACCACAGGAATTATTGCTCGATTTAAATTCGATTATCGCTGCGGAAAACTATACAAGTTTACACTCAGATAAACCATTTCAAACTTTTCTGTCTTTTTGGGGAGATTGGGATGGAAGCAATAGGCCAACGGGACAAGGGCACAGTTTAGTTGCCGCGGTTCTGATTGAAAATGTTGCAAAGCAGGGCAGACTGCTTCAATCACTTTTAAAAAGTGATAAATCTGTTAAGATTGAGTCCGCGCTTCTAAATGAAATTGAAAAACTTCCGGAAACTAATGAACAATTCTCAAATTTGTTGAATGAAATAACAAATCTTACCCATCAACTTGAAAAAAGATATAAGGGAATTCTTCCTTTTAATGTAAAACCGGGAAAAATTAGACGGATGGGAATGCAGCTTCATGTTGCAAAGGATCCCCTTACTTCACTGTGGCATCATAACGACCGCCTTGAACGGAAAATGCTTGATCTGCGGAAAAAACGGAAGGATACTCTCGAATATTATTTTTCGCTAAATAAAAAAATAAGAAAGATTCTGCATCAATCGCTTCCTTCAATTCAAAAGAATATAAATAATCGGGAGTTGGCTTTAGAAGCTTGTCAGTATAAAGATTTATTAAAGCGTTTTATTATAACACTGCGTATTCATCAAAAGTTGATCACTGCTCAGGATCAGTTTGCTATCGATACGACCATTCATAATATGATGGAAATAAATGAAATATCCGGTAAATATGGCAATCCCGGAATGGTCATGGCTCTGCAGGTAAGTATGTCTACAAAGCCTGAAATGTTTATATCGCTTGATAGAAAAATCCGTGCGCAAAGAGAACAGATTCTGCGCGATAATCCTAAGCTTGAAATTCCTTCCATCTGGCTTATTCCATTATTTGAAGATATTGATTCTGTTAAGAATCTTAAAAATTATCTGAATAAAATTTGGGAATACTCATTACAAAGCAGAAGGTTGAATCAGGAAACCCGTGAAAGATTTGCTGAAACAATTACCGAAATATTTGTAGCCGGTTCAGATTTGAGCCAGCAAATAGGTCAAACTGCCGGTATGAATTTATACAAAGAAGCAAAATATCAATTGACTGCATGGCTTGCAGAAAAAGGATTGCTCGGAATTGTAAGAATGAAAATGGGGAGCGGCGAACCGATGCAGCGCCAGGGCGGATATTATTCGCCTGTTGTTGGTCTGCCTGCATTTATAAGATCTGAAGATTCAACAAAAAGATTTTCTGAAAATTTAAATGAATCGACTAAAAAGAGTACTGAATATGCTGCTACACCGTTGATCGGCGTTTTTGCCGGTGGTGATTTGCGTACTTTTCAGAGTAACATTTCCGAAAAGCTGCGCCATATTTCAGTTCATGAATTAGCACAGTTGCTTTATCATATAAAAGAAGCACAGATGTTTTATGAACAGGAAATAATCCGCGCCGGTGAACCTCTTGTTGAAACTCGCCTGCAATTTAAAACACGCGGTCTGAAAGAATTGGAACGGCTTACTATTGGAAGAAAAGAAAACCTATTTGATGAATTTTTGTCGATTGTTACTGAGAACTTTAGACAGATCCTGTACGGAAGGGAAGAGGACGTTGTCGGTATTCATATTATTTCATATTTTATTTCTCGAACTACTCCGCCTCTGAGAGATAGACCTACTGTCCGTCCTGGGCATGGAGTTTCTGGCGGCGCAGGTCAAAAAATACTCGAAAGAATTGCGGAGACAATTCCATTTTCCCATTATGGTAGCCTTCTACGCGCAATATCTCATAATCAATCGCAAACTGCAGTATTGGGTATTAACCAATTAACCACAGGATTGTTTCGCGCTTTGGACACCTTCTCACAAAAGTATTTTGACCTGGGCGAATCTATTAGCTTAATTGAGGACAGAATTTTACCAAATCTTCCCGTCTATGAAATATTGCACTCATTGCGCATTTATCATGATGTTGATTTAACTTATTTGAATCGAATGGAAAATGCATTCCCTGCCGGCAATTCTGCATTTCTTGCTTTAAGGGAAGATATCGATTCTCTTGGTAAATATTTAATATTTTTCCAGAAAGAACTTTTAAGAAGGCATGGGCTGAACCCGGCGGATTTCTTTGAAGGAGATAAATTTATTTCAGATTTAATGCCAACCCTCCGTCCTGATCTTGCTATTGTTTTGCAGCCCGATTTATTCAACACGGATCCCGGAATTTTTCTTTCCGCTATCAAGGGTAATGTCGATAAACAATGGTTTGATGATGTTAAAAAATTACTGCTTGTCCCGAAAGATGTAAAATTCTGGCGTGCAAAAATGTGGAACTTACTGGAACAGCCGGTAATGCAGAGGGTTGCAAGTTTTGTCGAATTAGCCATTGCATTATATTCATTATCTTCCAACCCGCAGACAAAAGAACTCCCGTTCGCACCCAGAAAATTAAAACTTCCAACCGATCTGTCAAACGTATTAAAAATGTCTGGCGACGATAACATGCATCAATTTCTTGCAACCGCATTCGAATATCTTTCTGTAATTTCCGAAGGAATGGTTGAAGTGCCTATCAATATAATTCGCGCAATAAAGGAAGTTGAAAGGATTATCAAAATTGAAGAGCAAGCGTTATCACCAAAACAGCAGGACCTTTTAAGATTTTGCCTCCTGCAGATTGCCCGCCTTACTGGCGAGAACGGCTAAATACTTCCTTTAATAACACTCTTTTTTTGTTCTGCATTATCTTCTTAAAAATACGGTTTCAAAACGCTTTCAAAACGGTTTCAGATACACAATGATAGCCAACCGACATAGAAACATTTAATAAAACATATATTATCTGTCAGCTAGCTTTATATCTGCATTTGTTCTCGTGAACTTGCCAAGGTATGTAGTTTCCCCAGTATTTTTTTTTGTCGGCGTTAAATATTCACCATTTTTATTGATTCTATTTAAGAAAATATTTTCCGACCTACCCCCAATCTCAATCCTTTGCACTTATTTCCATATAAAAAAACAGCCGTCAGAATTAACCGACGGCTTAAAACCTTTAGCGGTAATACAGGTGATCTTATTTCAAGAGGATCATCTTTTTAATTTGGGAGAACTGTCCTGCTTCTATTTTGTAATAATATGTCCCGCTTGGAAGTTCAACTGCATTAAAGTTAACGGAATAATTCCCCGCATTCTTAAATCCGTTCTCAAATACTCTTACTGTCTGCCCAAGTGAATTAAATACAATAAGCTTTACGTTTGATGCTGATGGTAATGAATAGGAAATTACTGTGTTCGGATTGAAGGGATTGGGAAAATTCTGGCTCAGTTCGTAATTCTTAGGCACAGCAACTTCTGCTTCAATTACCTTGCTATATTCGAAGGTTCCGTCGTTATCTATCATTTTTAATCGGTACTGAAATTTACCTGATTGTAAGTTCTTATCTGTAAACGAATACTGTTTAGGTGAGTTGCTTAATACTGAAGCTTTAACAGAACCAATAGTCTCCCAATTAGTGCCGATTGTTTCTCTTTCAATGTTAAATTTATCGCTGTTCTTTTCTGTTTGGGTTGACCAGTTTAATAATATATTACGTCCCTGAACTATTGAAACGAATGATGAGAGTTCGACCGGTAAATTGTTGGAAGTATTAGTCGTTAATAAGCCGGCGTTTCCTCCGACCCAGAGACATCCATTCTTGTCAGTCGCGATATTGTATAACCCGGTAAATTGATTTTTGATTACATAAACAGTATCCATAATATTTACCCATGTATTCCCTGCATCGGTTGATTTTAGGCAATATTTTCCTCCCACTGTATACAAAGTTGAACCGAAGTGACAGACAGAGGTAAGTGTAGTTGATGCAGAATAGGATGGCATATTAATACGATTCCATGTTGCCCCACCATCTGTTGTTTTAAGTATAATGCCAGTGCCGACAGCAATTCCGTTAAGTCCGTTATAAAAGGTAATTCCGCTGATAGTCAACTGATCAGAGGTATTAACTGTGGACACATACCAGTTTATTCCCTGATCCATTGTATATAATATTGCCGATCTATTTCCACCTGCAGCTCCATGATTTGCATCAGCAAAAGAAATGCAATTAAGATTTTGATATACAATGTTTGTTTTTCTTGACCAGGATCCTCCGCCATCAGTAGTTTTATAAATTATATCAACATTTGAATTATAATTTCCAACCACAAATCCGGTATTATCATTTATAAAATAGACCGCTTGATTATTAATAAAGTTCGAAAGGGAGTCTCTTATAAGCTGAGTCCAGGAAACTCCTGCATCAGTAGTTTTTAGTATCTGCCCAAATTGTCTAGCAGCAAAACCTGTGTCGTTATTCAAAAAATAAAAACCTTTAGTCCAAAGACATTTATTTGCCGCTATCATATAGTTCATGTTGAATGTATTTCCCATATCGGTCGACTTAAAGAAAACTCCGTCAGAACCGCAGGCGTAAATATTATTGTTTATAATATTTATGGAATAAATAGTTGATGTAGGATAAATATTTACGGCTATCCAGGAATTCCCGAAATCAGGACTAATAATGATATTTCCCTCCCCGCCAGAGATAATAACTTTGTCATTAAAGCCAATAACCGTTTGAGCAGTAAACCCGGATACAGTAGGTAAAGGAACCCAGTTAGTTCCGCCATCAGTTGTCCTCCAAATTACAGTTCCAGGCGTAGAGCCTCCACCAATAGCAATTCCATTCACCTGATCTTTAAAATAAATGGAATTACAATTGACATAAGTTAAATTAATCAAGCCTGCGCCATATAATTCCAAGTAGCACCACCATCTGTTGTTTTAAGAAAGATTGTCGGTTGAAGTCCAACAGCGAAAGAACCCCATCCCCCTGAAACAGCAGTAGTTGCAGAAATAAATTTAAGTCCCCACTGGTCAATTCTTGAATAAGTAACTGATGGTGGAAAAGTAGGGCTAGGAGCTTTATTCCAAGTTGCGCCATCAGTAGTATAATAAAGATAACCAGCGTTTGCTGTTGCTATTCCGGTCGTTGGGCTATAAAAATCCATGGCTTCAAAAGCAGTAGAAAAGGTTGCTGTTGATATCCAGCTCGTTCCTCCGTTAGTTGTTTTATATATTATTGTTGAGCAACTTTTGGTGCACAAGGTAAAACCCAGATTGGCATTAAAAAAATGAATTTTAGTTATTGCATATGTTATATCTGGAACAAAAAGTGAATCCCAGGTATCTCCTCCATTAGTTGTTTTTAATATTTTCCCGTTATTACAGCCGGCAAATCCAGTTGTTGAATCAACAAAACAGATGTCATAGACATTATTGCGAATAGATACTATATGGTATTTATCAACCCAGGTAATTCCCCCGTCAGTAGATTTGAAAATACTTTGATTTGCAACTACAAGCCACATTGTATTTTGATTTACTGCACATCCCCCTTTAATGGATGGTATTGGTGCATCAAAAGCATTCCGCCATACCTGGGCATTTGTTAAGGTATTAAGAACAAGCGAAATGAAAAAGAAAAGTATAATTTTTTTCAACTTTTACCTCATGAAATAGTATTGAAATGATTTTGTATTTATAAGAGATATAAACTGGTGAGATCGTCAGAACATCATCGAAGCTTTATTTAGTATTAACATACTCTCAATCGCACATTTAACTTATTAAAATTTAATAATAATAATTTAAAGTTTCAAATAATTCATATTCGGCATCATTGTTTCCCAAAAGTCTATTTAAAAAAAGCAATCGCAGTCTTATTATCGTTACTAGTGCTATTGTAATAGTACATTATAATATCCCTGTCTCTGTCAAAAGTCTATCTGAATTAATTATGAACTCTAAATACATAAATCTGAGATGAACTTTTCAAAAAGCTTCGTTTATGAATTAAATTCAAATCATTTTTATGGTATCGTAGAATCTCTATGTCTCCGCTCCCTAAAAGCCTTAAATTTTAATAAAAATTACATGTTTTAGTTCGTGGCGTAATTGATTTAATTGAAAGAATAAAATAAATGGGAGAATATCTAATTATTGTTTTTTTTATAATCAGCAAAGTGATAATAATTGTTCTCTACAATATATTTAAAAATAATTTTGCATTTAATCAGGAATGTATTACGTTTGAAATCCATAAAATTTTAAGTTTAACAAACAGGACTTACTTTTATGGTAAAGAAATTATTACTCCTCTTATTGGTTGCCGCACTGGTTAAAATAAACGCACAGTCTATAACAATCGCCGCCGCAGCCGATCTCCGCAACGCCCTAGATGATATTACTAAGTTATATAAAGAAAAACATCCGGATGCCAAGGTAGATGTTATCTTTGGTTCCTCCGGTAATCTCTATCAGCAGATTACAAACCAGGCACCTTTCGATCTTTTCTTCTCCGCAGATGTAAGTTTTCCAAATAAACTTGAAGAGCAAAAACTTACCGCCGGTAAACCAACAATTTACGCTGTGGGACATCTGGTTTTATGGAGCGCTACAAAGGATGTTTCAAAAGGACTTGACTTCCTAAAATCAAATGAAATAAAGAAAATTTCTATCGCCAATCCTGAAGTAGCCCCTTATGGCAAAAGAGCCGTTGAGTCTCTTAACTATTACAAACTCTACGATATAATTAAAGATAAAATTGTCAAAGGCGACAATGTATCTCAGGCTGCGCAGTTTGTTTTAACAGGGAATGCAGAAGTTGGTTTGATTGCCCTTTCCCTCGCCCTTTCTCCCGAAATGTCTTCCAAAGGAAAATATTTTTTAATAGATGAAAAAAGCTACTCTAAATTGGAACAGGCTTATGTCATTTTGAAGAAATCTGAGAAGAAGAAAGAACTTCTTGATTTTATAAAGTTTCTTGAAACAAAAAAAACAAAAGACATCTTAAGCAAATACGGTTTCAAACTTCCCGTTAAATAGTAATTTATTTTAAATGGGTAACCTTATTGCGAATTAACCATTCACTATACTCTTACCCATTTAATTTTTAACGGATTCAATTTCACTTATTTTAAATATTATAGGATTCAAAGATGAATAAATTATTCTCTACAATTATTTTTTTATTAGTTCTTACAATTTCTGCTTTTGCACAAAATAAAACCGACTGGACATTTGATGGACAGGTTCAACTTCGCACTGAGCTTGACGGACGCGATTTCTCTAATAAAACTTATCCTCTGACTTTCACAAGCCTCAGAACAAGATTAGGGTTGAAAGCTGATATTTCAGATAAGGTCTTTTTTTATACTCAACTTCAGGATTCAAGAATATTTGGAGAGGAACCAAATGTAACCACAAGTATTAAAAATCTTGATCTGCACCAGGGTTTTGTAAAACTTATCGATCCCTTGGATCTCCCTTTGTCCTTTCAGGCAGGAAGATTTGAAATGCTATATGGTGATGAAAGGTTTTTTGGTGCTGGTAACTGGACATATGTTGGCAGAAGTTTTGATGGAGTTAAATTCTCTTTCGGCACTGGGGTTAAAGTTGATCTTTTCGCACTGTCAACCTATGAAGGCACCTCTATGGTAACCTCCGCTTCTCCTTCAGCTTACAACTACCCGGCAAAAAGTGATACCGGTTCAAGTATCTATGGCTTTTGGTTAAATACTAATATTTGTACCAACAACTCTCTTGATCTTTTTACTTATTATGATATTAGCCATAAGGAGACAAATTTGAAAGATGATGATAACAAAACTGCAACATTAGGACTTACCCATCGCGGAGATTATGGTATGTTTTCTTCTCTTACTGATGCAGCTTTTCAAACTGGAAAAAGAGGAGCCAAATATGTACAAGCTTATTTAGTTTCAATACAGGGATTTTGCAAAATTGAAGATGTAAAATTAGGGCTTGGTGCCGATCTTGTTTCCGGTACTAAACAAACAACGACTGATAGGATTAACACTTTCTATTGTTCGTATGCTACTGCACACCGTTTTTACGGATTTATGGATTACTTTTACAAATCACCCTCAACCACCTACAACCTTGGTATAAATGATTTCTATATTACATCTCTATATACTCCAGGGGATTGTGATTTCACATTCGGCGCCAATTTGCATACTCTTAGTTCCAATGTAAAAACTAATGCTGGTATCTGGGATCTGGGAAGAGAACTTGACGTTACTATATCATATAATTTTCTTAAAAGAACTACAATAACCTGGGGTGGTAGCTTATTTTCTGAGGGAAGGTTGATGAAATCATATTTCGATACTTCTAAAATAACAAGAGAGGATTTCGGTTATTGGTCCTATGTTATGATTACAGCTAATTTCTAATCATTCACATCACTTCCAGCCCCTTTGCTAAAAAAGCCTGATTTCGAAATGAAGTCAGGCTTTTTCCTTTGCATACTTTCCAAAACAATACCACCAGCAAAGCAGTGTTAGTACTATTGCTATCTGAAAATTTGTTGTTATTTCATCAATATCAGTTTTTTCACTGATGTAAATTTATCTGTTCTCATTTCATAAAAATAGACACCGGAGGGGTAATGCGATGCATTCCATTGAATCGAATGATTACCTGATGGAAACTGTGTGTTGACCAATTCAATTATTTTTTGACCTAATTGATTAAAAATGTCAATCTTGACATTTGTATTCTCGGGTAATGTGAAATTAATAGTCGTTGTAGGATTAAACGGATTAGGATAATTTTGGCTAAGAGAAAATTTATTTGGTATAAACTTGGGATCCTTTATATCTTCAACAAGATTTGAAATTGCATTCCATGCATTAAGTTTGCCATAACCATAAAAATTTCCTGCTGTTGTACCGGTATAACTATCTTGAGTGGTATGATTTGTAATAAGGTCAAAAACTCCTGAATAATCTAAAGATTTATTTCTTTGAAGCAAAAGTGCTATTGTACCAGTAGCATGCGGGGATGACATGCTTGTGCCGCTCATCATTTGATATTTGGCACCGGGCAATACCCAGGCAGAATCTGTGCCGCTGCTTCCAAGAGTAACAGAGCTTGATAGACAGGATGCAATAATATTTCCAGGGGCAACAAAATCGGGCTTAATTCTTCCATCTCTTGAGGGACCAATACTGCTGAAATCTGCAATAGCAGATATGGTTGGTAAAGGAACAAGATGATAGAATCCTCCTTCAATAGAAGCCCATTGGTTTTTTGTAGAATAAGCGCCAACGCAAATTATTTTATTTGATGTTCCCGGCGATCCTATAGATTTATTATTATCGCCAGCTATTATATTGCCTGAAGATGTTGTTCCAAAAGAGCCGCCGTCCATTATCCATGCATCAAATGTACCTGTTCCGTATGTATATAATGCCCAATTTATTTTACTTAAATTAAAAAGGCCATTTGCATCATCAATAGCTACTAGAACCTCTTTATCTCCGTTTTGGGAGTCGTGGGTATTTGTGGCATCAATCGTTACCCGGCCATAAGCTGCTCCGCCTGCAATAAATAACTGCTTAAAATTACCGCCCGGTACAATGGGAGTGGTATAGCCGATTAAATTACCTGTAGTAGTGTATGCTGCTACACCCACAGAAATATTGCCGGTATTATACCATAAATCGACATAAGTAGCTTTTGGACTATTTTCAGCCTGCCATATGGTTTGATAACCTGTACTAAAAGAAGTTCCGCTTGTTGTATATCCTAAATGGATATTACTTTCACCATCATTACCTGCTGCGGCTACAATTATTTTTCCTGCACCGGTTAAATTGCTTAATGACTGTTCGTATAGTGATGTTCCATCATGCGGACCAGATTGCCCACCTAAACTAAGATTTATTACCGCCGGTTTTCCTAATGCCTGTGCTTTTGTAAATATATAATTACATCCATCTATAACATCTGCATCTGCAAAACCGCTGCTATCAGAGCGTTCACCTTTTACAAAAATAATATTTGCATTTGGAGCTATACCTGTATACTTGCCGTTTAAAGAAGCCGATCCGTTTCCTCCAGCTATGCCAGCCACATGAGTTCCATGTCCTTCTACATCCTGTTCTAAACATTGATTTGCAATAATTTGAGCTTGTGTATATTCCATACCGTATGAATAGCCTGAGGGTGGAGTACCGATGCCAGACATATCCCATATATTTAATACTCTAGTTGTGTCCGAAGTCTTAAAATCTGCATGTCGCCAGTCTATACCGGTATCGACAAATCCTAAGATTACATTATCACCCTTATATGCCTGGGGTAAATTGTATCCGTTTTGAACTAAATCAGCTTTTATGTCTGAACGGCTTGAATCGAGGCAGATATGCATTTGATGGCTGGCTTCCATATATGATATTTCATTTTTTAATGCTATATCCTTTATGGAAGATACTGGAATTTCGGCAGTAAATATATCTCCTGCAATTGTACCTACTTTACCGCCGTAAGACAAAACCAAATTTGTAGACGCCGGTATATCATTCGACTTTATAAATACCCGCACAACCAGTTTACCATTATTGTCTTTATATAACCGGGTTAAGGAATGGGTACCGGTAAATATACGTGGAATTGAAACGGCGGTTTTATTTAATGCTTCCGTTTTACTTAATACATAACTTAATTCGGGACAGATTTTTGTATTGAGTTGTGTGGAAGATGCGATAGTTCCCTTTATCTCCAAGGTATCATTTTGTGCAAATGCAGTAGCAGTAATAAATACTGATACAATTAGGTGAGAAATTATCTTTTTCAAATTATTATTTTTTTGTTTATTAGTTTATATTTCTATTTATTGATAAACTGATGTAATTTATAAAACCGAGCCCGGCTAAATTTTTTATGGCTTTATAATTACCCGAAGCTGTGAACAAATTATTAATAACAGACTCAACTTTAACATTCTGCTCAATCATTTGCTCTTTCATCTCTTCGGAGATGGATTTGTCAGCTTTACCGATAATGGATATAATTTCAGTGCTGTTATCCCGCTCAAGAAGCGCGATTTTCTGTTTTAACTTTACATCCATCTTGGTTTCAAAATATGGTACAGAAGGGGCACAAGAGTAAAGTGCGAAAATAATACCGCCTGTTAAAAAAGCTAACGTAATTTTCTTTATCATAATTTTTAATGCTTCTAACCTAAAAAAATTAAATCCATAAATCAAGCTAAATTAGTGCTACTGGAAATAAGCATAATGACTATAAGCTTGTAAAGAAAAAATTTCTGTGAACATTAATAATGAAATTCTCAAACGCATAGTATTTATATATTTTTCAATTTTAATATCACTCTGACTTTGGTATTATTTTTTGAAAATATAAATTTAGATTGTTCATTATCTAAATGTCTTACTCATTTTAAACTAATAGTAAGATAATTAATTACATTTTTTTTATTAAATTATCTTTAAGACAATTATTTTTGCTGTGTTGGAATGAAAGGCATTGCTAAGAAATTTATTCTTCTTCTTGATATAATTTTTATTGTATTAGGTATTCTGGGTTTTATCCAGATACGGCAAAAATCCGATCTTCCTCTCCGCCTTGTCATGAGTAATAACCACCTTATGATAATTAATTCTGGCGGCATCCCTATCCCAGGTTTTATTCCTGAAAAATTTGAGGTGATAGCAGTAAACGGAAAGGAGGTTTTCACAAAGGAGGATGTTGAATTTGTTTGCGATGACCTCCATATCAACTCGGAAGCCCAGGTGGACATTCGCGCCAACGGTATACTCCATACCATTTCAATGAAACTCATTCCTTTCTATGGGATTCTCTATATAATCATTTTGCTGTTTCTTTGCGTTTTGATCATTTCTGTGGCTGTTATCGTTATCGTAAAGCGTCCAATAAAGGATAAATCGGCATGGACTTTCCATTTTGAAATGCTCATGGTGTATTGCCTTCTTTCTATGACATGGGGTAATTATATTTTCCCAAATTTAACCTCCGGTGTACTTATCAGACTGATTTTTTCATTTGCATATTCATATGTTCCGGTATTCTTTGTTTGGTTTACCTTTGTATTTCCAAAAGAAAAGTGGGATAAAACAGAACGCCTTATAATGATTTTAGGCTTTATCGCTATGACTCTAAGTATCGGAATGGGGTATTCATTTTTCAAAGCCGCCACAGAAAGATCCTTGCTTTGGTTTAATATTTATAAAACATGGTTTGATATCTGCCGCGTCTTTTTCGCCATGTCTATTATTTTTAGTGTTATTAATCTTGGCCATTCTTATAAATATGCAGCGGAAGAATCAGACCGCAGAAAACTTCGTTGGATTTTTCTCGGTGCACTGATTGGACCTCTGTCATTCGTCTTATTATGGCAGATTCCTCAGTTATTTACGTCATCCGCACTGATTCCCGAGGAATTAATGTTATTATTTACTGCCGCTGTTCCCCTCACTTTCGGTTTTTCAATTGTTCGATACCATGCTTTCGATATTGATCTGCTGTTCAAAAGAAGCACTATCTATGGTACCCTATTATTAATTATAATAACTGTGTATGCAATCCTTGTAGGAGGGTTTACAATTCTTATTGGTGAACTGACTGTACTTAATTCGGTTGTGCTGTCTGCAGCTGCTTCAGTTATCTCCGTACTCATGTTCCAGCCCATCCGGAATAGAGTTAAAAAGTTTGTTGATAAAAAATTCTTTGTTGTTCAGTATAGCTTCAGCGAAGTGCAGGTTGAAATAACTGATAAACTGGATAAATGCCTCCAGGTGCAGGAAGTTGCTGGACTGATAATTTCTGAAATAAATAAAATTCTTCCATTACAGTGCATCGCATTTATTTTGTTTAATAGTGATGAATCGGGAAACAAAGTTATCTTTGCTGACCGCGATGAATCATCCGTGCAGGTAAAGAAATTGCCGGAGATAAGGTTTGAAAAAGTTATACCTGAATCGTTAATCCCTGTTTTTATTGAAAATTCAGTCGAAAAAGGAATAAGTATTTTACCGGCAAAACCAAAGGAGTTTGGTGATTCCATGTTATGTGGTATAATACCCATTGGTTCAACTGCAAATACTATCAATGCTGTTCTCCTTGTTGGAAAGAAAAGATCTGAATTTGTTTTCAGCTATGAAGACATTACTCTGCTGACATTTATTTGCGGACAAGCTGCGGCTGCAATCGTAAGAATAGATTTATATAAAAACCTGCTTTACGAAAAAACCCTTTCCGCAAAATTGAAAGAGTTAAATGAGATAAAATCATTTTTTGTTTCAAGTGTTTCGCATGAATTAAAAACACCTCTTACATCAATTAAAATGTTTTCAGAAATACTCAGGAATTCAAAGCAATCTTCCGAAAAGCAGGAAGAATATTTAAGTATTATTGAAGGGGAGAGTGATAGGCTTACACGGCTTATAAATAATGTGCTTGATTTCGCTAAGATTGAAAAGGGTATAAAAGAATACAATTTTGCAGAAGTTGACCTCGTGCTTCTTGTAAAAGATGTGCTTCGTATGATGCAGTATCAATTAAAAATGCATTCATTTAAAACAAATGAATCGTATGCTTGTATAGAGTGCCCGATCCTGGCTGATAAGGATGCTGTCATTGAGGTGTGTATGAATCTCATTTCAAACGCAATAAAATATTCTGATTTAAGAAGATCACTTCAGGTTTCATTAGAAATTCGTGAGGATATTGCCGTGCTTACTTTTCGGGATGAGGGTATTGGAATCCCTGAGGAAAAATTAACTAACATATTTGAACCATATGTGAGAGTAAAATCCATAGCCACTCTTAATGCAGGCGGAACTGGTCTTGGACTTGCCATTGTAAAGCACATGATGGATGCTCACAAGGGAAGAGTTGAGGTGCATAGCAGAATTGGAGAAGGAAGCGCCTTTTCTCTCATATTTCCGTTAATCAAAAATTTGGAAAAAATGAATCATGAATAAA
>Ga0182019_10000348_pt1 | contig 22779 bp, 14 predicted proteins | sample 812E2MmetaG_FD_120483 | JGI IMG/M metagenome (GOLD analysis project Ga0182019, IMG submission 120483) | Permafrost microbial communities from Stordalen Mire, Sweden - 812E2M metaG | ecosystem: Environmental > Terrestrial > Soil > Wetlands > Permafrost | place: Sweden: Stordalen | collected...
CCGCAGCGCCTGGGCGCGCTCGCGCCGGGTGCGCAGCGGCGCGTTGAAGGCAAGGTGGCAGAGGAGGTCGAACGGATCGGCGTCGGGTTGGTTGGCCGCCCTCGCCAGCTCGTCGAAGTCGATGCCGCGCTCGGCGAGGTGCGCAATCACCTCGCTCCGGTGCTCGGGATTGGACCATGCCTCGCGCAGCTCGACGGCGGTCGGGTAGAGGGTGCGGACCTTCTCGGCCGTGTAGTCGGTGAACGTGACGACGCGGAGCTGGGTGCCGTCGACGTCCAGCTCGTAGACGAGGTGCGCCGCGATCTCGACCTGCCCGCCGTCGAAGTAGAGCTTGCGGCGCTGCCCTTCCTCTACGTAGGGAGGGGGCAGAACAACGCCGCCGTCCAGCGGGTAGGCAGTCTCGTCGCCCGTCTCGATCGGGGGTGCGGTCTCTGCGCCGTCCTCGTCGATCGTCACCTCGGTGATGAGCGTCGGCTCACCGTCGAAGTCTGGGTCCGCAAACATCCGGGTGGCCGAGCCCGTGTAGTCGAGGATCGAAAAGTAGAGCTTGCCGTAGTCGTCCCGAACCCGCGTCCCTCGTCCGATGATCTGCTTGAAGTCGGTCATCGAGTTGATGACGCGCATCAGGACCACGTTCTTGCAGGTGGGCATGTCCACGCCAGTCGTCAGCATCTGCGAGGTCGTGAGGATGACCGGCGAAGGGCGCTCAAGGTCCTGGAAGTTCGACAGGTGGCCGCGACCGATGTCGCCCTCGTTCGACGTGACACGGCATACGTAGTCAGGGAACTGCTGCACGAGATCCGCGTTGAGGTTGTTCAGGGCGTGCCGCATCTCGTCGGCGTGCTCTTGATCGACGCAGAACACCAAGGTCTTGGCGAAGCGGTCGGTCTTGCGGAGGAAGTCGCTGAGATGGCGCGCGACTGCCTGCGTCCGGGCGCGCAGCGCCACCCGGCGCTCGAAATCGTTGGTGTGGTACTCCTCATCAGGGATCTCGCGGCCGTACCGGTCGAGATCGCCGGGTCCAGGCCGCCAACCTGCCGCATCCCACTGCGTGATGACCCTGTGCACGCGGTACGGCGCGAGGAAGCCGTCGTCGATCCCCTGCTTGAGGCTGTAGGTGTAGACCGGGTTGCCGAAGTACTCGTAGGTGTCGATGTTGTCATCGCGCTTCGGCGTAGCGGTCATGCCAAGCTGGTATGCTGGGGCGAAGTACTCCAGGATCTCGCGCCAGTTGCTCTCGTCCCGCGCGCTGCCGCGGTGGCACTCGTCCACGACGATGAGGTCGAAGAAGTCAGGGGCGTACTCGCGATAAAGCCCCGGCCGGACCTCGTCCTTGGCGATCGCCTGGTAGATCGCGAAGTACATCTCGCGGCTCTTGTTGGCGATGCCGTTCTCGATCTTCCAGCGAGCGTCGCCAAACGGCGCGAAAACCTTGTCCTTGGGGTCGTCGATCAGGATGTTGCGATCCGCGAGGTAGAGGATACGGGGCCGGCGGTGCTCAACCGTAGGATTGCGATTCCACCCTGAGGACCACAACTTCCAGCAGACCTGAAACGCAACGACGGTCTTTCCGGTGCCTGTGGCCATGGTGAGCAGCACCCTGCGCTGGCCCTGGGCGATCGCCTGGATGGCGCGGTTGATGGCGACCTCCTGGTAGTACCGGGGCGATTTCCCGCTGAGGTGATAGGCGGGCGACAGGAGCCGTGCAGCGGCGGCCGGCGGAATCTGCTGGTGGGTGGTCAGCCGCGACCACAGCTCCTCAGGGGACGGAAAGGCCTCCAGCTCGCGTTCGAGGCCGGTGAGGTAGTCCAATTCGACAATGCCGTGGCCGTTGGTTGCATACGCGAACGAAAGGCCGAGGACCTCCGCGTAGTCCTTGGCCTGCTGAAGTCCATCGCCAGGGGTCAGGTAGCTGGCCTTGGCCTCGACGACGCCGAGCGTCATGTCGGGCCGGTAGCGGAGCAGGTAGTCGGCTCGCTTGCCAGGCCGGCGACTCGTACGGGTCCCGGCGACGACGATGCGCCCGTCGGTGAAGGTCACCTGCTCGCTCAGGCGATGCGGCTCGTCGTCCCAACCAGCCTGTTGCAGCTTTGGGACGACCAACCTACGGCAGGTATCGGCTTCATTTGGCATCGGTTATTCCAGATCAACGTCCAGAAGCTGTGGCCACGACGAGAACACATCCTGATGTCACGCCAAGAAATGATACTCCTTGCGCGGGTTACCGCCCTTGAGACGACAACGGGCGGCCCGCAGGCCGCCCGTCTCGCGATACCGGAGGAGGGCCGTCAGGCAGTGGCCGCCGGCGCTTCCTCATGCTTCTCGCGGCCGCCGAGGAACCACAGCCACGAGCCGAGCTTCGTCTGGAAGCTCTCCATGTAGGTGTAGATCACCGGCGTGATGAACAGGGTCAGCGACTGCGACACGATGATCCCGCCCACGACCGCGAGGCCGAGCGGGCGGCGCGCCTCCGCGCCCGCGCCGAAGCCGAGGGCGATGGGCAGCGTGCCGAACAGCGCCGCCATCGTCGTCATCATGATCGGGCGGAAACGGACGAGGCACGCCTCGAGGATGGCATCCGCTGGACTCTTGCCCTGCTTGCGTTGAACCTCGAGGGCGAAATCGATCATGATGATGCCGTTCTTCTTCACGAGGCCGACCAGCATGATGATGCCGACGAACGCGTAGATGTTGAGATCGACGTGGAAGATCATCAGCGTCGCGAGCGCCCCCATGCCGGCGAGCGGGAGCGCGGAGAGAATCGTCAGCGGGTGGATGAAGCTCTCGTACAGGATGCCCAGCACCATGTAGATGACGAGGATGGCGAGCACCAGCAACAGCCCGAGCCCTTGCATCGAGGACTGGAACGCCTGCGCCGTGCCCTGGAAAGTGGCGTTGACGGTTGCAGGCAGCGTCTCGCGCGCGAGCCGGTTGACCTCCTCGGTCGCCTGGCCCAACGCGACATCCGGACGCAGGTTGAACGACAGCGTCACCGAGGGGATCTGGCCCGAGTGGTTGACGGTGAGGGGTCCAAGCCCGGGCGTCATCTTGACCAGCGAGTCGAGCGGCACGAGCTGGCCGGAGGACGAGCGCACGTAGAGCAGCGACAGGTCGACGATATCGGTCTGGAACTCGGGCTTGAGCTCCATGATGACCTGGTACTGGTTCTGCGGCGCGTAGATCGTGGAGATCTGGCGGGTGCCGTATCCGGTGTAGAGCGCATCCTCGATCTGGGTCGCATTGACCCCCAAAGACGCGGCCTTGTCGCGATCGATGTCGACGTTGATCTGCGGGTTCTTGAGCAGCAGGTCGGTCCCCACGTCCACCAGCATTGGGCTGGATCGCAGCTTCGCTTCGAGCGCAGGAGCCGCGCGGTAAAGCTCGGCTGTGTCCGGGCCGGTGAGGGTGAGCTGGTACTGGCTGCGGGACACGCGGCCGCCCACCTGGATGGCGGGAGGACTTTGCAGGTAGACGCGCAAGCCGGGGAGCGCCGCGAGCTTGGGTCGCAATTCCTCCACGACCTCGTCGGCAGTGAGCGTGCGCCGGTTGCGGTCCTTGAGACGGACGAAGAACGAACCGGAGTTGCCGGCCACGCTGGCGCCCCGGGCTCCGGCCGAGAGCATGAACGCCTCGATGTTGGGATCGGCGCGCAGGATCTCGCCGATCTGCTTCTGGTGCCGCACCATGGCGTCGAACGAGATGCCCTCGATCGCTTCCGACTGCCCGTAGATCATCCCGATGTCCTGCGACGGCACAAACCCCTTGGGCAAGAGGACGAACAGCACGACGGTCCCCGCCGTGATGACCACGGTGAGCGCCACCATCACGCGGCGATGAGCGAGAGACCACTTGAGGCCGGTCCTGTACGCGCTCAGCAGGCCGTCGAAGAAGCGCTCGAAGAGGTTGAAGAGCGCGTGGTGCTCGACCTCTCGCGGCGGCTTGATGAAGCGGCTCGAGAGCATCGGGGTGAGGGTCAACGAGATGAAGCCCGAGATCAGGACCGCGGAGCCGATCACTACGGCGAACTCGCGGAACAGGCGCCCGATGATGCCGCCCATGAACAGCACGGGGATGAAGACGGCGGCCAGCGAGAGCGTCATGGACACGATCGTGAAGCCGATCTCCCGCGAGCCCTCGAGCGCGGCCTGCATCGGGCTCGCTCCCATCTCCATGTGCCGGACAATGTTCTCGAGCATGACGATGGCGTCGTCGACGACGAACCCCACCGAAAGCGTGAGCGCCATCAGGGAGAGGTTGTCGAGCGAGTAGCCGAGCAGTTGCATGACCGCGAAGCTGCCCACGATCGACATCGGCATCGCGACCGAGGGGATCGCAGTGGCCGAGACGTTGCGCAGGAAGAGGAAGATCACCAGCACGACGAGGACCAGCGTGATCAGGAGCGTGGTCTTCACGTCGTTGACCGAATCATGGATCGACTCGGTGCGGTCGAACAGGACCTTGAGGCTGGCGGTGGCGGGAAGCTGATGCTCGAAGGTCGGCAGCAACTTCTTGACGCTTTGCACCACCTCGACCGTGTTGGTGCCGGGCTGGCGCAGAATGGCAAGGATGATCCCGCGCTGGTTGACGTACCAGGCCGCCACCTTGTTGTTCTCGACGCTGTCCGACACCGAACCGACCTCGTTCATGCGGACGGGCTTGCCGTTGCGGTACGCCACCACCTGCGAGCGGTAGGCGGCGGCCCGGGTCAGCTGCCCTTGCGCCATGATGGTGTACGCCTTGTCGGGTCCGTAGAGGATTCCCGTGGGCAGGTTCACGTTTGCGTTGGCGACGGCGTTGTTCATCTCGTCGATGCCGATGCCGCGGGCGGCCAGTTCGCGGGGGTCGAGCTGGACTCGCACCGCATACTTTTGCGAGCCGTATACGAGCACCTGCGCCACGCCCGACACTGTCGAGATGCGCTGGCCGATCATGACCTCGCCGTATTCGTCGAGGTCGTACAACGGCAGCGTCGGCGAGGTGAGGGCGAGGAAGAGCACCGGCTGATCCGCCGGGTTCACCTTCTGGTAAGAAGGAGGGTACGGCATATTCTGAGGAAGCTGGCGGTTCGCACGTGAGATCGCGGCCTGGACGTCCTGCGCGGCGGCGTCGATGTCGCGGGAAAGCACGAACTGGATGACGATGTTGGTGGCTCCGAGCGTGCTCGTGGAGCTCATCGTGTCGATCCCGGCGATCGTCGAGAACTCCTTCTCGAGCGGCGTGGCCACCGAGGAAGCCATAGTGTCGGGGTTGGCCCCCGGCAACGAGCCGGTCACCGAGATGGTCGGGAAGTCGACGTTTGGCAGGTCGCTGACGGGCAGCATCGTGTACGCCATCATCCCGAAGATGAGGACGCCGGCCATCACGATGGTCGTCATCACGGGGCGGCGGATGAACAGCTCGGAGAGGTTCATGGCTTGCCGGCTCCCGGGGCGCCGCCTTCCTTTGCGACGATGCTCGCTCCGGGCACGAGGCGGAGCTGGCCGTCCGTGACCACCGTTTCACCGGCCGAGAGACCCTGGGCGATCACGGCGTCCGTCTCGTCCATGCGATCGACCTTGACGGGTCGCAGCTCGACAGTATTGTCGCTCTTGACCACGAAGACGTACTGCCCCTGCTGTCCCGTCTGCACGGCGGGAGCCGGGGCGACGATGCGGCTGGGCTCCTCGCCGAGGATTACCGAGAGATCGACGAACTGGCCTGGCCACAGCGACTCGTCCTGGTTCACGAACGTGGCCTTGAGCAGGACGGTGCTGGTCGCGGTATCGACCGCGTTGTCCACGAACGAGAGCGTGCCTGCCGAGGGAGGCGCCGAGCTGTTGGGGATGGTGGCGAGCACTTTGATGGGATCCGCCGTCTTCTTCAGCACGGCTGGCAGGTACTGCGCGGGGACAGAGAAGCTGGCGAAGATGGGCCGGATCTGGTTGATCGTCACGAGCGTCAGATCGTCCGCCTTGATCAAGTTGCCAGCCTTGACGTTGAGGTTGCCGGTACGGCCCTCGATCGGCGAGGTGATTGTGCAGTAGGCGACCTGCAGCTTGGCGTCGTCGATTGTGGCCTGGTCATACACGACGGTAGCTCGCAGGGCCGCGGCGTTCGCCACGGTCTGGTCGTAGTCCTGCTTGGTGACGAAGTCCTGCTTCACGAGCTGGCTGTAACGCTGGACATCGGACTCCGCCTTCTGGAGCAGCGCCTGGTCCTTGACCAGTTGGGCTTCCGCCTGGCGGAGCGCGGCCTGGTACTGGCGCGGGTCGATTGTGAACACCGTGGCGCCGGCACTCACGACTTGACCCTCGACGAACCACACCTTTTGCAGCTCGCCGCCGATGCGCGCCTTGACCGCGACGGTGGAGATCGGGTCGATATGGCCGATGGCGTGGAACGACACCGGCATCGTCCTTTGCTCCACCTTGCCGAGCGTCACCGGTATCGGCAGCGCCCGGGCTTGTGGCTTGCCACCCCCGCACCCGGAGAGCGGGGCAGTTGCTACGGTGATGGCTCCAAGAACGACCACGATGGCCAGGTGCGGGAAGGTGACTCGAAAAACAGGGACGGTATTCATGGGAACATTTCTCCTCGCGTCGGTGGGCTCCTTCACGGCGTGCCCCCCTCCTTGGTGATCTCGATGGCCTGGTCGAGGTTTTGCGCGGCGGCACCGGTGTCGTGCGCCAACTGCGCGAGCGCCACGTAGAAGCTGGAGCGCGCTTGAATCTCCTGGGCACGGGCACCGGCGAGCGCGGCCTGGGCGGTGAGCAAATCGATAATCGTGCCGACGCCTTCCTTGTATCGGCCGAGCGCAACACGCTCCGACTGCTCGGCGCTGGCAAGGAGGTCGCGACTTGTCTTGACGAGCTGTGTGGCGGTCTTGAGGCTGTAGTAGCTCTGCCAGACCTGGAGGACGACCTGCTGCTCGAGCAAGTCGGCCTGCGCTCGGGCGACGCCGGCATCCTCCCGGGCCTTGCGGAGGTCGAAGGTATTGGCAAACCCGGTGAAGAGAGGGAAGCTGACGAGCGCGGTCGCCGACCACGAGTTGACGGGGCTCTTGCCTGCGTAGGGATCGATATAGGAACGGCCCGCGCTCGCGTTGAGTGAGAGGTTCGGGAGGCCATCCGAGCGGACCGCCCTGACGTGGGCGGTCGCCTTGTCAGCGAGCGCCCGGGCCGCCGCCAGGTCGGGCCGGTGCGCCTCGGCGTTGGCGATCAGCTCCTCGACCACGCCGGCCACGCGCTCGAGCGGCACCTCGCTCGGCAGCGTGCCCACGTCGTATGGCGTATTCGCAGGCAGACCCATCGCGGTGGCCAGGCCGCCCCGAAGCGCGAGCACCGCGCCGTCGGCGGTTTGAAACGAGAGTTGAGCTTGGGAGAACGCTGTCTTCGCCTGCAACACCTCGGCGATGGTGGCGAGGCCCGCGTCGTGTCTCGTCGTGGCGGCGTCGAGGACGACCTGTGCCTGTTTGAGCGTGACCTGGGAGGCCTCGAGTTGCGACTTGGCATCGAGGTAATCAACGTAGGCCGTCTCGACCCCAAGCACCACGTTCTGGATGGTCGCGTTGTGGCTCCAGTCGGCGGCGATGAGTCCTTGACGCGCGTCCTCAACGTTGGCGGAGCGGCCGCCGAGATCGAGGAGAAGGTAGCCGAGCGTCACTTCCGGGCCGTAGATGTTCTCGACCGCGCCGAGGACGGGGTCTGTGGAGGTGTTCTTGCTGCGGTTGAAGCTGGCCGCGAGGTCGAGCGACGGATAATAGGCGGCATGCTTGCTCCCGAATAGGTCAGAGGCCGAGCGGGCGGCCAGGTACGACGCCCGGGTCAGAGGGTTGTTCTGCAGCGCGATGTCCACCACCTTGGCGAGCGTGATCGTCGCACCCGGCTTCAGAAGGTCCTCGGGAATGGCGAGGGCGGCCGCGTTCTGAGGTGCGGGCGTGCTCGGCATCTCGACCGGAACGTTGGGGCGTTCCGGAACGGGGGGGGACTTCCACGCGGCCGAGGCGGTGCCGTGGAACAGCATCAGGGCGATCACCGGCACAGCGAATGGGGCACGCAGCGTCTTCCTTTGGAGGGAAGGTCCGTGTCGGGAGTCCTGCATTTTTCGCTCTCCTCGTGATTGCTGGGCGATCCCGCTGCCCAGGGCAACATCTACGCCGAACGCGCGGCCGGGGTTTCTCATCTCGTTGCCCTCGCGCAGGCGCGCACTCCGGCGGCTGAGAACCGGACGATGTGGGCGACGGTCTCCTTCAGTGGTGGCACGTCGTCAGCGCGCGGCTGCAGCCTGGCCCTTCGGATCCGTTGCGCCAGCTGCACGAGTTGCCCGATCACGGAGATGGCGCAAATCCGGGCAGAACGGATGTCGAGATCGGGCATTGCCCTCATCATCGCGGAAACGAGCGCGCCGTTGATGGGCTCGACGAACTCCGACCGGTACAGGTCCGGCGGCAACTGGGGGTCGAGCATTTCGCGCTGGAGCAGGTCGAGAACCGACCTGCTGCGGCCCCGTTGGAGCAGCGGTTCGAAGAACGCGCCGGCGAAGGCGGCGAGCACCGCTTCGAGCGAGCCCATCCCTTCGTGAGTGGTTCGGATGCTGGCGAGGCGCTGCTCGCGCAACGCCGCCAGCCTCCGCCGGAACACTTCCCGGTAGAGGTTCTGCTTTCCGCCGAAATGGTAGTTGACGGCCGCGAGGTTGCAACCGGCGTCGGCGGTGATGTCCCGGACCGAGGTGCCGGCAAAGCCCCGTTCGGCAAAGAGACATTCAGCGGTGTCGAGAAGACGCGTCCGCGTTTCGGCCCCATGGTCGGCCTGCGAAGGTTGGCGCTGTGCGACGGGCACTTCGTTCTCTGTGCGGCGGCGTGGACCGCCCAAACTGCCCGGAAACGTATATCAAACGATCGTATGACACGTCAACCCAGGGCGTCCCCGGATCGCCCGGTGCCGGGCCGCTCAGACGATCTCGAGGCGGCGGAAGAGGAGCGATGGCGTCGTGACGGCGCAGCCGAGGGAGAAGCTCTCGCTGTCGGCGCCAACCGCGAGCAGACCGGCGAGCAGGCGCCGGAACGAGCCCCGCAGCTCGACGAGCGGATGCGTCGCGGCAGGCTTGCCGTCTTGCAGCGCGACCGCCGCCGCCTGCACTCCGAACCGCCCCTCGGTCGCGTCCACCCGGACCGCTCCGGCCGGCACAGCCAGGTAGAAGCCGTTTGCCATCCGGCCAAGCAGCTTCGACTGGGTTGTCGAGGGATCGGGGTGGACGACGAGGTTTGCCGGCCCTGCCGCCGGGGGGTGGCGGTACGAGGGACGGACCGCGCCGCCCGGTCGGCCGCCAAACCGCTCGGCAAGCTCCCAGGTCGCCAGACGCTCGCCTACTTCTCCGCTTCGGATGAGGTCGATCCGCCGTGCCGGAAGCCCCTCGCCGTCCCAGGGGAGGGGAAGCAGCCCCTCGGGTCCGAGACGGTCGTCGGTCAGGTGCCAGGCGCCGGAGACCCTGACCTCCCGGTTCTTGTCGCTCGCTGCAGTCAGGTACCGCACGAGGGCCTCCACGATCGGCGCGGCCACAGCCGGAGCGAGCAGGACATCGGCCAGCTGCCGCACGGGTTGGCTCCCCCGGGTGGCGAGCAGCGCGGTCTCCTGAACGCGCTCGGCGATCGTCACGGGGTCGAGGTCGGAGACCGCCGGGGCCGCGAAGTGGAAGTGCCGCCACGGGCCCTCGGGCGGCGCGACGAGCAGTTCCATCACGGTGCCTCCGGCCTTGGCGCCTGCGTGGAAGCCTTCCCCCGTTGCTAGTGCGGCAGCGGAAGTCCCAGCGAGGACCCGCGCCTGCACGAGCATCACACCGTGCCGACCGCCGGACACGCGCGCTGCCACATCACCCAGAACCTCCTCGATTCTCTCGCTTTCTGGAACGTCGTGGGGAAGGGACGTGCCGGTTGCCCCGAGCACCGAGCGTGGGGGGAGCGGGTCCGGTGCCGGAAGCATGGTGCCAAGCGCTATGCGCGCGGCTTCCCTGCCGGCTCGGGCACCGCTTCCCGAAGCGGCGCCGAACCCGGCGCCGTCCCTGCCGCTGACGCGACAGCCGACACCGAACTCGCGGCTCGAACACCGTTCGAGAATGCCGGAGGCGCCGCGGCTCAGGCGGGTGCTCTCACCGAGACGGGCGAAGACCTCGAACCGCACGCCCTTTCCGCTCAGCTCCTCGGAGGCGCTGTGGAGCGCTGCCATCAGCAGGTCGCCGGAAGCCCTCACCGCACCTCCAGACCCTCGAGGAGCAGCCACGGGGCGAAGCCGCCCGTCGGCACGACCTCGCCATCCTTGGCGCACCATCCCGGTTCGGCGCCGCGATCCGACGGCTCAGCGGCCGCCAGCAGGCCACCGGTCACGGCATCCACCGTTCCGACCAGTGTGAAAGGCGCGAGGACGTGTCGCCGCGTCCCTCGGCGCAGTGAGAATGCGGTCCGCACGCGGAGCATAACCACGCCCGATGCGGGCTCAAGGGTCCCGGAAGAAAGGGCTAGGACCTCGATCGCGGCGTCGGTGCGGGGAGGTTCGGGCAGCGTGCCGCGCGCGGTGGCGACCAGGTTCGAGATTCGCGGCCTCGGAGGGGAGTGCACGCCGGCTCGGCGGGCGTTTCCCGGCTCAATCCCCAGGCTCTCGGCTGTCCGGCGGTCGGCAAGCGCTCCCGCCAGCACGCCTTCGGCGAGCAGGGGACGGGGGGCCGCGGTTGTGCCTTCATCGTCGGCGCTGAAGGCACCCGGGAGGTCGGTCCGCGTGGGGTCGTCGGTGACCCAGAGCGGGAGCCGCATGATGCGCTCGCCGATGCGTCGACTCCACGGCGACGCGCCGCGGACCAGGAGGTCGCCCTCGAGCGGATGGCCCACGAGCTCGTGGAGCAACACGGTGGTGGCGGTGGGAGCGAGGAGAACGCGAACCTTGCCCGGCCGCACAGCGGTAGCGGTCTGGGCGACCGGCGACTCAGGCGAGGTGCTGGCTTCCGGGGGCCAGCAGAAGAGGGCACGCTGCCCGTCAGCGAGTGTCACTTCCGCCAGCTGGGGCCGGGTCACGGTGACCGCCTTGCGACCCGTGAGCACCGCGGCCCAGCTCCACCGCCAGCGCACGCTGGTCCAGCCGGCCGGCGGCTCTCCGAGGGCATGCTCGAGCGAAGGCGACTCCGGGAAGCGCGGCGCCGAGAACGAGGGCAGGGTCCGACTGGCGATCCCCAGTAGGTTTGCCAGCACCGGACGGTCGAGACCGTCACCGGACAACAGCTGGCCATCGCGACGGACGGCGGTCCCCTCGTGCAACGAGGCTTCGCGTGCGACGACATGCCCGGCGGCCAGGCGCCACAGCGACTCGGCTCGGCGCTCGAAGTAGAGGTCCTCGAGCCCCGGGACTTGGGAGCGAGTCACTGCCGCTGCGAGCTCGGCGAGGCCTGCTGGCTGGTCACGTTCCATGGCGCCTTCGTGATAGCATAGACCGCTTTCCGGCGCGGCCGGACAACGTTCGGGGGGGGCGACGTGAGCGACGACGTCCGCAAGCGTCTGCAGGATTTGGAATCGGCGAGCCTCGACGGGGGCGGCAAGGAGCGCATCGCCAAGCAGCACGCGGCCGGCAAGCTCACGGCCCGCGAGCGACTCGACCTCCTGCTCGACCCCGGTAGCTTCGACGAGGTGGATCGTCTCGTCGCCCACCGCAGCCACGACTTCGGGATGCAGCGCCAGCGCGTTCCGGGCGACGGCGTGGTCACCGGGTTCGGGCGCATCGACGGACGGCAGGCCGCGGTCTTCGCGCAGGACTTCACGGTGTTCGGGGGTTCGCTCTCGGAGGCCCACGCTGAGAAAATCTGCAAAATCATGGACCTCGCCCTCAAGTTCGGCGTCCCGATCGTAGGCCTCAACGACTCCGGGGGAGCGCGCATCCAGGAAGGCGTCGTCTCCCTGGCGGGGTACGCCGATATCTTCTTGCGCAACACCATCGCGTCCGGCGTGGTGCCGCAGATCTCGGCGATCCTCGGTCCGTGCGCCGGCGGCGCGGTGTACTCACCCGCAATCACCGATTTCGTGTTCATGGCGAAGAACACGAGCTACATGTTCGTGACGGGCCCCGAGGTCATCCGCACCGTGACGCACGAAGACGTGACGATGGAGCGGCTCGGGGGCGCCTCGACCCACAGCCAGGTCTCGGGCGTGGCCCACTTCGCCTGCGAGGACGACGTCGACACGCTCGGGAGCATTCGCCGGCTTGTGGGGTTTCTCCCCTCCAACAACGCGGCCGACCCGCCGGTGCGCCCCACCCAGGACTCCCCCGACCGAGAGGACGGCGCGCTCGACGCGCTGGTGCCGGAGGACCCCAACAAGCCCTACGACATCAAGGAGCTCCTGCGCTCCGTGGCCGACGAGGGAGAGTTCTTCGAGGTCCACGCCCACTTCGCGCGCAACATCGTCGTGGGCTTCATCCGTCTCGCCGGCCGGCCCGTGGGAGTGGTGGCCAACCAACCGTCGCACCTCGCTGGCGTGCTTGACATCAACGCCTCCGTCAAAGGGGCGCGCTTCGTGCGGTTCTGCGACGCGTTCAACGTCCCCCTCTTGATCGTGGAGGACGTCCCGGGGTTTTTGCCGGGCGTCGAGCAGGAGCACGGCGGGATCATCCGGCAGGGCGCCAAGCTGCTTTACGCCCTCGCGGAGGCAACGGTCCCCAAGGTCACGGTGATCACCCGCAAGGCGTACGGCGGCGCCTACTGCGTGATGGGCTCGAAGCACATCCGAACCGACTTCAACTTCGCGTTCCCGTCGGCGGAGATCGCCGTGATGGGTCCGCAGGGCGCCGTGAACATCCTGTACAAAAGGGAGATCGAAAGCGCGCCCGACCCGGACGCCCGGCGTGCCGAGTTGGTGCGCGAGTATGTCGAAAAGTTCGCGAACCCGCTGGTGGCCGCCCAGCGCGGGTTCATCGACGCCGTGATCGCGCCGCGCACGATGCGCCGACGCGTGATCGCGGCGCTCCAGCTGGCCGCCAACAAGCGCGACTGGATGCCTCCGAAAAAGCACGGAAACATCCCGTTATGAAGCAGCAGTCGACAGTTGACAGTCCACAGTTGACAGTTTTCGTCCTGACCCGACGAGGTGCTCGAGGGCGCATCGACAGGCAGGCTGTTTCAAGCAAGCCGGCCGAACTGTTAACTGTCAACTGTCAACTGTCGACTGGGTGGGTGGGGGGATGAGGATCCTCATCGCGAACCGGGGGGAGATCGCGGTGCGCCTTATCCGGGCGTGTCACGAACTCGGGCACGAGAGCGTCGCGGTGTACTCGGACGCGGACCGCATCCAGCCGCACGTGTTGGCTGCCGACCTCGCGGTGCGAATCGGCCCCGCTCCCGCCCGCGCGTCGTACCTCGATCAGGGCGCGGTCCTCGCGGCCGCGCGCGCCACCGGAGCCGGCGCGATTCACCCCGGGTACGGGTTCCTGGCCGAGAACGCGGGATTCGCGCGGGCAGTCGAGGGTGCCGGCCTCGTGTGGATCGGTCCGCCCCCCGGGGTCATTGAGCTGTTGGGATCGAAGACCGCCGCGCGCGAGGTCGCCCGCCGCGTCGGCGTGCCGGTGGTGCCGGGCAGCGAGCCGCTGGCGGATACGACCGCGGCCGGGGCCGCAGCCGAGGCGATCGGTTACCCCATCCTTCTCAAGGCCGTCGGAGGCGGTGGCGGCAAGGGGATGCGCATCGTGCGCGCCGCGAAAGAGCTGGAAGAAGCGTTCGCGCGTGCGTCCTCGGAGGGCAAGGCGTTCTTCGCCGACGAGCGCGTCTACGCGGAGAAACTCATCGAGCGGCCGCGCCATATCGAGGTGCAGATTCTGGGCGAACGGAACGGCTCGCTCGTGCACTTCGGCGAGCGCGAGTGCTCGCTCCAGCGGCGCCACCAGAAGGTGTTCGAGGAGTGTCCGTCGGTTGCGGTCGACCCGGACCTTCGTCGCCGGCTCGGCGACGCCGCGCTCGCGGTGGCCGGCGCGGTCGGCTACCGCTCGGCCGGGACCGTGGAGTTCCTGCTCGCTCCGTCCGGTGAGTTCTACTTCCTCGAGGTCAACACGCGCCTGCAGGTCGAACACCCGGTGACCGAGGTCGTGTACGGTGTCGACCTCGCCCAGCTCATGATCCGCGAGGCACTCGGGGAAACGCTCTCGCTGCGTCAGTCGGACCTCGCGCCGCGCGGCCACGCCGTCGAATGCCGGATCTACGCGGAGGATCCGCTGAGGGGTTTCGCCCCGTCGCCCGGTGTCATCCATCAGCTGGAGCGGCCGCACGGGCCGGGAGTGCGTGTGGACAGCGGTGTCCGGGAAGGTTCGTTGGTGCCGCTGGACTACGACCCAATTCTCGCGAAGCTCGTGGTCTGGGGCGAGGACAGGCCGCGGGCGCTCGCGCGGCTGCGGCAGGCACTCACCGAGTACCGGATCTCCGGCATAGCCACCACCCTCCCGCTCTTCCGGCTCCTGCTGGACCTCCCCGAGTTCCAGGCCGGCGCGCTGCACACGGGGCTGCTCGACGAACTGCTGGCACGCGCGCCGGTGCAGGCGCTCGAAGCGGCGGTCGACCCTGAGCTCGAGCGCGCGGCGATCGTCGCCGCGGCGGTGCTCGCGGCCCAGGAGACGGAGCACCTTCCCCAAGATGGGTTCGAAGCGGCCGAGCGCGACGGACGCGAGTGGCGCCTGGCCGGCCGCCGCCTCGCCCAGGGCAGGGAGCCTCGGTGAACGTGGTCAGTGGTCCGTGGTCCGTGGTCCGGACAGAACAGGCCACCCTGGTGGGCGAACGCTTCGGTGGGTTTGCGCCTGCTGTTAGCTGTGAGCTGTCAGCTGTCAGTTGGGTGGGTGGGGGGGCTGTCAACTGTCGACTGTCGACTGTCAATTGGGCGGGCGGGTGCCGGCGATGAGGTGGTGGGTGGAACGGGACGGGCGCAGGGTCGAGGTCTCGGCCAGGCGGCTCGACGGTGCGTGGGAGGTCACGGTGGACGGCACCTCGCACGTCGTCGAGATGCTGCCGGTCCACGCCGGGCTCGACGCGCTGTTCTGGCCCGACGGGCGCAACTTCGCCGTCGCGAGCCAGCGCCTCGGGCGGGATCACTGGCGGGTCTCGCTCGCCCAGCTCCAGTTCGAGGTGCGCCTCCGGGGACCGCTCGAGCGCGAGGCCGGAGGCGCCGCCGCGCACGCCGGGCCCCACGAGGTCCGCGCGCCGATCCCCGGGCGGGTCGTGAGCGTGAGCGTGATGGAAGGGGACCAAGTGAAGGCGGGCCAGGCGCTCGTGGTCCTCGAGGCGATGAAGATGGAGAACCAGATCTGCGCCGAAGGCCCTGGACGTGTCGAGCGTGTCATGGTCGCGCCGGGTGCGACGGTCGAGAGCGGCCAGGTCCTTGTCGTCGTCGAGTAGTCACTGGGCGCTGCCGATAGCGGACCATCTGCGTTGTCGGGCTTCGGCGGTACGGATCCTCACGTAGCCTCCGGCTACGCTCCGGTCCAACCGCCTCGCCCTCCTAGCATCTGGCCCACTTTCGGCGGCGCGGCTACACGCCGTGCTTCAACGCCCTCCCTCACCCGAGGAGTTCTTTTCTCTTCCGGACCTTGGACCCCGGAGCCCGAGTCCCGGTTTCTCGGGCGATACGGCTACCCGCCCTCATCGGGGAGCTTGTCTGCCTTGTCTCTCAACTCTTCACTCTTAGCTCTTCACTCTCAACTGTCTCCGTCGAACCTTCGAACGTGCGAACCTCTGAACCTGTGAACGGTTTTCCGCCGGTTCAGAACCTGCCGGCCATCGACGCCGCGTAGCCGGTGAGCTCAGCGTATCCCTCTCCTGGTGCGGAGCCCGCGACGGCAACCGGGCCTTCCCAGTACACCGTTCCGGTCGAGCCTCGGGCGTCGAGCTCCGAGTCGGGTATCAGGGGGCGCACCTCGGCATCGAGCCCCGCGAGAGGAACCGTGACATGGAAGGTCGCGGGGTAGCGGGCGCCCGTGCGCGGGCTCGTCCACCACGTCTTCGCCTCGAGTTTGAAGTCGGCCGCCGTAAGGTGGCGAAGCGATCCGTCGGGTTCAACGAGCGTCCCCGCCGATTCACTCGCGGCGCTTCCGTCCTCCCGGCGTAGGCGATAGAGCATGACATCGCGTCCGTCCGCCAGCCGGAGACCGAACCAGTCCCACCCGGCGACGTCAAAACCGAGCTGGCTCGTCCCCCACTCGTGGTCGAACCATGCGTGCCCCTGCGCCTGCACGGCGCGTCCGTCGATGGCGAGGGTCCCGCGAACGTCCAGCCGCGTCCACGAGAGGTACACGGAGGCGGTCCCGGGCGCGGGACCCTTGGGCGAGAGCCCGCCCTCCCCGTGGAGCACCAACGGCTTGGCTGGCGTGAGCTCGAGGCGGAGGTCGGTCGCGGTCCCGCGGTCCGAGGCCGCGATGACGATCGTCCCCTCCGGCGTCCTCCGCATGGTCCAATTCTCGAGGAAGAGATCAAGGTCACCGGTGGAGGCCCCGGCCAGGCCACCCGCGACGCGACGGACGCGCTCCGCGAGGCGCGTGCGGCCAGAGGAGACGTCACCCACGGCAAGGTGGGCGGCGAGGACCTGACGCGCGCGCAGGGTGGACTCTCCCGGTACCGATGGGCCCGGGTCGAGCCCCTGCCGGAAGAAGGTGAGCTGGAAGCCGTACCAGCGGCCACCCGGTTCGGTGAGCCGGCCGGTCACGTACCACCACTCGATGCGGAACGCGGGGTGCGCCCCGTGATCGCGAGGGAAATGGAGCGCGGGCGGGGCGACGACCGTCTCCCAGCCGGCGGTGGCCAGGAGCGGCGCGATGGCCAGGAGTCGCAGCGCCCTGAGCACGCTACCCCTCCTCCCGCAGCGCTTCTGCGGGGTGCATCCGGGCGGCCGCAAGCGCGGGCGCGAGTCCCGCGAGCAGGCAGGCCACGGTGACGAGCGCGGCCGTGACCGCGAGCGACGGCCACGGGGGCAGGAATCGCAACGTCCACCCGAACGACTGGACGTTGACGACCTTCACGAGGACGAACCCGATGGCGAGGCCGACCGCGAGTCCGCCGCAGGCGCCGGTCACCCCGAGGAGAGCGGCCTGCGCCGCGACGACGCCACCGACCTGAAGGCGCGTGCCTCCCAGAGCGCGCAGGAGTGCGAGGTCCCTCCGGCGCTCGCCCAGTAGGGCAAAGAGCACGGTCAGTACGGCGAGCACCGCGACCGCGGCGGCCACCGCCTGAAGCGCGCGCGTGATCGCGAAGGTGCGGTCGAAGATGGCGACAACCTCCGCCCTGAGCTCCCGGTTGAGGAGAGCCTCGACCAGGAAGCGGCCCCCGAGCGCCGCGAGCAGCCGGTCGCGGGCAGCGGCAGGGTCGACGCCCGCCGGAAGGAAGAGCGCCAGCTCGCGCGGCCCATCGTCGGGGTAGTGGCGCAGGAAGTCGTGGCGGTCGATGACCACCATCCCCTGCTGGTTCGAGTAGTCGTAGAAGACTGCTTCGACTTTGCGGGTCAGCGTACCGTCTGCCGCGTGCAGCGTGATCGTGTCGCCTTCGCGGACGCCGAAACGGGTGGCGAACGGCTCACCCACAACGGCCGCCCGGTGTTCGAGCGCAGCGGCGAACACCGTTCGGGAGTCGCGTCCATCGCGGAACGTGACACCGCCGCGACGGGCCACTACCGCGAACTCACCCCCCGCGAGTGTGATGGGCTGCGTGCCCACGTACGCCGTGGCGGTATGAAACGGGTCGATCACGTCCTTGCCGAAGAGGCGCTCGGCCACCTGGACGACCTCCGGGTCGAGGCGCCCGACCTGAACGCCGGTGGTCGCAGCGAGCGGCCGGATCCAGACGTCGGCACGCATCCCCTGGTTGGTCCAGTCGATCACGGTGGCGCGGAACGAGTGCACCATCGTGCCGATCGCGACGGCGAGCGCGACGGCGACCCCGACGGCACCAGCGCCCCAGCTCGCCCGTCGGCGCCCCGCCGCCAACGCGGCGATCGCGAGACGTATCTGGGTGCCCTCTGCGGCGCGGGCAAATGGAGCCGCGGCGTGGCGTGCAAGCGCATCCAGGACAGGCGAGACGATCGTGAGCAGCACTCCGAGGAGCGCCATGCTCGCGAGCAGGGCGGCTACCGGAAGGTCGTCCCACGCAGGTGCCCGCGCGAGCGCAACGGCGAGCACTGCGAAGGCCGAGGCAACCGCGGCGGCGCGTCTCCGCGACGGCCGGCGCAGGAACGCCGGACGCTCGCCGACGAGCCCCTGCACCGGCGGGGTCCGGACCGCCTCCGCCAGGGGCAGGATCGCAGCCAGGAAGGAGACGCCCACTCCCACCAGAAGACCGCCGGCCGCGAGCCAGAGCGGGAGCTGAATTTCGGTCGCGGGGACGCCGCGCACGACCGCGGCCACCGTGGACCGCACGCTCGCGAGGGCCGCGCGCGCCCCGAGCACGCCGCCGGCCACGCCGAGCGCGCCGCCGAGAGCGCCGATCGCCACGGCCTCGGCCAGCAGGGACCGTGCGATCTGGCCTCGGCTGGCGCCGAGCGAGCGGGCGAGGGCCAGCACCCCGCGGCGCTGCACCACCGATGTCGCGAGCGTGGTGGCGACCAACACGGCGCCAACGAAGAGGGAAACCCCCGAGAGCGCCGTGAGGTTGAACTGGAGAGCGCGCACCATGCGCGACGCGGTGGCGGCGCGGGCCTGCGGCGGCTCGACGGTCACATCTGGCGGGACGAGGAGGCGCGCGGCCGACGCCAGCCGGGCCTCGTCCACGCCCGGGCGAGGGACCAACTCGATGCGGTCGAGGCGTCCGACCTTCCCGAACAGCTCCTGGGCCAGCGCGACGTCCACAATGAGCACCCGGTCCCAGACGGATGCGAAGCGCTGCGGAAAGAACGTGCCGGCCACCGTGAGGGTCCGGCGCCGGGCCCGGATGGAGATCTCCAGCGGATCGCCGGGGTGCACCGCCAGGCGTGCGGCGAGGCGTTGCGGCAGGAGCACGCCCGGTCCGGTCAAGAGCGTATTCACCGACCGTTTGGAGGGGGATGCGACGACATTTGGCTCGATGTCGCGCACCTGGGCATCCACGAGCAGGTCCACGCCCAACACGCGAACCGCGTCCCCGAGAGCGGGGAGCAGCGCAATCTCCTCGATCACCGGCACCACCATTGCGTCGCCCGTGAGCGGGCGCATGCGGCCGAGGAGATCCTCGGGCACGCCGGCCGGGGCGGTGATCTCGAGGCGGGTGCGGCCGGCGATCTGGTCGATGCCATCGCGCAGCGACGCGACCGCGGCTCGGCTGGCGGCTACCGTCGCAACGAGCGCGGCGATCCCGGCGGCGACCCCGATGACGGTGGTGACGAACCGGAGCGGGCGTCGTCGCACTGGCCGCAGGAAGAAGGTGCGCAGCAGCACGGCTACAGCACCGTTACCGTTACGATCGCGCCGTCGCACATCCGGACCACGCGGTCCGCGGCGGCGGCAATTGCATCGTCATGGGTGGCGAGCAGCAGCGCGCTCCCCTCCTCGCGGCGCAGCTCGTCCATGAGCTGGAGCACGGCGGTCCCGGACGCGGAATCGAGCGAGCCGGTGGGCTCGTCGGCCAGCACGACCGCCGGACGGTGCACGAGCGCCCGCGCCACCGCGGTTCGCTGCTGCTCGCCGCCCGAAAGCTCGGCAGGAAAGTGGCCGCGCCTGTCCTCCAGTCCGACCCGGCGGAGGAGGTCTCGGACCCGAGCCGGGTCCTTGCGGCCGTCGAGCGCAAGGGGGAGCGCCACGTTTTCCTCGACGGTGAGGTGGGGCATGAGGTGGAACGACTGGAACACGATGCCGGTGTGCCGGCGCCGCGCCCGGACGAGTTCGGCCTCGCCGGCTCGGGCGAGGTCGGTGCCGCACACGATCACCTCGCCTTCGTCGGGGCGGTCGACTCCGGCGATGAGGTTGAGCGTCGTCGATTTGCCGCAACCGGAGGGGCCGACGAGCGCGACCATCTCGCCCGCGGAGAGAGTGAACGACACCTGAAGGAGGGCGTGCACCACCTCGTTCCCCCGCAGGTAGCGCTTGCTCACGCCGCGAAGCTCCGTGACGGCGGTCATGAAAACAGTTTAGACGGTGCCGTCGTGGGCCGCGGCTCGCCTCAGTTCGGCTTCGAGATCCTCGATGCCGGTGATCCGCTGGATCGTCGCATCGAGGCCCGGCAGGAGATCTGCCCCGGATCCACCGACCCAGAGCGCGGTGCGGGCGCTCAAGAGCCTTCGCAATCTGCCAAGCGCTCTGGCCGTGGCCGGCGAAGCGGTGTGGGCGGTCACCGAGATGCCGACGGCGAGCGGGTCGAGGTGCTCCGCGGCTCCCCATATCTCGTCCGCCGGGATCTCGGCGCCGAGGATTCGGACGCGCCGGCCGGCGAGAGCCGTGACGAGCGCGGCCACCTGCACTCCCAGGCGGTGCCCCTCCTCCGGGAGGGTGGCGAACATCACCGGCCGCCCCTTGCCGCCGTGCTCGAGCGGGGTGCGCAGGGTCCGGAGGGTGTCCTCGAGGATCTCCGAGAGAAAGTGCTCGTGCTTGATCGCAAGCTCGCCCGCCTCCCAGGCGTCGCCGACTGCGGATGTGAGGGGCACGAGCCTCTCGCGAAGAAACGTCCGGAGGCCCAGGCTCGCGTACGCCTGAGAGAGGTCGCTCACGATCTCCTCGCGGTCGAAGGTGCGCACCTTCTCCAGAAGCTGGACCTCCCAGGCAGGCATCGCGCTGGGCCGCGGGTGCGACCCGCGGAGAAGCTGCTTCAGCCGGCCCTCCCGCAACGGGACGACGTCGCCGGCGCGGTGCCCGAGGGCAATCGCCTGGCCGATCAGATGGAGCCTGCCGATCTGCTCGTCGGTGTAGCGGCGGTGACCGGACGGCAGACGCATGGGCTTCGGAAAGCCGAATCGGCGCTCCCAGGCTCGCAGGGTGTGCTGGCCGATGCCCGTACGGGTCGTTACGGCCGCCATGCACCAGAGCGCGGGCTGTTCGCAGCGTGGCGGAGCCTCAGGCCCGCCTCGGTTCACCTTCGCCATGCCGGTCTCCAACCTCTTCCCGGGCGAGCGAACGCTCGCCTGTGCAGGTAAAGCGTCGAAATCGTCGCTGCATTTCGCTCGTACATCTGTCGCGCCCGGGTTGTGGGAGCGCCGCCGGAGACCGAAAGGGCAAGCACGGTCGGGAAGCCCCGGCCCGATCAGCTTTTGCGGCTCTCCCTCCGGGCTCGCCGGGGCTAGACTGGACCGGTGATGAGCTCGGTCTCTCTGCTGGTCCTCGGGTGGGCCCTGGCGGCCGTGATGATGGCGGTTCTCTGGGCGGTCCAGCGCGCCCGCCGCGACGCCGGCGTCGTGGACGTCGGATGGGCCGCCGGCCTCGGCCTGCTGGCGATCGTATACGCGACGGCGGGGAGCGGCCCACCCCTCCGCCGAGCGCTGATCGCCGTGATGGCCGCGACGTGGTCGTTCCGGCTCGCGTGGCACCTCCTCACCGATCGCATCCTGGGGAAGCCCGAGGACGGGCGCTACCAGACCCTGCGCGCGCGCTGGGGGGCGCGGGTCCAGGCTCGCTTCTTCGTGTTCTTCCAGGTGCAGGCGCTGGTGGACGTCGTGCTCTCGGTGCCGTTCATGGTCGCGATGAGAGGCCGGGGATCGCTGGGCGCGTGGGGCGTCGCCGGCATGGTGGTGTGGGTTGCCGCAGTGGCCGGCGAGGCGCTCGCCGACGCGCAGCTCGCCCGCTTCCGCGCCGACCCCGGCAACCGAGGCCGGACGTGTCGCGCAGGCCTATGGCGCGCCTCGCGCCATCCGAACTACTTCTTCGAATGGCTGCACTGGTGGGCGTACGTGCTTCTGGCGGCCGGCTCGCCGATGTGGTGGGCGACTCTCGTCGGCCCCGCTCTAATGCTCTACTTCCTGCTCAAGGTCACGGGGATCCCGGCCACCGAGGCGCAGGCCGTGCTCTCGCGCCCCGACTACGCCGAGTACCGGCGCACCACCAGCGCGTTCGTGCCGTGGTTCCCGAAGAAACTGGGGCCCGGAGCTCGGGCTTCGGGGTCCGGAACAGCAACCTGAGTGGCGAGCCCCGAAACCCTAGCCCCGAACCCCGGTCTTTCTACCACGAGCTGGCGAGGGGGCCGATCTCCTTCTCGACGGCGACGAGGACGTCGCAGCGCTCGACGGCGGCCATCATCGCGTTGTGGTCCGGGAACAGCGGGCGGTCCTCCTCGAGGTGCTCGACGACCTTGCGCACGGCGGCCTTTGCCACCAGGGTGCCCTTGCCGGGGGTGAACTCGCGGAAGTCGAGCGCCTGCGCCGCGGCGATCAGCTCGATCCCAAGCACGCCGTAGGCGTTGGTGAGGATCTGCTTGGTCTTGAGCGCGCCGTTCATCCCCATGCTGACGAAGTCCTCCTGGTCGGCCGCCGCCGGGATCGACTGCGTGCACGACGGGGTCGAGAGGATGCGTTGCTCGACGATCAGCATGTCGGCGGTGTACTGCGAGAGCATGTGGCCGGAGAACATCCCGGCGCCCTTGGTGAGGAACGCCGGCAGCCCGACCGAGAGGGCGGGGTTGAGCAGCCGGTTGAGGCGGCGCTCGGAGAGGACGGAGACCGTGGTGAGACCCGCCGCGACCATATCGAGCGGCAACGAGATCGGTGTCCCCTGGAAGTTGGCGCCGGTGAGCACACGGTTCTCCTCGCACACGAAGATCGGGTTGTCGGCCACGCCGTTGAGCTCGATCTCGAACTGCTTGCGGGCGTACGCGAGCGCGTCGCGCACCGCGCCGATCACCTGCGGCGTCGAG
>Ga0182019_10000352_pt1 | contig 22700 bp, 18 predicted proteins | sample 812E2MmetaG_FD_120483 | JGI IMG/M metagenome (GOLD analysis project Ga0182019, IMG submission 120483) | Permafrost microbial communities from Stordalen Mire, Sweden - 812E2M metaG | ecosystem: Environmental > Terrestrial > Soil > Wetlands > Permafrost | place: Sweden: Stordalen | collected...
GAAGGGTATCCGGCTCTGACCATGCGCAGGATTGCATCCAAAATCGGCATGACCGCGCCGAATATCTACAATTACTATAAAAACAAGGACGAGATCTATATTTCTATGGTCATCCAGGGCTTTGAAATCCTCCAGCGGGCATTGATGTCCGTGTGTAACGCTCATGAAAAACCCATCGAGCGAGCAGCGGCGCTGGCCCGCGCTTACATCAACTTCGGCCTCCGGCATAGTAGTTACTATGACGTCATGTTTACATATGCCACCCCGAAATATAATGACTACGTGGGCACGCCACTTGAAAAACTCTCGGAAATTGAATACCGGATATCGATGGATATCGTGACATTGGCTCTCCATGCCGTAAAGTCGTTACTGGGCGAGGAACTGGCCGGAGATGATCAGGCAGTTCAGATGCGCTTCATCGCCGCCTGGAGCATGCTGCATGGCATGATATCTCTCTACAACAGCAAAATCGTGCAGTACACCATTAAGGATGCGGAAGCGATGTACGAAAGAATGATTGCTGAGTTTTTGCAACTTCTTTTACGCAGTTGATTATCGTTTACCTGTCAAAAAGTCATTAAATGTTTTTCTTGACATTTAAATTGAACTTAGTTAATCTTAACTTAGATAAATAAATAAATCTTAATAAAATTGGAGGTATATATGTCAAAAGTCATCGTTCTCGGCGGGTGTGGAGCGGTCGGCAGTATGGCCGTGAAAACATTGGCGGCGCAGGATGTTATATCCAAAGTAGTCATCGGGGATTGGAATGTAGAAAAAGCCCAAAAGCTGGCCAAGGAGTTGGGACCGAAGGTCTCGGCCGTGAAGGTGAATGCCGAAGACAGCGAAAGCATCAAGGCTGCCGTGAGTGGTTGTGATATCGTCCTGAATTGCGTTGGACCTTTTTATAAGACAGTGAAGAAGATTCTCTCCACCGTCCTGGAGTTGGGTATCAATTACGTTGATGTTTGCGATGATGTGGATGTGACCATCGACATTTTGAACATGGATAGTCAGGCAAAGAAAGCTGGAATCTTGGCCGTTATCGGTATGGGCAATTCCCCCGGCATTTCCAATCTGATGGGCAAGTTCGCGGCGGAAAATCTACTGGACGAAACCGACGCGATCGATATCTTCCACGCGCATGGCGGTGAAGCAATCGAAGGGGAGGGCGTGATCGGCCATCGTTTCCACTGTATGACCATTGACGTTCCGATGTTTCTGGATGGTAAACTCACCTACGTAAAATATTTTGAACCGGATGGAATCGCACTGAGGCAGACTTTTGAATTTCCTATTCTGGGAGAGGTGCCGCTTTATCCCTATCCGCATCCCGAACAGATAACCATACCGCGCTATATCAAAACAAAGCAAGTCACGAACAAAGGCTCCGTGATACCCAACGAATATTATAATTTGACGCGTGATCTGTGCGGCCTGGGGCTGGCCAGCAAAGAACCGCTGGACGTCAAGGGTGTTAAGATCGCACCTTACGATTTTGCTATGGCGTACATTATCAATCAACGCGAGCGGATTTTAAAGGAGACCAATTTCGGCAAACAGCGCGGCTGTCTCTCGATCGTGGTGAAAGGCAAAAAGGGCGGCAAGTACCGCGAATATCGTTTTCATCTGGCTTCACGCAGTGAAGCTCTCGGCGAAGGAACGGGCATCCCGGCCGCTATGGGCGTGCTCCTGATGCAGATGGGCAAGATCAGCGCCAAAGGCGTGCTACCTCCCGAAGGTTGCATCAACCCCACGGATCTTTTGGAACTGGTCCCGAAGGTTATGAAACTGGATAGCAAAAAAGAGGGAGGTGAATCCTTCGGCGGTGTGATCGTCCAGCAGATTGATGAAAACGGCAAAATAACGAATATCGATATTTAATTTTTTAACTCTCCCGAAGGCAAGGAGAAATAAAATGAATAAATATGTTCTGGCCATCGATCACGGCACCTCCGGATTGAAAACCTCGATCATCTCAATGCATGGTGAAGTGATGGCCTTCGAGTTTGAGAAAACCCCCATCTATTTTTTACCCGGAGGCGGCGCCGAGCAGAACCCGCAGGATTGGTGGGATGCGCTCATCGCCAGTTCTAAGCGGCTAGTGGCGCGCAATGTTGTGCCAAATGATGCGATTGTCGCGATTTGCGTTTCGAGCACTTTTTCCAGCACGGTGGCCGTGGACAAAGACGGCAACCATCTGATGAATTCAATTACCTGGATGGATTCACGGGGCGCGCCTTACATTAATAAACTCATGGGCGGCTTCCCCAGCGTGGAAGGTTACAACATCTTCAAGATTATGAAGTGGATCCCCAAAACAGCAGGCGGGCCGACGCTTTCCGGCAAGGATGACATCGCGCATGTCCTGTTGCTTAAAAATGAATATCCCCGGATTTACGCCAGGACACATAAGTTTTTACCGAGCAAGGATTATCTCAATTTAAAGCTTACAGGCGAGTTTGCCTCTTCCTATGACGCCATTCATCTTTTCTGGGTTACCAACACCCGCGACTGCAATCATATCTTCTATGATGACGCGCTTATAAAAATGCTGGGCATCGACAAGAAAAAACTCCCTGTGCTCAAGCGCTCCATAGATGTCCTGGGCCGCGTCAAGCCTGAGGTGGCAAACGTCATAGGAATCGGAGAAAACGTGCAGGTAGTGATGGGAGCCGCCGATCATCAGGCCGCGCTTATCGGCTCCGGAGCCGTGCGGGACTACGAAGGACATATTTATATCGGCACATCCTCCTGGGTGCAGTGTGTCGTGCCCTTCAAGAAAACGGACATCTTCCACTCCATCGCCTCGCTTCCTTCTGCCATTCCCGGTAAGTATCAGAGTGTTAACGAGCAGGACATCGCAGGCGGCACGCTCAATTTTTTGATTGATAATATTCTCTATTACAAGAACCGCCTGCTTAAGGGTGAGACACCCGAAAATATCTACGATGAACTGAATGACATTGCTTCTACAGTGCCGGCCGGAAGCAATAAACTTATCGTCACTCCATGGCTCAACGGCGAACGCACTCCGGTGGATGACACAACCGCACGGGCCGGTATTTATAATGTTTCGAAAACAACTACACAAGACGATATTGTACGCGCCTTCTTTGAGGGCGTGGCCTATAACACCAGGTGGAGTTTCCAGTACGTGGAGCGCTTCGTCGGGCGGCGTCTCGATCCCCTCAACATCATTGGGGGCGGAGGAAAATCAAACCTGTGGTGCCAGATATTCGCCGATGTGCTGAATCGCACGATTCGGCAGGTGCAGGACCCTATGCAGGCCAACGGCCGGGGAGCGGCCTTTATCGCCTCCGTCGGTCTGGGATACATCAGCTTTGACGAAATCCCGAACCTGATTAAATATACTAATACCTTTCACCCGAATCCGGACAACCGGAAAATTTACGAAGACCTCTTCCGCGAGTTCGTCAACATCTATGGCCAGAACAAGGCTATGTATCGAAGGCTTAATAAGATATAAAAGCTTAAAACGTCCCTCGGAATCAGGAATAATCGGATCAATGATGCCGTCTCTATTTTCAGGAATCCAGTAAGACTCCTCCATTGGATACTCGAGAGCGAAATCGGATCACCTTTTATTTTGTTTACTAACCTTTATAGCCCTCCTCATTAAAAAGCCTTAGACAGACATCCACGACATCGGGATCATACTTAGATGCACGGCGGACTTTTATTTCATCAAGGGCCTGCTTTAAAGTAAAAGCATTCCGGAAGACCATATGAGAAGTCAAGTCTTCAAGGGCATTTGCCACGGCCAGGATTCTGGCTTCAATGAGAATATCTTCCCCTTTGATCCCCCGGGGGAATCCGGATCCATTGTAACATTCGCAATGTTGCAGGACAATATCAGCGACGGGCCACGGGTAATCAACTTTTTCTAAAATGTCATAACTTATCTGCGGGTAATTGTGATACAGGGTCAGACTCACTCCTGTCAATTGTCCAAAATCATGAATGACGCTAAAGGGTATACACACAAGACCGATGTCATAAACGTATGCTGCAAAACAAGCTCCCTCTATCGAGAAGTTGGAAAGTTTCATTTCCCTGGCGATGGCCTGTACAAATTCAGCGACCCGCCGATGATGACCGGTAACATAAGGTCCGCGTAATTCCATTGCTCCCGAGACGCTTTCGATCGTTCCCCTGTAGCATTTTGTCAGGCGGTCCAGATAGTCTTTGATTTCTTTATCTACCCGGTGCTTTTGAAGAGCCATTTCAATATTTGCGTACAGTTCATTCTGCTTGAAAGGTTTGACCAGATAACCGAAAGGTTTTGTCCGTTTTGCCCGTTCGATATATTCCTGATTTGTATAAGCGGTCAGATAAATGACCGGGATATCGGCCTGTGAAGTAATCCGTTCGGCAGCTTCAATGCCGTCCATTCTACTCTTTAAAACAATATCCATCAGGATCAGGTCTGGTCTATCCTCTCCCACATTCCTGATGGCCTCGTCTCCCGTCGCTGCCGTTGAGCAAACCGTGTACCCGAGTTCCTTCAGATTATTGCAAAGCTGATCGGCAACAATCCATTCGTCTTCCACGACCATGATCTTACCACTGTTCGTACTTTTCATAACTACACTCCTCCCTCAAAATATACGGTAAGTGATTCCCATCTTCATTATTGTATCTCACCTCTGGTCTCAGTTTATTGATATAGGGCTGAAGCGTCAAGGCTAAAAAAACAACTGCGGTGATTCGGGTAAAATAAATTCCTGCCGCGAGAATTAAATATTCATTTGTTATCAGCCGTTTATCATATTCATGATAATCTTGAACTTAAAATTGATTGTTTAAAAATTCCTTATTTCTTCCATATTTGCGCCATATTTGCCTTATATGATTCATTCCACAAAACGGCAGAATATGATGATGAGGTTCCTTTTCCCATGATGCCGCTGATGTCCTGTCCTAAGGAAATTTGATCCGTATTTCTGTTCCAGCGTCCCGTCTAACCTCCATTTTACCGTCAAGCTGACTCTTTACCAACCCTTTCACCAGATACAACCCGACAGACAAGGGTTGATGGATATCAACATTGTCCGGCAGACCCAAGCCATTATCACGGACAACAATTTCTATTTCTGAGTTTTTCATTCCGCGTATGATAATCCGTAATTCCCCATGTCTATCTCCGGGAAAAGCGTGTTTAATCGCATTGGAAATCAATTCGTTCAAAATCAAGCCACAGGGGATCGCCTTGTTAATATCCACATAAACATCGCCGTCGATTTGGATGGTCAGATCTATTTTCCCCGGACTGATTTTGTACGTTTGAAATAAATCCTGTGAAAGGGTTTTTACATAAACGGCAAGATCGATTCTGGCGAAATCATTTGATCCGTAGAGTTTCTCATGTACCAGTGACATGGCATGGATTCGGCTCTGGCTATCGTGGAACATTTTCCTCCGTTCCGGATTGCCGCTTAATGCCGCCGGGAGATCGAGAAGACCGGATATCACCTGCATATTGTTCTTCACCCGGTGATGGACTTCCCTGAGGAGGATCTCTTTCTCCCGAAGAGATGCATGAAGCTCTGCTTCCGCACGCTTGCGGTCGGTAATGTCGTTGTATAAGACTTGAAACTGTCTTTCACCATTCCACAATATATCTTTGCGGAAGACATGGAGATGGCGGACTTCACCATCTTTCCTTAGGATATCTACATCGTATTCGGAGGGGACATCATTATCTCGTTTTCTTTTTTCTTTTCTTATCTGGTACTCGGCAAAACTCTCCGGAGTATAGCGATTTTCTACAGGGGTTGTCTTTAATTCCTCAATGCCGTCGTAGCCATAGATATCCAGGATGGCCTGATTGGCATAAAGAGTCTCTCCCTCTATGGTCACAATGCGCACACCCAGCGGCAAGTCTTCCAGAGAACGACGGAAGTTCTCTTCCGACAGACGCAGCGCTTCCTCGGCATGCTTACGCTCGGTGATGTCGACTGCTGTACCCTGAGCACCGACCACGGCTCCATCTTTATAAATTCTTGTAAAGGAACTCTCAAAAAACACCTTTTCTCCCGATTTCGCTATCATTGGTATTTGAAAATGTTTGATCTTTTTCCCCTTCATACCTTTCTGTAAGCTTTCCATAGTTCTTTGATGATCTTCTTCCGGGATAAAGTTGAAGACGGCCATGTTGATCATTTCTGCGTTCTCATAGCCGAGTATTTCCTTTGTTCTTTTGCTTACAAAAGTGATCGTACCTTCCAGGTCAATAGTTACAATGATACCAGGGATATTTTCTATCAAACTTTTATACTTGTATTCCGATTCGCGTAACGCCTCCTCCGCCTGCTTGCACTCGGTGATGTCCTGAACTGATCCAACCAGATGGGTACAAGTGCCTTTGTCGTCAAAAACAGGCGCGACGCTGACTATGCCGGCCAACCGCCCAGTGGGATAATTAGATATTTCTTCCCAACGTACGATGGTATTTTCTGCTATCGCCTGTCGGTACTTTCCTAGAACCATCGTCAGGGAAGGCTCTGGGATGACCTCGTTCACCATCCTACCGACCACCATTTCCATACTCAATCCGGTGACCTTTAAAAAAGCCGAGTTGACGGAAACGAAACGGAACTGTCCTGCGGGTTCGACAGCCAGATAGAAAATAACATCTCCGACGGTGTTGTAGATTGAGGCAAGATTCTGTTTGCTATCCCGCAGTTCTTCGAGCGCGGCCTCCCTTTGGGATTCCGCCTGCCTTTGCTTGTTTCTAACTTCTGACTCTTCTAATTCTCTGGCTATGGCCGGACAAAGACGGGATAAATTCCCCTTCATGATATAGTCATGGGCGCCCAAATGCATACACTCTATGCCCACATCTTCGCCAATAGTGCCGGATACAATGAGGAGAGGAATATCGATTTTTGTTTCTTTTAACAGGGCAATGGCTGAGGGAGCATTAAAATTAGGCATTTTATAATCGCAAAGAATTATGTCCCATTGTTTCTCTTCGATGGCTTTCTTCATGGTGGCGGAAGTTTCCACCCATTCATACAACGGATTGTATCCGCCTTTTTTCAACGCCCGGAGAACCAGCAGCATATCATCTTCCGAATCATCAACCATTAATACCCGGAGTGATTGATGATTTTTTATTTTAGATGGAGTGTTTTTTTTCATGCATCTATCTCTTTGTATTCTTGATGCCGACAACGAAAAAAAGATGTCAATTCGTCAGGTTCTTGCATAAAATCATAGAGCAAAGCGGGTTTTATTATTCAGCATGCTTTTTCCTTCTTCCACTATGATTCCGATTATTTCAGTTCATTAATATCCTGTCTTCAAGAAGCCGGTTCTTGAATCGTGACATGCTTTATTTTGGATTGATCATTCATCGGGCATGCCCCGACGATGAGGTTGGAGAGGCAATGAGTTATGAGCTACGCGAGGTGGAGAGTCCTCAGTCAAACTCTGCAAAAGACAAACGCTAAATGAGGTTTTTGTCAAGAAGAAATTTTTATTGAAAAAATTCAGTTTACGGAAGCTAAACCAAAAAAATTGAGGGTTGTACCTACCTGTTCAGTAACGGGTAATTGTCAGACCCTATGATTACCGAAGGCAAGAGAGTAACACCTCCATCATTCAAAGCCGGATTTATCGGTTATAAAAAAAGATCTTTATAGTGCCGCTTGTCGGCAGCCTCCTGCTTCTGCAGAAGTTGCTTTTCTTTATTGAGTTTCATCGCCAGCCCAATCCCTTTTTCGCCTACCAGCTTCAGGGCGAGGCGGAATTTGTTGTATTTCGCAAACCTCTTACCATATTTTTTGAGCAGCGCTTCATTGATCTCGAAGCCCAGACCCGGACGATTGAAGGGCTGAAGACGTCCCTCCGCATCAGGGATAATCGGCTCAATGATGCCATCCCTCTTGTCCGGAATCCATGATGGCTCCTCGAGCGGATACTCGAGAGAGAATTCGCTGGGCGGCTCGGCGAGTTTCAGATTCCAATTGATGTAAAAGCCGATGCCGTTGGTCCACGTATGCGGGCTGAATATTCTCTCCTTTTTTTCGCACGCTTTAATAACCTGCATGCTCTGGTATATGCCGCCTGCGAGAGTCGCATCCGGCTGATAAATATCAAAACAATCTTTTTCCAGCATGATCTTGATTTCGTCCCAGCCGTAATTGAGTTCCGCGCCGGATATTTTCACCTGGGATACGCGTTTTAAAGCGGCGTTCGCATCGTAGTCTCGGGAATCGAGCGGCTCTTCGAGCCACTTAATACCGTTTTGATAACAGGCATTGGCAAATTCCGTCGCGCGTTCCAGATCCCAGGCCGGAATCTTTCTTGCGGCGGTCACGAGCCATCCCTGATTCACATCCACGCCCAGTGTCAAATTCTGTCCGACGCCCTTGCTGATGATCTCGAGATGGCGGATGTCCTCTTGCAGCGTAGCGTTTTTTATTCTGAGCTTCGCCGTCTTAAATCCCCGCGCTCTCATGTCCAGAAGCTCAGCTATTCTTTGCTTAGGATCATGCATCTCGCCGGTCGAGAGATAAACATCAATGGGATGAGGCTTGCCGCCAAGGAGTTCATAAACCGGTTTGCCTTCAGCCTTGCCGATAATATCCCAGCACGCGGGCTCTATCCAGAAATTGCGCCAGCCGTAAAACGCTACCTGCTTCAGATAGGATTGGATAAGCGGGATATTCGTGGGGTCCGCGTCTATCAGAAAATTGCTGAGGATATCGCCCAGACCGGCTCGCTCTCTTCTCTGGGCGGGTCCCGCCGAGTAGCCGGTTATTCCCTCGTCAGTCATGATTTTTATCAGAGTGAAATTGTTGTGCGTTTGAGGATAACCGGGAATCCAGGAAGGCCAGAACGGTACCTTCAGAGGAATCGATACATGATAAAGTTCAAAGGCGGTTACTTTCATATAGTGGAGCCTCCTCCGGTCGAAGATGACCCTATAGTGCCCTTCAGGGTATTTAGGTTACAGGAGCCAGAGGCTCCCATTAACAACGCGACCTCCCGCCTTCCCATTTTTATTTCTCGCGGCTTCCTACAGGGCAGGAGTTGTAGCACTTATAACAGAAGTACTGGAACCCGATAAAGCTGGCTTGGTAAGTCATAAAGAAATCTTTGGTGAAGAGCATGTTCCTCTGCTCCTGCGGCGACTTGCCCGCCCATTCCAGCCAGAATCCGATGATTTTCGCCAAACCGTAGGGTTGCGAAACAGGGAGACATTTCCCGAAATTGGTTTGTCCTTCGACATCCAGCGCTCCGGCCGGACAGCTCTCCACGCAGATGTTGCATTGGGTGCAAAGTTCTTCTGTCACAGGCATATCGGAGGAAAGCGGCAGATCCGTGAGCACCGCCATGAAAAGCACGCGCGGTCCCAGGCGCGGATGAATGACCAGATTGTGCCGGCCAAAGACGCCCAATCCGGCCGCCACTGCCGCGTGACGCAGGGAGACATCGGCGACGCTCAGCGAATTTTGCGGGCTAAGCTCCAGAGGATATGAAAGAGGCACGCTCATGGCGCGCGCGCCATACTCTTTCTCCAGAAATCGCGTTATTTTGTAATTGGATGACCGTACGAATTCCATGACGTCAAGCCGTCCATTCATGGCTATCTGCGGATTAGGACTGTCCACATGTGACATTTCTTTGACGCAGGCCACGACCATTGATTTTGCTTCAGGGAAAAGCGTCTCTATTTTCGGAGACAGCGGGCTTTTGTAGTCCGCTACCGCCGCAAAACCGACATCGTCCAATCCCTGATCCAGGACGAATTTTCTGATTTTATCTTTCATGGTTGATATCCTTTTCGTACTTTTTTATTTACGGCTGCAATTCATCTGCAACCGCCCTGTCTTTCTTTTTATTTTCTGTGAATCCGGGGAATAATTATGGGAGTCTTTTCTTTGTATTCAGTATACACGTTGCCGAAACGCTTCTTCAGTTCCGGTTCTTCGATATATTTGAATTCAAGAATGCTCATAAAAACAAACAACGGCGTCATGATGAAAGTGAGTGTTATCGAACCGAAGAAGATGCCTATCCCGGCCATGACCATAAAGAGACCCGTCATCATCGGATTCCTTGAATAAGCGTAAAGGCCGTCGGTCACCAGCTTCGGCGGAGGATTGATCGGAACAGGAGTGCCTTTCGTTTTTAAAAATTTTCCCGCCGACCATAACCATAAGCAGGATCCGATAATCAGAAAGGGCAGGGAAAGCGCTATGCTCCAGGGTTTGGGAATAAATTCAGGCAGCCCGAAAAACCGATCAAGATAAAAAGAAATGACTATCAGCAGTAATACAATGCAGAAAAAAATTGAGCCGAACAACGGGGTAAGCATCATGCGAATTCTTTTTGTGCCTGTTACCGTCTTATATATAAGGTCTATGATCCGTTCCCGTAATGTTTCCATATGCGCGTTGCCTGTATTTTAAAACACAAACATTATCTTATTTCACTGGGGAGCAATTCTTTTCCCGAATTTCTCAATTTCATTTCCCGCATCTTTCAAACCCTTCCCGACATCTTCAGCCACCACACTGCCTTTTTTCTTTAATTGCAGCGAAAGTTCCCGGGATTTTTTCATGGCATTATTTGTACCTGTTTCAATTTTCTGACCGGCCCAGGAAAAGCTATGCTCTAAATATTGATTGGCTGAATCAAGAGCCTCACCGGCTTTGGCTTTCTCTTTCTTAGCCCATGATTCCGTTGATTTGATGTGAGAATCCGCAGCCAAAGCAACATAGGCGCGCGCAAAGATTTCCTACATTCTTTTGACCGAGGTTACCGTTCCCTTCTTCACATCATCAGCCAGTTTTTCCAATTCTTTAGCCGATGCGTTCAGCGCCGCTTTTCCCTTATCGGACGCATTGGCGGCTTCGGCTTTCATAAATGATGCGCTCTTTTGAACTTGTTCAGATGCCGACTTCATGTTTTTCTCCAGATAATCCTGCTTCGCCTTCTGAAAAGTTTGTTCGATGGATGATGGTGATTCCGACGCCGCGATAGCCGTCCAGGGAAGAATTACTGCCATGAGCAATGTCAACGCGGCAACGACTGCAAAAATATTTAAGCGATACATCGTTTATTACTCCTTTCCAGGTATTGTAGCATAACTAATTTAATCTATTGACATCTTATTTGTCAAAGATTTCCGGATTCCCGTTTGACCAACGTGGGAGGTGACAGAATTTCGCCTTCTCTCAATCGGTCACAGGAGGGTGGGGAAAAAGAATTAGATTGCCGCGTCGAGCAAAGACAAAATCATAGCTGGATGCCCGCCTATGCGGGCATGGTCATTGTAATTTATTTACATCTGATCCATTTCTTTTTTGACGATGGAGTCCAGTTGATTCATCGCGTCATCCATTGTTCCGGTATTTAATATGTAGGCATCGGCAAGAGCGATGGGAATGGCCGTACCGTAACCGATTTCGCGCTGGTCGCGTTCATCAAAATCCGCAGGAGAATCATCGGCCCGGCCTCTGGTGCAAACCCGCTCCAATCGTGAACTGCTTGGCGCCAGAACGGCAATTACAATGCCATCGGCCTTTTCGCGGATGAGTTCAATTTCCTGCCAGGACCTCATTCCTTCCAGAAAGCCCACCTCGCCGCCGGTTTTAAGAATTTCTTCCAGGGCCAATCTTGTAACGCCCATGCCGTCAAGGCCTCGCAGGTCATCGGAAACCTCCGAAGAAGTAACGGCGTCCACCTCATGCCCGCGCATTTTGACCTCAGCCCGTACAATGTCGCCTGTTGAATAATATACCATATCCCGGGATCCCGCATAAAGCCGGGCGATATTCTTGCCTGCCGCCGGCATACCCACGATAATAAATATTTTCATTTTTGCCCCCCCTACTTAAACAAAGTTATATGTATTTTAATTCAGGTTGCCGCCGCCGTCCAGCGATTTTTCAGGGACCAGCGGAAATTAGTGATTCAGGACAAAACCCATTTTTCTCAACAGGGCGCGGCTGGGGTCGTAAATAACCATATACCGGCCGTCAATATCTTCAACGCGGGCAAAAGCCTGCTCTTGTCCTTTAAGAAGCATCGCCAGCGAGCTCAGCCGGTAAAGCCGCCCGACCACAGCGACCTTCTGATTGAATTCCAACGCCCGGTCAACTGCCCGGGGATATTCCGGATAGCGGTCCGAAGGATCAAACCACCGCGCCTTAATCTTCTCCTGACTCGCAAACATTACCTGCCATTGAAGCATGGCGTCAACGCTGTACACAAAACGAATGCCCTGACTGGACAATCGGCTGGTTAAGTCGGTTATCGCCTTGCGTTCGCCGACTCCCGATTCCGGGAGCATCCCCGAAAAAGGACCATTGCGGAATTCCATCAAGGACATCATGCCGGTAAAAACAAGAAGAATCATCATGATCTGCGCCGAGACCTTCGCTGGTTGTCCCCGGCTCCACAGTCGATCAATACCCACGGCAACCCCAGCGGCAAAAGCGCCAATCAACGGCAGAAAATATCTGTATCCGAAAAGTTTATTATTAAAAAAGAGAGACAAGGCCGTCATCACTAAAATGCTCGCGGCAAATCCGCCAGTGATAAAATCCGGTGATTTTTTTTTAATCAGATTGATCGCCATGCAGACTAAAAATAACAGCGATGAAAATATCCAAAGACCGGTCGCGGCAACTATAGCCGGACCCGCAGGCAATGAATTAGTCAAAAAATGGGAGCCGGTCATCACGACCCACATCCGCCCGGGGATTAGTTTGACGGCTTCCCAAAAATCTCTGTTCACGAAGAGCTGCGGTGTCCAATAAGTGCTGATTCCCGCGCTTGCATGTTGAGCAAGGAAGATCATCGCCACCAGACCAATCGTGCCGGCAGCCATCAACACCATATCGGATACTTTCCTTCTTTCGTATAAAAGCAGCGCGATAAAAGGAATAACCGCAATAAACCAAACCGGATTAGCTAAAACGACAATAGCCAGACAACAGCCCAGAAGAAAAACCGTCTTTTTGCAATCTTCCGTCGATTGATAGACGTCCGCCAGTATCCAGAGACTCAAGTTCATGGCGGCAAAAGCCGTCACATGCGTTCCCCAGGCTTTCAGCGACATCGCGCCCCAGCCCGGCGTAAAAATTAGGAGAAGACCGCCAATCATGGCAATCCGGCGACTCCCGGCACGCCAGAGGAACAGCACAAAAAAAATCCATCCCGCGGTCCAAAGGCATAAGGCCGCCGCCTTTAAGCTTACCACGGAAAAACCGAACAGTTTAAAAAATAACGCCGCCGGCAACGTTTCGAAAATGGCCAGCGCATAGGATTGGCCATAAATAAAGAAAGGAAAATCTTTACCCTCCAGAATATGTTTGGCCATCAGGCCGATGATACATTCGTCTCCGTCGGGGAAAAACATATCTGAGAAAAACTGCGGCAGTCTGGTGAGCAGGATCAGGGCGCAGCCCAGAAGAATAAAGGCTGTTTTGCCAAAATGCCGGTTCATGTTCTCCAACATTACCGGCAGTTTTTTTATTTGCGTTTTGTCAATATCAGCGTCCGTATTATTATTTTGCAAAGATTTGATTCCCTGTCTTCAATCTTCTGATTTACTTGCTTTGTCTGATTTTCGTACCTTCGTTGATGGAATCGTCGGGATAGGCAAGCACCTTTTCGTTTTCTTTCAATCCCGAAAGAATTTGGGCCGCCAGACCGTTTCTCTGACCGACGTCAACAATGCGCTTACGCGCCTTTCCTTTTTCTTCCACAAATACAGCCCAATCTTTTCCCGACCTGAAAAGGGAACTGGCGGGAATCTGGAGAATGTTTTGTTCTTCCCAGATAATAAAGTGCGCCTCCATGCGGAAACCATCGCCCAGGACGCTCCATTTCTCCGGCGGCGACGTAATATCCGCGATTACCAGCACTCTCTGCTCTTCCACACCAAGGCTGGACACCTTTGTAAATCCGGCCGGTTCAACCAGCCGCACCTTCCCTGTCAGCGGCTCATCATTGCCCCAGCGTTTGAACAACACTGCCGTTCCTTTTTTAATTTTGACGGCGTCCGAGGAAAGAACGTCCACACGGACTTCCATGTTTTTGGAATCGCCGATATCCATCAGCGGCTCACCGATGCTGACGGCGCCTTCGCTTTCGCGGTAAACCCTGAACACATCGCCGCTCAAAGGCGCGATGACTTCAACAGCGTCATGTCTGCCGCCTCTTTCAATGTTGGTAAAATTATGCAAAGTTGCTTTCGCTCTTTCCAACTCTGACCTGGCAACGCTGACCTCCGCCGCCGCCGAACGCTGGACAGCCCGCGCTTTTTGGGCCTCGGAATCTATCCGTTCAAACTGATCCCTGGATATAGAATTTTTATCATACAGCGCTTTCAATCTTTCCCTTCTCTGCTCGACGTAAGCGGCGTCAGCCTTTGTCATCGTTTCTCTTTCCGCCGCGGCTTTGAGCAGTGCCTCGGCGGAGGAAACTGAAGTTTGAGCTGTCGCTCGGCTTCGGGGATCAAGAGCCTGCGACTGCAGAGGCTCCAAGACAGCGACGATTTGTCCTTTCTTCACATTATCTCCAACCTTGACATTAATGCGCCGCATGTATCCGGCTGTGGGCGCGGAGATGGTAAAACGCTCCTTGAGGCGTGTGCGTCCTTCTTCTTCAATCGTAATCTGGAGCGGGCCTCGCGTGACGGAAACGAGATCAACCGTTTGAGTCTTGGGAAGAAAACCGTAAATAATCAAAACTATAACGATCAGGACAATGCTGATAACTAATATTTTTCTGCGTAACGAGTGCTTCATAAAACTGCTCTTTGTGCTGATGATTTCGTGTATTTTAATTTAATATACCATTTCATGGGGTCGTTGAAAAACACTATGTTTGGGGCTGTTCAAAAATGTTCGGATGCTAGGCGCGCAAAAACCGACCCACGAGGCGTATATTTTAATACGTTGAGCGGTGCGGTTTGCAGCGCAACACCGCAGACGAGCGTTTTTCAACGGCCCTTTCATATCTCATTCTCTGGTTTTCAAAACCTCCACTAAATCCAGATGATCAAGTTTATAACGTACAATCAATCCCGATATTAATGCCGAAATAATAATCACAACCGCCGCCTGGGCATATGTGCTTAATTCTATAACCATCGGCACGCGGAAAAGATCGGAGGCCAAAGCGTACGCCACATAAGCGCAGATCCAGTATCCCATAATAAATCCCAGCGGAATGGCGATAAGCGTTATCAGCCCCAGTTCCCCCAGAAGAATATACGCGATTTCCCCCCGGGTATATCCCAGAACGCGAAGAGAGGAAAGCTCGCGGCTTCGTTCGGATAAGGATATTCTCGCGCTGTTATAGACAACTCCGAAAGCGATGGAACACGCCATCAGTGTAGCAATAAAAGTAAAAAAAAGCATCCCTTTGGCCATAATTTCCAAAAAATTATTAATTTCATTATTTCGGACTACCGTTTCAGAAACGCGCGGCATTTTGATAAATGTCTGAAAAAGCTTATCCTTGTAATTGGAATCCGTAACCAGATAAGCGCCGGATATGGCATCACCCTCATTCATCAAACGGTTCAGCGCGTTCAAATTCATGTAACCCATCACGCCCAGATACTGTTTGGCCAGCGCGACAACAGGCACCTGACGGACTGCTTTTGATCCCTCCAGAGCTTCGATGGTCAGCATATCGCCGGCTTTAACTCCGAGAATCTCGCCCAGCTGATCGGTCAGCAAAATACCCGTTGGCGGAATGGGAATACTCTTAAGATTTTTATCCAGCAGGAGATGCAGGCGGCTGTCCGGCTCTATTCCGGTCAGAACAGTTTTGTAACTGCGGTGGCCAAATATAAATTTCACCGGAACGTTCCGAAAGCCCTCGCCGTTATGGATTCCCTGTGTTTCCTTGAGTTCGTAGATGGCCTTGTAGGAAGTCGGTTCGACAAAAGTTACGGTCATATCTTCCTTCTGCGAAAGGACATATTGCACATGGATCATGAAATTAACGGAATCCTTAAAAAATCCGCTGGAGATCATGGTGGCGCAGGCGGCGGCGATGCCGATGATGGAAAGAAAAGTCCGGACCGGTTTTCGTTCTATATTGCGGAGAATAATCCTCGATGGCTGTGAAATCAAGCGACCGATACCTGTTTTTTCGATGACCGAAACCCTGTACTGCGCCGGGGCTTCCGGTCTCATGGCCTCGGCCGGCGGCTGCTTGGCGGCCTTCCAGAGCGAATGCAGGGTGCCAGCAAGAGCCGAAACAATGCTGACAAAAATGGCGAAAATAATGACTCCCGGATATAATTTATAAATAAAAAACGGGAAGCGATAGTTTTCCATGTAAATGGCGCCGAGCATATGCGCAAACCAGATGCCGGCAACGATTCCCCCTGCCAGACCGGCAGAAATAATCAGAACGATCAGCTTCGCGTAATGGATGCCGACATCAAGATTCCTGTAGCCGAACGCCTTGAGCGTGGCGATCTGTTCGCGCTGGGTATTAATGGTTCTGCTCATGACAACATTGAGCAGGAAAGCGGCGACGCAGATAAAAATTGTGGGGTATATTTTCGAGCTTGTCTGCAGTTGCTGGAATTCCTGGGTCAGCAGACGGTGCGATATTTGATCCTTGCGCGCGTAAGCGCCGAACCCGCCGTATGCTCCCAGAATGTTATCCAGATCCCGCAGGACATCGTTTACATTAGCTCCGGGATACAGGGTCAGAACAACATCGTTAAACGCGCCTTCCATATCGTAAGCTTTGCTGAGGGCCTTGCGGCTCATCCACAAAACGCCGTAGCGTTTGAAATCAGGGCTCATGGCGCCCGGTTTCATCAGCAGAACGAACTCCGGAGAAAGGGCGATGCCGGTAATCGTCAGCTTCTTCCACTTGCCGTTGATGACCGCCGCGAACTGCTCGCCGAGATTAAGACCATGCGCCTGGGCAAATGTTTCATTGATGACCACTTCATCGTCTTTGAAAGAATCGGGAAGCCTGCCTTTTCGGAGATAAAGACGATTCAGCAGGGGTGTGCCGTCATCGGGAATGGATACTATCTTGCCGGTGACCGATTCGGAACATCCCCTGATGTCCAGCTTGGCCTGGGCGGCAACGCGGGTTTCCAGCTGATTGACGCCTTCGATATTTTTTATTTTATCTTTCAGACTTTCCGGCGCCCGCTTCAAGTCGACAAAAACATCGGCAAAGTTGTAATCCCGATAAAATTTGTTGCGGGTGAAATTCAGGGAATTCACCGTGCTGATAAACATGATAAAGGTTGCCACGCCGCTCATCACGACCAGCGTAATGGCGAAGACCTGACCTTTCATTCGCCACAAATCCCGCCACAGTTTTCGGTCAAGCGCCTTCATAATGTTCGCTTTCGCTCACAGGTTCAATGTTCTAAGTTCTACGTTCTATGTTCAAAGTTAAATCGATGTCATTACCCGGCTCGCAGCCGCTGTGACAATCTATTTATTCTATCTGTCATTGCCCAACTTGATTGGGCAATCCAGTTTTCTTGTCTAACATGAGCCAAGAGGAGACTTGACCCCTTTGCTTGCTCTCTTCACCATTCACTTTTCACTTTTTCTTATAAACGAATTCTTTTATCCTTATGCTTCGCCCACCAGGTTTTGTATTCCTTTAGTTTAGTCTGGATAGAGGCAACATCATTCTTTTGCTTATAATCAAACAATGCCTCAAGATCAGACTTAGCCGCTACGCCGTAGTATTTCTGGCGGTAATTTAAGAAGACTTCCATGCTGCGAAGAAGATTGTAGATCAGGTCTGCTTGCCTCACGCTACCCGCCTGCGATTGCGCATTCCACTTATCGCAAAGCCATAAGCGGCGATCTATTTCCTCCTTAATCCATTTGGTGACATTGGCGCTATTGCGTAATTCCTGTAAGGTGAAAGGTGCTATTGTTGATGGGTTCTTGGCTAAATAAGCCTTAACTACTTCCAATGGTTCGGATTTGGTCATTTGTAAATCAATGTATTCTATTTTGATTATTTTATTACCACTTAACCAACGATAATCATTACCACCTGCGGAATCTACCAGTATTGTTTGTCCTTCAATCTTTTCAGGCCCGTAAGACTTACCCGGTATTCCGTAATAAGTACGAAAATCAGCATCCACTTCATGCAGCAGCCATTTGTCCGAATCGCCGCCCGTGTGCTGGGTGACTTCGACATGAACACTTAAAGATTTCTCTTCTGCTTCTTCAAGCGGAAGACCTCTAATTTCACTTAGATTGGAATATCTACCGTTACAAATTGAATCAACATGATCTAATTTAAAATGATCCGCACCTCCGACAACACCGCAAGCATTACCTAACCTCGCATCTCTTACCCTATATGTAAATTTTCCAATATCAGTAGTCACTAAACAATCACTTAAGTTGGTAAAACCTTGAGCCGTTGAATATGACAATGCAACAAACGCAATCAACAACACCATTGCAGCAAATTTTATTTTACTCACTTAGCCCTCCTCATTTGACTCCATATTGTGTTTTGCGCCAAAACATCTATTTGAGCGGCCGTTGAAAGCGTTTTGGCTAAAAAATCTTGACGAAGCGCAGGATAAGCGATTGCAAGTGTTTGAGCCGAAGGCGAGTTTTGTAATCGCCCGAAGCGAGCCTTAGATTTATCCAAAACGCTTCCGGCAACGAAAATGATTTTGGCGCAAAACTCCCCCTCCTCCTCACCACTGCAGTTCACTCGCGGATTTCTTCACCTTATTTTCCGTCACTTCCGCGATTCTGCCGTTGCTCAGATGAATGACGCGGTCGGCCATACCGGCGATGTCCACGTTATGGGTGATGATCGCCGTTGCCGTACCCAGCTCGCGATTGATACGCTCCAGGGCCTGCAGCACCACAATACCCGTTTTGGAATCAAGCGCTCCGGTCGGTTCATCACACAGCAGTACGGAAGGATTTTTGGAAATGGCGCGGGCAATCGCCACGCGCTGCTGTTCGCCGCCGGACAGCTGGGCGGGAAAATGATCCAGTCTGTCGGTTAATTCGACAAGGGCAAGGGCATCTTCCGGAACCATGGGCTTATTGGCAATCTCCGTCACCACCGCCACGTTCTCCCGAGCCGTCAGACTGGAAATAAGATTGTAGAATTGAAAAACAAAGCCGACATGGAAGCGGCGGTATTCGGTCAGTTCTTTTTCAGTGGCTTCGGTCAGATCCTTGCCCCGGTAAGAGACAAAGCCGTGCGTTGCCGTATCCAGGCCGCCCATGATGTTCAGCAACGTGGATTTGCCGCTTCCGGAAGGTCCGAGCAGAACCACGAGCTCGCCTGCGTAAAGTTCCAGATCAACACCGCGCAGGGCGTGCACTTCCACCTCGCCCATTTTATAAATTTTAGTCAGGTCCCGAACCTGAAAAAAGTTTTCTTTCAATTCGTTCATCTGCTCTGGGGAATATTTCTCATTTTTCACTGCCGTATTGCCCCAAAACGCTTTCCACAGCGGCTCAAATGGCTATTATTGGGGCAACAGACTGTCAAATTCAGTATGTGTAGCTTATGGCGGCGCCGGCGGAAAACCGGTCTGAGAACTGCCCTTCGATATTCAGACGGAATCCTTTGGCCAGCGGTATATCCAATCCTGCAAATCCGCCCACAATGGACTTGTTCTTAATAGAAAAATCTCCGGCCCAATTTTCAAGACCGGACATATCGGAGGACAGAGACACCTTGGCTTCCGAATAATATATATACGGACCCGCATATAATTTAATGCCGCGCGGCAGAGTTACTTGAAATCCAACACCGCCACCCACATCCCAGAGATTTTTAACTTTAAGCTCTGCGATAAAAGGATTGCCGCCGCTCACTCCCGTGACATCATCCGTGAAGTCGCTGAAATAATATGTTCCCTGAACAAAAGCGCCCACTCCGAACATGCTGTTTACCGGGTAAAAGGCCTTTGCCCCCATAGTGCCGAAAAATTTCCAGTTCTCTTCAAAGTCTTTTTTGTCGGTAACGGTGGATGCGTCTGCGGAACTGAAAACGTCAAATATTTTCATATCCGCGATGCCTAAGCGCGCGTAGACTTCCCAGATGTTTTTCGCGCCATAAGCCGCCTGCGAATAAATTTCATTCTGTCTGAATGTATGATCCGCGCCATTTTTGTAGGTATCTTCATGGTACCGGTAACCTATCGCCGTGTTTAATCCGCCGTCTTGCCTGGAAACGGTTTGAGGCGGCCCGAATAACCCCGCCGCAAAAGCCTGCGGATTAATCGTCAACATGAATAACGCCATCAGCGCAATCACCGGAATATTGATTGTAAGAAATTTTCTGCGCATTTAATTTCCCTTTTCCGGCAATGCCGGATTGACGGCCGGAGATTTTGCTTCCTGCGGCACGGCTGGATGGAGTTTGGCTTTTCTGGCTTTTACCTTTTTAAACCGGTATTGGGCATAGGCGTCGCGAAAAGCCACATAAGGATCAATGGCCGCGTCTTTGAGAGCTTCATAATCGCCGATTCTGAGCGACGTGGCATTGACTTCCTTATACGTTCTCACTCCCAACCAGGTGTACCACGGAGAAATGTACGAGACGGGATACAAAAAATAATCGCCGGCAATAGTCATGGAGTCTCGCGGGCTGGAAGGCCCCAGTATCGGCCAGACAATATAAAATCCCTGTCCAATGCCCCAGACGCCCAGCGTCTGCCCCAGGTCCGTGTCCTGTTCTTGCAGATTGAGCTCTTTGCCGGAAGAAGGATCGAGAAGGCCGCCGATGCCCCAGATGGTATTGATCGAAAAACGTCCGGCTTCCGTGGCCGCGCCGCCAAAATCCGCCTGAAGAAGACAGCTTAAAAAGCGGGCGGGAAATCCAAGATTGTCAAAGAAATTTTTCGCGCTGATCCGTACAGGCTCGGGAACAACGGCCTTGTACCCCTGCGCTGCGGGTTTGAGCGCCCAGAAATAAAGTTTGTCGTTAAACTGATGCATGGCCCGGTTGAAGGGCTGCAGAGGATCGGCGATTTCCACGCGCTCTTCCTTAAAAGTATCGTTGGCGTAGTCATCGTCTTTATATTCATCAGCGACCGCGCCCGCCGGCTTATCCGCCGGTTTTACCGGAATTTGATCCGCGTTGGAAGCAGGCAAAACCTGTTGAGGCGAAGACAAATTCTGCGGCATCACGGTGGGAGATGTTTGCTCTCCATAGGCAAGGCCCACCGCTAAAAAGATGAACGATATAATAACAGTAAGATAGGATTTCATATAACGCAACCAAGCCTTAATACGAAATTTAAATATCCCCCGCTGGCGGGGGTAGGGGGTGGATAGACGGCATTAATATTTCAGGCGGTTCTGAAATTAATCAATATATTCCTTTCCACCTCCGTCACTTCGTGACACCTCCACCAGCGGAGGATACGAAATGACATTTCCTTCTAATGCTTGCTTACCTTCTTGCGCAGGGTCTCCAGCAATTGTTCCGGCGTATCCTTGGCCAGTATATCATTGAACTGCGTGCGATAATTCTGAACAAGGCTGACATTCTCCACGACCACGTCGTATACTTTCCATTTTCCGTCTTTCAAAATCATCCGGTAAAAAATGGGGATTTCCTTGGAAGAAGTAATAATCTTCGTCTGGACTTCCGCCTGAGCATCGGAGAGCATATTTTCTTTATAGAACTCGACCTTTTCGTTCGTATAATCCAGAATTTTGTCCGCGTACGATTTTTCCAGCACCTGCTCAAAGAGTTTTACAAATTCTGTTTGCTGGGCGGCATTGAACTTGCTCCAGTTGCGTGTCAGAGTGCGCCGGGAAAATTCATTTTCATCGAACATCGCCTTGTAAATCACCCGGAGTTTTTCTTTCTTGATTTCTTTGGCCGATTCGGCTTTGAATTTCGGATTACGCAATACATCCAGAACATTGTTGACGTTTACTTTAACCGTATCGAGCGGGGCGCCAGCGTACACCGGAAGAGAAAACAGCAATATCGTTAATAAAATCATAAATCCCGCGAATTGTTTTTTCATTTCTAAATCCTCCTGAATTGTAATGAGACTCGCTGAAAACGAATCCCGACGAGTCGGGATAAAGTTTGAAGCGTTAGTCGAATTATCCCGCAAAGCGGGGGGCATGAAACTCTAAGCTTTCTTTGAGGTTCATACCGGTACATTATACCAGTTCTATTATTTTTTAACATCACCAAAAGCGTATTTGCCGATCAGTCCCACAATATCCACGGGAGCCTGAGTTTCCGTGATAGTTCCTTTAGGCCCCAGGAGCGTGCCGGATCCTCCGGGATCAACGCTGATATACTGATCGCCCATCAAGCCCTCCGTTTTAATGGAAGCGATGGCATCATCATATATCTTGATGCCTTTTTTGATTTTCATTTCCACCACCGCTTTCTGATTATCCTGATCCATGGTGATCCGCTCCACTCTTCCGACCTCGATACCCATAATATCCACCGGATTGCCGTCTCTCAGTCCGGTTACGGAAATAAACTTGGCACTCAGGGGATAAGAATCATCCTGCAGAAAAGAAACTTTGCCGAGTTTCACGGTCATGTACCCTATGCAGAGCAGTCCCAGAAAAACAAAGATGCCTACGATGGTTTCTATTTTGTATTTCTTCATTTGTTTACTCCTTGGCGGCGCATCGCAAACGCCCGATTTCTTTTTGTTGAGATTTGGCCAA
>Ga0182019_10000353_pt1 | contig 22667 bp, 17 predicted proteins | sample 812E2MmetaG_FD_120483 | JGI IMG/M metagenome (GOLD analysis project Ga0182019, IMG submission 120483) | Permafrost microbial communities from Stordalen Mire, Sweden - 812E2M metaG | ecosystem: Environmental > Terrestrial > Soil > Wetlands > Permafrost | place: Sweden: Stordalen | collected...
GGCATCCGTTCGGCGCTCGGCTGCTCAGATCGGGGCCACTCCGCCGCCTCGCAACTCCGGGCCGGCGAGATCGATTGGGAGTCGATCTTCGGAACCGAGCAGGCCCGCTGGTTTCACACGGGCGGCATCTTCGCCGCGCTCTCGGAGGGGACGCCGGCACTGGCCCTCGAGGCGATGCAGGCGGCGCGGAGCCATGGCGCAGTCGTCTCGTACGATCTCAACTACCGGCCCTCCCTCTGGCAGGCGATAGGTGGCAAGGCTCGAGCGCAGGAAGTGAACCGCGAGCTGGTGGGGCAGGTCGACGTTCTGCTCGGCAACGAGGAGGACTTCGGCGCGGCACTCGGCTTCGAGACGGAGGGCGTCGACGAGTCGCTGTCGGAGCTCGACCCGGCAAGCTACGACCGGACGGTCGAGCGCGTCGTCGCCGCGTATCCGAACCTGCGGGTTGTCGCGACGACGCTCCGAACCGTCCACACCGCGTCCCGAAACGACTGGGGAGCAATCCTGTGGGCGGCCGGCGAGACGCACCAGGCGCAGATGCGGCCGAACCTCGAGATTCTCGACCGGGTCGGCGGCGGCGATTCGTTTGCCTCCGGACTTATCTACGCGTTCCTCTCCGGCCTCTCGACGGCGGAGGCGGTCGAGTGGGGCGCCGCGCACGGCGCGCTCGCGATGACGACTCCAGGCGACGCGAGCATGGCTAGCCGCGACGAGGTGGAACGAGTCCTCCACGGCGGCGCAGGGCGCGTGGTCAGGTAATGGCGGACATGAAAAACAACGGTTTGGGCTCGGCGCCGGCGACCATCCGAGACAGGAGCAACCCATGACTCAATTGATCGTCCCCACCGAAGGCGACCTGGACCTGGTTTCGCTGGGCGCGCTGGTGCACCGGCTGGATCCTGGGATCATCCCCTTCCGCAAAGCGACCGAATGCAGCATCCATGTCAGCGGCGGCGAGTTCAACGTGGCGGCGAACCTATCGGACTGCTTCCGCATGAACACCGCCATCGTTTCGGCGATGGTGGACTATCCCATCGGAGACCTCATCGCCGAGCGCGTCCGCGCCCTGGGCGTTCGGCCCATCTACAAACGCTTCGCCCACGACGGTGTCACGGGCCCAAACATGGCGACGGTCTACAGCGATCGGGGCTATGGCGTGCGGGCACCCGTCGTCTTCTACAACCGCTGCAACGAAGCTGCGGCGCGCCTCGGCCCGGGGGACTTCGACTGGGATGCGATCTTCTCGGGCGGTGTGCGCTGGTTCCACTCCGGCGGCATCTTCGCGTCCCTCTCCGAGACGACCGGGCCCCTCATCATCGAAGCCATGAGAGCTGCCAGGAAGGCCGGGGCCGTCACGAGCTTCGATCTCAACTACCGGGCCAAGCTCTGGAGCATCTGGGGCGGCTCGGGCAAGGCTCGAGAGATCCTCGGCCAGATCGTTTCGTACGCGGACGTGCTGGTCGGCAACGAGGAGGACCTGCAGAAGGGGCTGGGCATCCGAGGCCCCGAATTGAAGGCCGAATCGGCGCTCGATCCGGCGGTGTTCCTGGGGATGATCGACGATGTGCGGACGACTTTCCCGAACGTCAAGGTGGTGGCCACGACGCTGCGCGAAGTCCATTCCACCCATCGCCATACCTGGAGCGCCGTTGCCTGGGTCGACGGCCGGACCGTGCGTGCACCCACCTGTGAGCTCGACGTGCTGGATCGCGTCGGCGGCGGGGACGGGTTCGCGTCGGGCTTCTTCTACGGACTGCTCAGCGGCGCGACGCCGCAGGAAGCCATCGCGCTCGGCTGGGCCCACGGCGCTCTGCTCACCACGACGCCGGGGGACACGAGCATGGTCAGCCTGGAGCAGGTCCAAGCCTTTGGCGAGCGAGGGTCTGCCCGGATCCAGCGTTGACACCGGCGAGCCTCGCTCGCCGGTTCTCACCATCACCAAGCGCGGATCCTCCCGGGTCCGCACCCATCTTTGACCAGGCCAGGATCGCCAAGGAGGATTCTTCGGTGCAAGTCGGACTCGTGGGACTCGGGCGCATGGGCGCCAACATGTCACGGCGCTGGCTGCGCAGCGGCCACACCGTTTTCGGATATCAGCGCCGCGCCGAGACGGTCGCGGCCCTTGTGAGCGAGGGCGCGATCTCCGCCGGCGCCAGCTCGCTGGCCGATCTCGTGGCGAAGCTCGATCAGCCGCGCGTCCTTTGGCTGATGGTGCCGGCGGCCTCGGTCGACGCCACGCTGGAACAGCTCAGGCCGCTTCTGGCGGCCGGCGACATGGTGATCGACGGCGGCAATTCCTACTATCGCGACGACATCCGCCGCTCCAAGGAACTCGAGCCGGCCGGGATCCGCTATCTCGATTGCGGCACGAGCGGTGGCGTATGGGGCCTCGAGCGCGGCTATTGCCTGATGATCGGCGGGCCCGATGAGGCCGTGGCGCGCCTCGATCCACTCTTCAAAGCCCTTGCCCCGGGAGTGGCAGCGGCCGCGCGCACACCCGGTCGGGAGGGCGAGCCGACCAGGGCAGAGCAGGGTTACCTGCACTGCGGCCCGGCAGGCGCCGGCCACTTCGTCAAGATGGTTCACAACGGCATCGAGTACGGCCTGATGGCCGCGTATGCCGAAGGGCTCAACATCCTGCACCATGCCGGCGCGGGGCTCAACCAGCGCGAGATCGACGCCGAGACGTCACCACTTCGTGAGCCGGAGCTGTACCAGTACAGCCTCGACCTGCCGGCCGTGACCGAGGTCTGGCGCCGTGGCAGCGTCGTCGCATCCTGGCTGCTCGACCTCACCGCCCAGGCACTCCTGGAGAGCCCGGACCTGGCGAACTTCTCGGGCCGAGTGTCCGACTCGGGCGAGGGCCGCTGGACGAGCATCGCGGCGATCGACGTCAGCGCGCCGGCTCCGGTTCTGACCACCGCGCTATACGGGCGGTTCAGGTCTCGGGGAGAGGCGGATTTCGGCGACAAGGTGCAGTCCGCGATGCGCTGGGGCTTCGGGGGTCATCTCGAGAAGAAGGGCTAGGCCCGCACCTCGGCCCTTCGACGCCGGAGGCGGCGGCCGGGTCCCACGCACGGCGCCGACCGCCGCGCGCCGACCGCCGCCAGAGATCGTCGGGGCGAGAGGACTTGAGGCCGAGATAACAAGCTAGCTGGCGGAGGTCACGAGCGGCCGCTGCGAGACCACTGCCCGGCCGCTGGTGGTTGTGGTCGAGGCGAGGCGGGAGCTGATGGAAGAGCCGTCGCGGCCCGACCCAGTGAGTTGAGTTCAGGCGCCGCCCGTCAGGGTCTGAGCAGCTCGGCTGAAGAAAAGGCTTCCTGCTCGTCGCCGATCCCGCCCGCGATCAAGACGGTGCCGTCGGGAAGCAGGGTTGCTGTCTGATCGCTCCGGGCCTCGATCATCGGGCCGATCATGTGAAAGCCACTGGCCGGGTCATAGAGTCCGGCCGACCGGACAGCTGCTCCGGACGAGTCGCGGCCTCCGGCGAAGAGCACCTGGCCATCGGGGAGCAGCGTTGTGGTAGGGAGATTCCACTGCGCAGGAGCGGAAATGGATCCAGGCTGCATGAACGAGTCGGTCAGCGGGTCGTACGTCACCAGGTAGTCGAATACACACAGAAGGACGCGGCCGTCTTTGAGCAGGGTGGCTGTCTCGGGTGCTTCGTCATAATCGTTCCTGGCCGCCGCGGCGGCGCCCGACGGAAGATCAAGCGAGATCGAGGCGGACTTACCGTTGGCCGGGTCGTATAGCTCGGCTCCGGGGCCGATCAGGGCGACCGCGCCCGCAACCAGGACCTTGCCGTTGGGCAGGAAAGTCGCTGCGGAGCTGTCATAGAAGTTGAGCAGCGAGCCATCGCGCGTGAACTTGCCGGTCGCCGGGTCGTACACCTCAGCTCGGCTGTCACCGCCATTGAGCATCAGGACGCGCCCGTCGGGCAGGAGCATGGCGCTGGCATCGACGCGAGCAACGGACATCGATTCGGTGGGGGTGAACTTGCCCGTTGTCGGGTCGTAGAGTTCGGCCGACGCGAGCACGTTGCCGGAGCTGCCGTAGCCACCGGCGATCAGGACACGTCCATCCGCCAGGAGCGTGGCAGTGGCATTGGAGCGAGCTGTCCTCATCGAGCCTGTCGGGGTGAACTTGCCGGTACTCGGGTCGTACAGTTCGGCGGACGAGACGACCTCGTCATACGGAACCACCTGCATGTCGGCTCCCCCGGCGATGAGGACCTTGCCGTCCTGGAGCAGTGTGGCTGTGGCGTCCATGCGCGCGACGTGCATGCTGCCGGTCGCGACGAACGTCGGCGTAGGCATGGGCGAAGGAGTAGGCGAAGGCGTGGGCGCCACCGTTGGGTTCGGGCTGGCAGTCTGGCTCAGGCTCGGCGAGGGCGAGGCCGGGCTTCCCCCGCACCCGACGACGGCCAGGATCAGAGCCAACGCGGCGAATGCCAGCCCTGTCGAACGGCTGCCCTGGTCAACCCCTGGACTGGCTCTCACGCGCTGTCTCCCGCCGTCATCCGAACCACTGCAGGATGACGCATCGAAGGAACGCACGTGACGGCGGCGGCCGAACGGGAAGCGGGAGATGGTGGGTCTGACCGGACTTGAGCCTCCGGCATGGGCCACGGCTTCGGCGGCCGGCGCGTTCAGCGGCCGTTCACGGCCGGCCTCCCCTCCGGCAGACGCTCCAACTCGCCTGCGGCGTGGCCCTGAACCTTGCGCCTACTCGGCCCGGTCGATGACGGCGAGGATCTCCGGGCCGTACCACTCCAGTTTTGCGGGGCCCATGCCACGGACGCGGCGGAGCGCCGGAAGAGAGCGCGGGCGCACGTCGGCGATCTCGGCGAGCGTGGTGTCGTGGGCGACTATGTAGGCCGGCACGGCATCGGCGGCAGCGCGTTCGCGGCGCCAGCGGCGGAGCGCCTCGAGCAGGCCATCGTCGGCGGCGACGGGCCCCGCTATCGGCGCGCCGGGTAGAACCCGAACGCGACCCGCGGCCCGGGCCACCGGACGGGTCGCCTTCGGCTTGGCCGGATCCAATGCCGCCAGGAATCGCGACGGCTTGCGGGACGATGACGACAGGGCCAGGAACCGCCGCGTGCGGGTGATCCCGACATACAGCAGGCGACGCTCTTCGGCGATCTCCTCTTGCTCCTTCGCCTGGCGGATCGGCAGGACGCCCTCGTCGAGTGCCGGCAGGTAGACGGCGTCCCATTCGAGGCCCTTGGCGCGGTGGTACGTCAGCAGGTTCACGCCGTCCGCGGAGTCGGCGGCCTCCGACGCCCCGCGGCTATCGAGGTCGGCGAGGACGGCGTCGATGGCGAGCGCTGGATCCGCGGCCGCCAGGTCCTCCAGGATGCCGAGCAGTAGCTCGAGCGAGGCGGCGCGTTCGCGGCCTTCGGAGCCCGCGTCGGCGGCGACGTCGTCCAGCCCCATGCGCTCGACGAACAGCCGCTCGACGGCGGCGACCAGCGCGTCGCCTGTCTCGGCCGGCCGCTCCCGCCGCAACAGACGCAGCGACTCGCGGATCTCGCGCCGGTCGAAGAACCGCTGGCCGCGAACGGTGAACGCGATGCCGGCGCGTGTCAGCGCATCCTCGATGGCCGGCAGCTGGGCGTTGATGCGGACGAGAACCGCCGTCTCCGCCGCCGCCACACCGGCGGCCCCCACCGCTCGAATCCAGGCGACGATCTCGCGAAGCTCGGCCTCGGCATCCGCGAAACGATGAACGACGGGCGCAGGCCCCTGGGGCCGAGTTGCCCGCAACGCGCCGCGTGGCCCGCCGGCAACGAGCCGGTTGGCCAGCTCGAGGATCTGCGGGCTGGAGCGGTAGTTCTCGGCGAGCGTGACGGTGCGCGCACCGGGATGGCGATCGGCGAAGCCAAGCAGGAACTCCGGCGTGGCGCCGGTGAAGGTGTAGATCGTCTGGTCCGGATCGCCGACCACCGCCAGATCGTGCGACTCGCCGAGCCACAGCTCGAGGAGCCGTTCGGACAGCGGGTTGGTGTCCTGGTATTCGTCGACGCTGAACCAGCGCTTGCGCGATCGAACCAGGGCGGCCGCCTCGGCGTCGCCTTCCAGCAGCTCGACGGTCTGGACGAGCATGTCCTCGAAGTCGAGCAGGCCCGCATCCGCCTTCGACCGCTCGTAGTCGCGGTAGACGCGGGCGAACAGGTCGGCCGGTATCGGCGCCCGATCGCCGCCTTCGTCGACCCACCGCGCCGGCCTGATGCGGCGCACCTTCGCCCATTCGATCGTGTCGGCCATGTCCTTGGCCGGCGTGAAGCGATATCCGCCCGGCAGCCGGCCGATGAGCGGCACGATCAAGCGCAGCTTCGAGTCGAGGATCGCTGGCAGCGGCGTGCCGTCGTGGCGACCCGGCCAGAAGTGGCGCAGCTGGGCGAGCGCGGCGGCGTGGAACGTGCGCGCCATCACGCCGCGGTGGCCGAGCGTCGCCAGCCGCGCCACCATCTCGCCCGCGGCTTTGTCCGTGAACGTCACAAGCAGGATCTGGTCCGACGGGACCGCGCCCGTCTCGATGGCATACGCCGCGCGGCGGCTGATGACCCGCGTCTTGCCCGAGCCCGCGCCGGCGACGATCGCGAGCAGGCCCGCCGTCGCGGTGACGGCCTCGCGCTGCGATGGGTTGAGGTCTTCCAGCAGGCGTTCGGCGGAGATGGCGGCGGTCAACGGATCCGACCTCGAGGAGGGCCAGCCTCCGACGACGCGAGGCTCGGATCGGAGCTTACCAGCCGGTCATTCGCCCGGGCTTACGGCAGACTCGGTTGAGGTTGACCGCGGCTCTTCGGTCATGGCGGGCCGTCGCGCCGTCGACGAACCGATCTTGTGGGCGTCGAGGGCGTCGAGGGCGGAGGCATCCGAGAGATCCGCCGATCGGCCCGGTCGGGCGGCCGGGCTGCGGCGAACCAGGTGAACGTGGGTGAGTCCGGAGATCGGGCCGCGGTGCATTCCGGCTATCGCCATCGAGTTGCCTCATTTCTGCTGCTTGGGCGCCGACCCTCCGACGGCGGCCATGTCTTCCAGGATTGGCCCACTTTGAGCCGGGCAACCTTGCGACTGCCTGAACGTGGCCAGAGTGTCGCAGGGCGGAATGGGGGAGAATTGGGCGGGCGTTTCGCCGGCCGCCGCCTCGGGGTCCCCGTCGGCGCCGTTGCCGCCGCGCGCTGCCGCACCCGCGGACGCCGGCGCGGGCCGAGACTCAGGAGGATGTCAGTTGGCCGCAGCAATCGTTCCAGCTCAGGTCGACATCCTGGTGATCGGCTACGCCGACACGCCCTCGGTCGCCGGCACCGTGGGACTGGTCCGCGACGGCGATCGCATTATCGTCGTCGACCCGGGCATGGTCAGGAGCCGCGCGCTGATCCTGGACCCGCTCGAGCGGCTGGGTATCTCGGCGGACGAGGTGACCCACGTCTTCGTCTCGCACCACCATCTGGATCACACCGTCAATATCGCCCTCTTCCGCAACGCGGAGATCGTCGACTTCCGCTCGGCCCGCCGCGACGACCAGGTGAACCCCCATCAGGGCGAAGGCTTCAAGCTCGCGCCAAACACCACGATCTGGGTCACGCCGGGCCACACGCCGCAGGACGCCAGCCTGGTCGTGGACACCGCGGACGGCCGCCAGGCCTTCACTCATCTGTGGTGGCGCTCCGACCGCACGCCGGAGGTTGATCCGTACTCCACCGACCCGGCCGAACTGACGCGCAACCGCCGCCGGCTGCTCGACGGCGTCGACATCGTTATCCCCGGCCACGGCGCACCCTTCCGCGTGCGGTGACCGGCGCGGCCGGGCGCCGCTTGAGGGGAGTTCGTGGGTGCCCATTGCGCACCGCGAGCGGTCAGCCGGGCCGGTTGCCCTGTCGCGCGATGCGCTCTCCCGGAAGCGAGGCGGGCGCGTTGCGCTCGCCTGATCGGTAGCCGCCGTTCGCCGGCCTGGTCGCGGACGCCTGTCGCTGCGGCCGATATGGCGAGCCTTGCCGGGTCGGCGACCCGCCGCCGGTATACGGCCGGCGAGCCGGCGCATACCCGATCGAGGTGCCGCCCGGGGCCGGCCGACGCGACTCGGCCGACGGGGCCCGGCCGAAGTCGCTGGGCACCGGCCGGCGAAAGCCACCGGCTGGGGCGCGGCGCGGCTCGACCGGCGACGACTGGTTGAAGCCGCGCTGTGCGGCCGGGCGGTACTCGGCAGGAGCGGCCGGGCGCGCCCTGCTCGGCGCGGGCTGGCGGTACTCCGCCGGCGCGGCCTGGCTCGGCCTGGTCGGCGCCGCGTGCGGCTGTCGGAAACCGGACGGGCCCGCGACTCGCGGCGCGTTTGGTCGCCGGCCTGCGTTCGGTCGAACGTCACCGGAGCGCTGGCGGATCGGCTCTCGTCGGATCGATGGATCGACCTCGAAGCCCGGCACGACTTCGCGGCGGATCGGCTGGCGCAGGAGAGTCTCGATGTCGGCCAGCAGTAGGTTCTCGTCGATGCAGACGAGCGACACCGCGTCGCCCTCCATGCCGGCGCGACCCGTCCGCCCGATCCGGTGGACGTAGTCCTGGGCTACCGTCGGGAGTTCGAAGTTCACAACGTGAGGCAGGCCCTCGATATCGAGGCCGCGCGACGCGACTTCCGTGGCCACCAGGATGGCGACCCGTCCAGCCTTGAAGTCGTCCAGCGCGTGGACTCGCTGGCTCTGGCTCTTGTTGCCGTGGATCGCCGCGGCCAGGAGGCCGTCGTGACCGAGCTGCTCGGCCAGGCGGTTGGCACCGTGCTTTGTCCGAGTGAAGACGAGCGCCCGGTCGATCCGGCCGCTGCTGACGAGGTGGCTCAGCAGCTCGCGCTTGCGTTCGCGATCGACGGGGTAGACAACCTGGCGAACGAGCTCGATCGGGGCATTGCGGCGCGCGATCTGAACATAGTCCGGCTCGTGAAGCAGGCCGTCGGCCAGCTCGCGGATCTCGTCCGAGAACGTGGCCGAGAAGAGCAGGTTTTGACGCCGCGCCGGCAGCAGGGCGAGGATCCGGCGAATGTCGCGAATGAAGCCCATGTCCAGCATGCGGTCGGCCTCGTCGAGGACGAGGATCTCGACCGACCCTAGATCGATGGTCCCCTGACCGGCATGGTCGAGCAGCCGCCCGGGCGTGGCGACCACGATCTCCGGGCCGCCGCGGAGGGCGTTGACCTGCGGCTGGAAGCCGACGCCGCCATAGATGGTGGTCGAGCGGATCGGCCGGCCCGCGCCGTAGGTTCGAACGCTTTCCTCGATCTGGAGCGCCAGCTCGCGCGTCGGAGTGAGCACCAGGCAGCGGATCGGCTGACCGGTCGCGCCACGCGGCAGACTCCGGCCGGGCGCGAGAGCGCGCGGCGCGACCCGGCTGGCATGGAGCAGCTGGAGGATCGGCAGCACGAAGGCCGCCGTCTTGCCCGTGCCCGTCTGGGCGCTGGAAAGGAGGTCGCGGCCGGCGAGCACGATCGGGATCGACTCAGCCTGGACGGGGGTAGGCTCGGTATAGCCCTGGGTGGCCACCGTTCGAAGAAGGTCGGGCGTCAGCCCGAGCTGATCGAACGAGGAAGGTGCCGAAGGCGACTGGACCGACTGGGGCGCCGCCGTGGGGGCTGCGTGGCCGGCGGTCGGCCCAGGCCGGCCGGGCGATGAGGGACGCTCGGACACAAGGCCGAGCTGAAATGAAGACATTACAGAGATGCTCCTGACGTGGCCCACCCGCGTTTTCTTATCCAGCGGGACCGGTCAGGGCGAGAAGTGGATCGAGATCGGACGGTGCTTTACCGGGGCGCAGACCGGTGCGCCCATTCGTTCACGAGGCCCTAAGCATACACGGCATCGCGGAATGGAGGCCGCGGCCCGGCCAAACTGGCCCGCGGCCCGCGGCGGCGAGTCCGCGGCGGCCAGGACGACGGCGCCTTCCTACTTGCCGCCCTTGCCGCCGGCGGCCACGACGCCGTCGATCTCGGCCAGCTCATCCGGCGCGAAGTCGAGCTTCTCGAGCGCCCGGACGTTGTCCTCGAGCTGCTCGACCGAGCTGGCGCCGACGATCGCCGAGGTAACGCGCGGATCGCGCAGCACCCACGCGAGGGCCATCTGGGCCAGGCTCTGGCCGCGGCGCGTGGCGATCGCGTCGAGGGCGCGAATGCGCGGCAGGTTCTTCTCGATCTCGTCGAGGCCGAGGAACGGCGAGTGCGTCGCCCTCGATCCGGCCGGCACGCCCTTGAGATAGCGGTTGGTGAGCTGGCCCTGCGCCAGCGGCGAGAACGGAATGCAGCCCACCTGTTCCTCGCCGAGCATGTCGAGGAGACCGTCCTCGATCCAGCGGTTCAGGAGCGAGTAGGAAGGCTGGTGGATGAGCAGCGGCGTGCCCAGGCTGCGCAGGATCGCCGCGGCTCGGCGCGTTTCCGCCGGCGGGTACGACGAGATGCCGGCGTATAGCGCCTTGCCCTGGCGCACGGCCGTGTCCAGCGCGCCGAGCGTCTCCTCGAGCGGCGTGTCCGGGTCGAGGCGGTGAGAGTAGAAGATGTCGACGTACTCGAGCCCGAGCCGCCGCAGGCTCTGGTCCAGGCTGGCCAGCAGGTACTTGCGCGAGCCCAGGTCTCCGTACGGCCCCGGCCACATGTCCCAGCCGGCCTTTGTCGAGATGACGAGCTCGTCCCGGTAGCGCCCGAAGTCGGAACGGAGGATGCGCCCGGCGTTCTCCTCGGCCGAACCGTATGGCGGCCCGTAGTTGTTGGCCAGATCGAAGTGGGTGATGCCGAGATCGAACGCCCGCCGGACGATGGCCCGCTGGGTGCTGAGCGGCGACCCATCGCCGAAGTTGTGCCAGAAGCCGAGCGAAAGCACCGGGAGCTTGAGCCCGCTGCGGCCGGACCGACGATAGGACATGGCCTCGTATCGATCGGCGGAGGCCACGAAGGGCGAGCTGTCCAGTGGCGGTTTCTGGGTCATTTGGCGGGTACCTCATGCGGTTACACCGACAGCGTACGACGGCTCCGGCCGGGATGTTCTTCGATGAATGGCCTGAGTTCGACGCAGCCGCGACCAATTGGCGCAGTTATCGAATAGACGCGGGCAAAGGGGACCTATGGCGTCTGTTCGGGCTTCCGAGGCGAGGACATCGTGGACGGGTCTCGCGGTCTCATCAAAGACCACTCCCCGAGACTTCGGCCTCGCGCATGATCCGCGTTCTAAACAGCAACAATCGCCGGCGCTTAGACCCGGCGTTACGACCAAAGCCGTCCCCCGCTGCTGGTTCCCGTTCGGAATCGCGACTTGGTCGTATGGTCGTGCTCGATCGAATCCTGATGGCCGTCGTCGCCGGCATTTGGAGCGTAGCCGCGGCCTGCCTCGTATTCGGCTTTGGGGACCCTGCCGCACAGCGTGCCGTCGCCGACGTCGGCGAGGCCGCCATCGACCTGCTGGCCGGCGTGATCGTCCTTCGGGCCGCGCTGCGCGCCGACGTCCGGCGGATTCGTCTTGCCTGGGCCGTGCTGGGCATTGCGACGCTCGTCTACGCCGTGGGGGACGGGGCATGGGCCTGGTTGGACCTCGGCGGCGGCAGCACAACCTCCCCGTCGGTAGCCGACCTTGCCTACGTCGCCTACTACCCGATCGTCGTCGCCGCCCTCTTCATGTTCCAGGGCGCATCGTCATTCCGGCGCGACACGCTCAGGCTCACGATCGACTCGCTTATCGTGGTCGTCGGTGGTGGCATCGTCGTCTGGCACACGCTGTTTCGACCCGTTCTCGAGAGCCTTGACCCGAACCCGCTGAGCGCGGCGCTCGCGCTCGGCTACCCGATCGGCGACCTCGTGCTCCTGTTCGGTGTCGCCGCAACAGCCCTGCGCCATCCGCCAGAGATCGATGCCAGGGCGCTCACGGCATTGGTCGCCGGTCTCGCGCTCATGTTCGTGGGCGATGTCGGCTACGGACAGTTGAATCTCGCCGGCTCATTCGACCTCGTGCGCTGGCCCGACGTCATCTATCTCAGTTCGACGCTCTTGATTGCCCTCGCCGGGTACTTCCAGGCGCACCCCGCAGCAACGGCGGAGGGCCGCGGGAAATCCTTGAGCCGCTGGCTCCTGGGCCTACCATATGTAGCCCTCGCGGCGGGCTACTCGGTCCTCATCGCGCTCGCCATGGGCCAGGTCACGGACGAGCTCATCGAGGTGCTCTACGGGTCTCTCTTGCTTACGGCGATGGTGCTGATCCGGCAGGAACTCGTGCTGCGCGAAAACAGCCGTCTGATGACGGACCAGGCACGGCGGGAGTCGGAGCAACGATTCAGGGCGCTCACCGCGAACAGTTCCGACGCCGTCGTGCTTGTCGATCGTGACGGTATCGTGACCGACGCCACGCCGGTAGTCGGGCGCGTCCTCGGGGTCGATAGCTCCAAGCTGGTGGGCCGCTCGATCTTGCGGCTGGTTCACGCCGACGACGCCGCGCGAATCCAGGCATTCATAGTGGACTTGGCGGCCGGGCGGTCCGTCATCCAGCCCATCGAGTGGCGGCTATGGGATGTCACCGGTGTCTGGCGCCAGGTCGAGAGCATCGCCGCCAACCTCCTGGACGACCCCTCCGTCGGGCAGATCGTTCTCACCACGCGCGACGTCCGGGAGCGCAAGACGCTCGAGCGACAGCTCATGCAGATCGCCCTGCGCGACCTTCTGACCGACCTCCCGAACCGAACCCTGTTTCACGACCGGGTGGGGCAGGCGCTTGCGAGCGCCGTCCGCGGCCAACAGCGAACAACCGTCCTTTCGCTAGATCTGGACGGCTTCAAGCGCGTCAACGAGAGTCTCGGCCAGACGGCGGGCGATCAGGTCCTCCAGGAGGTCTCTCGCCGCCTGCGCGCCTCGGTCCGCGCCGCAGACACCTGTGCCCGCCTTGGCGGAGACGACTTCGGGGTCCTGATCGACGGTCACTCGACGCCAGAGGATGCACTGGCTGCGGTCGATCGCATCCTCGCCTCCATCCGAGAGCCGATCGACTTCGCCGACAACCCGGTCCATCTGACCGCGAGCATGGGCGTCGCGACGACCGGCCCAAACGACGCCGATGCGGCCGGTCTGCTGCGCAGGGCAGAAGTGGCGAGATCAGTCGCCCGGAACAGCGGCGGCGATCGAGCCGTCGTCTTCGAACCGGCGATGCAGGAAGCCGTTCAGACCCGGTTCGCGCTCGAATCGGACCTGCGTCGAGCCATCGATCAGGCTGAGTTCGTGCTGAACTATCAGCCGATCGTCGACCTGTTCACCGGTGAGCTCATCGGGGCGGAGGCCCTCATCCGATGGGACCATCCGACCCACGGAAGGATCGCTCCCACGGTCTTTATCCCTCTCGCCGAGGAGACGGGATTGATCAACGAGATCGGAACGTGGGTCCTTCGGACCGCCTGCACCGAGGTCGCCCGATGGGCTGCGCTCTCCCCCGGCCGGGTGCCACGAGTGTCGATCAACCTCTCGGCCAACCAGCTCGCCGACCCACAGTTCGCCTGGACCGTGCAGGCGGCCATGGCAAACGCCGGTTCGATCCCGAACTGGGTCACCCTCGAGCTCACCGAGAGCATGCTGATGAAGAACAGTTCCGCCTCCCTCGAACGACTGCACGCCATACGTGCCCTGGGCGTTCAAATCGCCATCGACGACTTCGGGACTGGATACTCGTCGTTGGCCTACCTGGAGCAGTTCCCCGTAACTCATATCAAGATCGACCGATCTTTCGTGACTCCGCTCGACGATCCAGGGCGCGGCGCCGGGGTCGTCCATGCGATCGTCGAGATCGGGCGCGCGCTCGGCCTGACGACCGTCGCCGAAGGGATAGAGACGCCAACCCAGCTCCGGCGGCTGCGTGAGTTGGGTTGCGGGCTCGGCCAGGGCTACCTCTTCGCCCGCCCCCTGGAGCGTGACGCGATGGCCGACCTGGTCGCGCGGAAGACCGGAGCCGTCTTTGCCGCCGAGGTCGCGATGGGGGACAGAAGGGAAATGGCCGGGGCGAAGGCGTCCAGCCCCGCCCGGGTCCAGTCGGGGGCGCGACCGTGAGCGGCGATCCGTCGCTGAGGCTCGCCACCCCGTCCTCTGCGCCTGGGCCCTTGTGGCGGACCAGTCGCCGCACCCGGAGTACAGTGAGTCCGCAGGCTGCCAATCCGCTGCGGGAGGTTTCATGGATGTCGTCGAGTTCCAGCGTCTCACTGCTCGGGTAGTCGCGACTCGAAACTCTGAATCGCGCGCCTTTCTCCAGGCGTTTGACCGGGCTCCGGGGCCCCTTTTCGGGTGGTCGGAGCGAACCTGCGCCAACTGGCGAGTGTGGAGTCGCGACAACGATGCTCTTCGAAGAGCAGTCGCCGAGCTGGAGGCCTTCCTCGACGCCGAAAGCTCCGCGGCGCGCTGAGCCCAGCACCGCTCAGTCTGCCTCGCCTCCTTCTGCCAATTCCCGATCCGGGCGCCGGGCGCCCGGCAGCTGACAGGAAGAGCCCCCGCGGCCCGAGGGGGTAGGCGGCGGGGGCTTGGGGGAAAGGCGACCACTCCGGATGGGAGAGCTGCCGATTGGCCGCCAGTCTAGGGCCGCGATGATAAGCCGCAGATAAGGCCGAGATAAGCGGCGTTTGCATTGGCCGAGAACGGAACCAGTCCCCGTTCCGACGCGAGTCGCGGTGGTCAGGTGCTGTCGGAGCTCGTTGAACCGCCGTAACACCTCGGTAACTACGGGGCATACACTCGCCTCGTCCTGACAGCGCCACACGGGAGAGCCAAGTTGATAAGCGGCGCGCACGTCATCCTGTTCACGCCTGCAGCGGAGGCCACTCGCGACTTCATGCGCGATGCGCTCGGGCTCTCGTCGGTTGATGCCGGCGGCGGCTAGCTCATCTTCGCCCTGCCGCCCGCCGAAGTCGCCGTCCACCCGGCCGAACAGCCGAGCCACGAGCTCTATCTGATGTGCGACGACCTGGCGGCCACGATGGCTAATCTCGCTGGCGCCGGGGCCAGCTTCGGGCCGGTCCACGAAGAGCGCTGGGGGCGCGTGACGGTCATGACCATCTCCGGCGGAACGCAGCTGTCGATCTACCAGCCTTCGCACCCGAGTCCCCTCGAGCGCCCCTGATCCCGCCTGCGTCGGCGCCTTTCAACCGCCTCGCGATGCCGCGCTAGTGCTTGCTTTCCAGGCGTCGATTTGGCAATCGTGCGATGGTAAGCCGCGGGGCGCGCGCTGACCGAGTAGCCTGAGGCGTACCGCGCGCTGCAAGAAGACATCCGGCCGCACGAGTCAGTCTTTCGCAACGCTCGATCTGGCGGGCCCGGCGGACCCCGTTCCTACACCAACTGCGGCAATCTCTGGGGACACGGGCGCTTTCCGAACGCGAAAAGTAAACGTCCGGACTCATCAATTGGCGGCGAAAACGGCTCGCCTGGTAGGTCGCAGGGTTGGAAACGGCACCCTCGCGGCCTGTCGCGCCCGGGCCGTCTTCATCACCCAGTACCCCGCCACGATGGCTGCGTACTATCGGTCGAGCACAGCCGCTCGGCCGCAAGCAACTCGGACAAACCTGCGGGTCGCGCTTCTAGCTGACGGTCCGGAGCATCGACCACATCGTGGACCACGGCGCTCGCAGGCCGGTGCATACCGAGACGGCCTCTCCCTGCTCGCCATTCGTGATGCCTAACCCGTTGTCGATCGTCGCGACAACGTGACAGCCGACAAAGAACTGACTCCAGTCGGCCGGTCTCCAGTCGCCCACGTGCACCACCACCGTGCGGTCGGCCGGTGGGGGTCCCCAGTCCCAGAACGAGTTGTGGCCCGAGTAGATCGGGGGCAGCCCAGTGCCGAGCAACTCTAGCGGGCTCGCCTCGCTGTAGTCGTTGGTCAGGATCACCGCGTGGGCTCGCTCGTCCGCGGGCAGGCCAGCCACCACGCCCTCCACCGTGGAGACGAACTGCGGCCAGCCGACCGTGTTCGCAACATCGGGCACGGTGGCCGGGAGCGTCGTCTTGGCGTAGGTGGCGAGCGGCAGGATCGGCAGGGTCAGATAGGCTATGAGGGCACCAGATAGCACGGCCGCCGTCGTGAAGCTCGCAGCCTTGATTCGGAAGTGGCCGCGGGCCAGCCAGCGGTCGAGGAGGATCGCCCCGGCCGCCATGAACAGCGGCGCGGTGCCGATCGCGTAGTAGGCCTTGCCGCCACTGATCACGACGAGGGCGAGTCCGATCAAGGCGGCGATCCCGATCGCGCGCCACGGAGCGGCTGCCTTCGTCCTCAGAACCCAGACCAGACCCGCGACGCTGACTGGGAAGAGGAATGGGCCGGTAAAGAGCCAGAGCAGCGGCACGATCTGACCGCGGTTGTCGGCGGCGTATTGGGAGATGGCTTGCGCCATCGTGAGTTGCGGCCAGCCGTTCGCCGCCTGCCAGGCGAGGTTCGGAGCCCAGATCAGCAGCGCGATCCCGATGGCCGCCCACGCCCAGCGCGAGCGCACGACGTCCCAGCGGCGGGCGAGGACCAGTCCGACTGCCAGACCCGCTCCCAGGAATAGGATCGTGTCCTTGTTCTCCAGGCCGATCCCGGCCACCGCGCCAACAGCCAGCCAGAGACGCCGGTCGCCGCCCGCGAGCAGCTTCACGAGCAGCCAGAGGACGATCGCCCAGACGAGCAGGTCGGGCTCGCTCGTGGTGTCGAGATGGCCGGCGCCGAGATAGCCAGACAGGGCGGCCGTGATTGCCGCGAGGACCTGCGCCCGCCGCGAGCCACCGAGGTCACGCGCGATGAGCGCGACGAGGATCACCACGAGTGCCATCTCGAGCGCGGGCAGCAGCCGGATGGCCGTCGGCGAAACCCCGAACAGTGCGACTGACGCGGCCGAGAGCAGCGGCGTGAGGGGCGGCTGGTCGACATACCCGAAGGCCGGATGCTGGCCGGCGACGACGTAGTACATCTCGTCGCCGTGGAAGCCATAGGCTCCGGACAGGGCCATCAGCCCGGCGAACATGGCGCCGGCAACTGCGAGCACGGGCCAGGGAACGGCGAACGTCGAGAAGCGGCGGTTGGATGTGTTCGCGGCCGTGGCTGCCATCTGTATCGGAAGCATACGCGCCCGAGGCGGTCGATCTGCTTTGGCCACCCTTGCCGTCACCAGCTGGAGCCGGACCTCCGACGCAACATGTCGGGGCGCTGTTGAGGCCACAGTCCGCGGGCGACTCTATGACGTGAGTGGACGACTCGCTGCAGGCGTCACTCGCATGCAGAAGCTCGCGTCAGGGCAGACGAAACGTAGTGCTGCGGATCGTCTATTTCAGCCCGGAGCGGGCTACTTCGCGGAGCAGGTCCAGGTCATCGTGACGTCGATGGGCTGCTGCACCACATTGGCGTCGCCACCGGGCTGCATGCCCGTGGCTGTAACGCTCCCGGATCCGTCTGCTGCGACCGTCGCCGTACCGGTGGTGTTCGCATCGGTGATGAACGTATCGTGGACGACCGCGATCTGGAAGCCGCCGAGGTTCCCCCCAAGATCCGCCACGTCGTACGTTCCCGGGCCCTTGTAGTGCTGGATGACCGCGTCCGTGTTGATGTCCCCTACCAGAGCGATCGGGAGAGTCAGCAGTGTGGGATCGTCCTTGCTGCCCTTGAGCCAGTCGGTGCAGTTCGTCGTCCCGAATTCCGAGAAGTAGCTCGAGAAGTCAGTCTCCCTGGTGACGCCGCCGGTGATCTTGATGTGGCCGCAGAAGTCGCCGCCAGCGACGCAGGCTCCCGCGCCCCCGCTGGCGACGTGAGGGGCGGAGCCGGATCCCGACGCGGCGGGTGAAGACGAACCCGAGCATGCTCCGAGAACGACGGCGAGGCACATAGCGAGCGCCACCGGTAGAGACCGTCGAGGTAACAGGTGCACGAGGGCTGGGGACATTGGATCCTCCATTGGAGAGACTGCTGGCTGCGGGGTGCGACCTGAGCTGAAGCCGGGACCGAGGCCCCGGGTCCTCGATCGATCGGATGGACCGTAGCCCGGCGCTCAGCCGGCTCGCATCGGGGGAAACCCTTGCTCTAACGATCGACCGCGCAAAGGAGGGCACGGAATCTGGACCCGCCCCTCGTCATCGAGGGTTCTCGCGGATGCCCTGCGCGTCGCGGGGCTAACCACCGGTACTATCCCTGAGCTGAACCAGGATTGAAAGCTTTGGTTGGTCGAGTCCCACCTAGTGGTGTAGCAGCGCATCGTCCGCGCGCCTGAACGAGTAGCTCGCCATCAGCCCCGCGCGCCTGTCGTCCGCTTTCCGTGTCGGTACTCCCGCGCCCGCGAACGCCCTCGGTCAGGCGGGGACGATGGGCTCCGTTGGGTAGTCGGACAGGATCTCCGGCCCAGAGGCACCGACGCGATAGACGTCTTCGAAGCGAACGCCGCCAAACCCGGGAATGGCCAGGACCGTATGGCCTATGGTGACGGTCATGCCCTCGGCCAGGGGCAGGTTTCTGTGTTGCGGGATGATCGTCGAAGCGGGCGGTTCCTCAAAGCGCAGGCCGATGCCGTGGCCCAGGCCGTAGACCTGGTACTCGCCGAACCCATGGCTCGCGCAGACTCCATGTGCGATCCCATCGAGCCCGGCGACGGTAACGCCCGGCTTCATGGCCGCCCGCGCCGACGCGACGATCTCGCGGTAGGTGGCGATCAGCTCGGCCTGGCGAGCGTCGGGCTCACCCAGCACGAAGGTCCGGGCCAGGTTGGCGCAGTAGCCGTCGACCTGGGGCGTCAGATCGATCAAGGCCAGCTGACCCAGTTCGAGCGGCTTCGGGCTGAGGCGGCCGTGGAGCATGCACGTCTCGACGCCGAAGTTGACGTAGACGGGCGTGCTCGTGCTTTCGGCTCCGGCCCGCATCATCGCGTATGTTGCCTCGGTGGCGAGATCGTGAGCGGTGACGCCCGGGCGCAGCAGTTCGCGCACTCGATCCATGCCAAGCCCGGCGATGCGCTGGGCTTGGGTCATGAGGGCGAGCTCCGCCGGCTCCTTGATCGATCGCAGCGGATCCATGACCGGGTCGGAGGAAACCACCTCGACCTCCGGGTTCACCTGCTTGAAAAGGTCGACCAGGAATGCCGGTGTGGCGAACCACATCTGGAGTCCGACCTTGAAGCGGCCCTCGGCAGCCCATTCCGCCGGCGCGGCGGCGGCGATCTCGCGCAGCCTCCCGACGATGTCGTGGATCTGGCCGCCCACGCTCCCGAACACCCGCACCTTGCCCTCGGCCAGGGAGGCTCGAAGTTCGGGCTCCTCGCCGCTGAAGGCGATCAGTTCGGGCGGTCCCTGGAACGGGATGAGCGCTCTGGGTTGGGTCCTGTCGGTCCCGAAGAGGTAGCGGTAGTCGTCGTGGTTGAGGACGACCAGGGCGATCCAGCCCCGCTCGCGCATGGCTGCCTGAATGCTGGCGACGCGGTCGAAACGAACGTTCAACTCATCCTCCGCAGGTGAGACCGGTTAGCTCGTCCTCGCCGTCGTTCGACCGGAAGCAGCGCCGCGGCCGAAGCCCTGCCACCGGTAGAATAGTCGACCTTGTCTTCGGCATGCGAACCCGCCGGCGGCTCTCCCAGCGGGTACTACCGACAGATCTTCGAGCGCCTCGGCGAGTCTTTACGGAAGACTCGTCGTGGCTACTTGCCGGCAGGATATGGGGAACCGGATGGAGAACGCGACTGCGCCCGGGCGATCCGCAGCGTGACGATCAAGAGCCAGGCCAACTCCAGCCCGAGGAATAGCGGCTCCCAGAGACCGCCGAGGGCGTGCTGACGAAGCCCGCCCGAACCGAAGAGAAGGGCCGCGACGATGGCCGCGATCGAGAGGCCCAGGAGCGGTCGCGAGACTGACGACCAGCCGGCAACTCGCGCCAGCAACCTCGATAGGACGACGGTGCCGATCGCCGTGTACTCGGCGACTGCCGATGGCGGACACTCGCACCAATCGACACGACCTGAACATCGGGCCGGCCGGCCGCCCGGTCGGCCCGCGCCCGGTCGGCCCAACTACCGGGTACCCGATCCCGAGCGGAGCCGGCAGCGCGGCGAGCCTATCAGGGAAGGTTGGAGCTGGCCTCGGCCACTCGGAAGGTGCGTATGAGGAGGCGATTGACCAGGAGCGTCGTCACGTTGTCTGTGACCTCGTCCGGGCCACGCCGATATGTCACGGTCGCGTCGGTCAGTGGCAGCCACGCCGCGCGCCGCAGCACGGAGGCGAATGGGTCCGCCGTCGGCGGGCCGTGCACCCTTCCGAGGACCCGGTACGGGCCGACCTCGACCTCGACGAAGGCCGTCCGGGTGTTCAGCCGACGTGCCGCGTCGCCTCGCGGCCCGCTCGCGACCACCGCGCAGATCTCCTCATGCCCAACGGTGAGTTCGGGCATCGCGACCACGTGGCCGTCGGCAAGGTCCTCGAGCTCGGCGTCTCTGATGAGCACTTCGCCGGTGCTGTTCAGCTGGTCGGACAAGCGAGCTTCGACGAGCTCGACCTGGCCGTGCAGGCGGCAATCTGCGGCGTAGGCGTAGAACTCGACCACGCCCGCATCTTAGGGGTCGATTGGCCGCCCCCTCGTGAAGAGCCTGGGCCCGAGCACCGCAGAGGAGCGCGCCGAAGTGCCGACGACAGGCTGCCCGCCGGACGCGATGCGTGCGTCGTGCCCGACATACACGATCTGCGCCCTTGACGGCGCGGAGTATCGAAGCGATCGTCTCGTGTGAATTCCGCCGCTGTTTGAGGGGAGATCCGCATGTCGAGGAAACCGCTGGGCGCGCTGGCGACGGTTCTGATCGCCGTTGTCGCATTCGCCGCCGGCTTTCGGATCGGAGGTGACCAGGCGATGCACCTCGCGATCTACGGCTGACTGCCAAACGGGTGAAGCCATGGGCACCTGCCAGGTCGGCGACCGGTCGTACGGCCTCGAATCGACGATGGGCTGGACCGCAGCGTGGGCAGCTTCCACAGCGAAGGCTGGCCGGCTTGTCTGCCCCAGCTACAGGACGTCAAGTGTCGTGAACGTCCGCGAGGGCGTGCCCAAAGTCTCCGCCCACCAACCCGAGGCGGAGGGCTAGACTTCAGGGCAAGGCTCTCGCGCCACGGGGAGACTCTGTCACGTGCCTCGGACCGCAGTCGCAATCGCTCTACCGCCAGCTGAGTTCGCCGCTATGGGTGCGCGGATCGCTGAGGCCGGCTATGAGCCGATCGAGATCAGGTCGGCGGAAGACCTCGCGGCGCTGCTGAACCAGCGCCGCGACATCGGCGTGGCCGTCCTCGACGCCGAGAGCGACTTCGACCGCGCGCTCGAGATGTACTCGCTGCTCCACGACGAGGATCGCAACATCCCGGCTCTGATGGTCGTCGCGGCCCGGGTCCTCGATCGAATGCGCCTGGTCGGGAAGGCTCGAGTCAACGACGAGTACTTCACCAGGCCATATTCGGCCGAGTCGCTTCGGTGGCGGGTCGAGGCGATGCTCATCCGGGCCGAGATCCCGATCGAGGAGACCGAGAGCGGGATCATGAGGTCAGAGTCGCCGACCGAACCGTCCGGCGACCTCCAGCGTGGTCAGATCGTCATCGTCTTCAATCCCAAGGGTGGCGTGGGCAAGACGACGATCGCCGTCAATGTGGCTGCGCTCCTGCAGATCCGGAAGGGCCAGCAGGTGCTGCTCGTCGACTGTGACACCGTCACCGGCCACATCGCCTCGTCGCTGGGCATGGAGAACGTCCGAACAGTCGCGGACGTCTGGACGGAGGACCTCAACACGGGCGTGGCGGAGTCATTCGCCGAGATTGCGGCACGACACGAGAACGGCGTCTCGGTCCTGGTCATGGCCGAGTCCCCGCTCCACAGTGAGATCCTCGAGCCCAAACGAGTGGCCGAAGCTATCACCACTGCCTGCCGCGTCTACGACTGGGTCATCGTCGACATGCACCCGGACTACGGGCCGCTGAACCAGGTCATCTTCGAGCGGGCGGACAGGATCATCGTCCCGGTCACGCCGGACGTGCCGGCAATCCGGGCCGCGGTGCAACTCCGAGAAGTGGCCGTCGAACTCCAGATCGGTGAGCGTCTGGCGATGGTCGTGAACCGCGCCAACAGCGGAGTCTCGGTCGCGGACATGGAACGAGCCGTTGGAATGCCGGCCCTGGCCGAGATTCGGTCCGCGGGCATGACCTTCGTTAGGGCAGCCAACGAGGGTCACTCAGCGGTGGAGCGCTTCCCCAAGGAGAAGGTCATCGACGACATCGAGACCTTGTGCGATCGCATGATGGCCACGCGCGGCTTCGGCGCGGCCAAGTCCGGCCAGGGCTTCATGGGGATTTTCGGCGGCGGCAGGAACACGAACCCGACGATGCGTGCCTCCTAAGCGCCGACGGGTGCCCCGCGAACCCAACCCAGAGTCTCGACCGACCGATCAGTCCTGCCCGTCGATGCGCACTAACAAGCTCTATGAAAAGGTCCCCGCGGTCAAGCTGGGTACTTGGATTCTGTTTCCGGTCGTAGACGCCGAACTCAGGGCCCGGCGGTCTGATGGGGCTAGCGAGCAGCGCTCATCTCTCTATGGCCTTCTCGTTGGGGAAGGACTCGGTCAGATGGGAGGCTGCTCCGGCGGCCCAATTCGATAAGGGGTCGTCACGCGACCAGGGTGATAGCGGGGCCAGCC
>Ga0182019_10000354_pt1 | contig 22655 bp, 21 predicted proteins | sample 812E2MmetaG_FD_120483 | JGI IMG/M metagenome (GOLD analysis project Ga0182019, IMG submission 120483) | Permafrost microbial communities from Stordalen Mire, Sweden - 812E2M metaG | ecosystem: Environmental > Terrestrial > Soil > Wetlands > Permafrost | place: Sweden: Stordalen | collected...
GGTACGAGCTGCCGGATCGGGCGGCGGCATTTACCCGGGAATTCCGCCCGGGGAGCCGCTTTGTCGTCGTGGGCCACACGCACCGGCCCGGTGTCTGGGTGCGACCGGGCAGCGTGGTCATCAACACCGGTTCGTTCCGTCCGCCCTTTGGCTGCTATGCCGTCGATGTCTCGCCGGAATGGGTGGTGGTGCGGCAGGTGCGCCACCAACAAGGCAGCTTTTCGCTCGGGCGTGTGGTGGCGTCGTTCGCCCTCGCCCCGACGGATGAGAATTCCGGGGCCGTCTCCGCCATCCTGCCTAAGCTGGCGCCCACCCGATGACCACGGAATTCGGCTGGTGGGCCCGGGATGCCGACGGGCGCAGATACCAGGTGCGGGCCGCGATCTTCGGCGGAGCGATCGCATGGAGCCGCAAGCAGGGACACCATCAGCCTTGGCAGCCGCTCGACCAAGCCACGGATGAAGATTGGGACCTGTTGATTGCCGAGGCGGAGCGCCGCGTGCCGCGACGGCTGCTTTCTCCCAAGCAGTTCGAGGAAATCAAACGCCTGCGACCGGAATAGGGACGGCTCGACGCATGTGAAGCGGATCGCTCCGCTTGCCAGCAGAGCGCCGCTTTTTCTCCGGACTCGCGACAACCGTTGTCATTTCATTCAATGAACCCCGGGAGATCGCCTTTCTCCGCCAGACTCCTCCAGATCAGCCGGAATGAACTTGCGAAGCTGCAGGGGTCTTCGCGCAGCCGGCGGGTGACTTCAGCCGCAGGAAACCACGCCCCGCGCTCAATCTCTCCGGGATGAAGCACGAAGGGCCCCTCCGCCGCGAGCCGGTACACCCAGACAAACTCCTGGCCCGTCGCCTCGCACGCCCCGAGGCGGAGCCAACGCGCCGGTGCTCCGTCCAAGCGGAGCCCGATTTCCTCCCGGAGTTCCCGCACGGCGCAAGCATCGTAGCTCTCGCCCGCGTCGACATGCCCCGAGGCCGAGGAATCCCATGCCCCCGGTGCGGTGTCCTTGCTCAGCGCCCGCTTTTGCAGGAAAAGCTCACCCGCCTGGTTAAAGACCAACACATGCACGGCCCGGTGCCGCCAACCACGGGCATGCACCTCCCGCCGCGCCGCCTGGGCGATGACCGCGTCGGTGTCATCAACCACATCGAACATCTCTTCCGGTGAGTCGGGTCCTGCCACAGGATCGTGTTTCGCCGGTCAGCGCGCCGATTCCAAGCAAATCCTTCCTGCCAGCACAGGAATTTCGCTATTCCCGCCGCCGTGCCCGCCGTTTTGGCTTTCGCCCCCGACCGACCGGGCGGACTGTCACGGCCGCCGCGCGTGCCTCCTTCTCCCGCTTCAATCTTCCGATCATTTCTGCGACTGCCTGGTTCCCCGCGTCCGGGAACAGACGCAGAACCTCGCACACATGCGCGAGAAGCTCGCCTGGGTTCAATCCGCGAGCTCGGCGCGGCCGTCTTCCTCCGGTTTGCCCAACTCTGCCAGGCTTCCGCTTCCCGGATCGCGGTTTGTCCGGGCTCGGACACGACCGAGGTCTGCGGTGCCGGCGGTCAGGCGGGGAATGCATGGGGAAATCCAGGGCCAGCCACCTGGCCACTGCCTCGAATTCTTCTGTCGCCAGGCTTCCTTTTCTGTTAATTTTCTTGCGAGGATCTTTGGCGGCTCCGGCCTTGTCTCCGTCCTTCATGCGTCCCGCCAGAATGCCGGTCGCTGCCCCGGCGCTGGCCGCCACTTCATGGCCGCTCAATTGTCGCCGGCCTGCCTTTCCCGGAACGCCTGGTAGGCCCCCAACAGCTCTTCGGGAAATGCCTCACCCATTTCCGCTAAATGGCGGACCAATTCGGGATTGGCCAGACCGAGGCAGGCCGCAAAGCGGAGAAAGGCCACCACTTCCTGGGCGGACTGCAGCGCGGGCATGAGTACCAACGTCGGCTTTGCATTACATTGCGCGAGCCGGCACCGTTTCTTGGAGGTCATTTTGGGGTTGCTCTGAAAGCCTGCGGACCCGTGACCGCTTCATCCGACCTTCAGGAGGCACTTCATCGTGGGTGGTACTGCCTCTCACTTACAACGATGCCGGGCACTCAATTTTTGGTAGGTTTGCGGGCTGGACAAACACTTCTGATTCGAATCGGTCGCCCCGATTCCGCCCGGAATCCGCTCCCAATCCCCGCTGCCCCGTTACCGATCGGGCCCCGCCCGGGAAGCGCGGATAATCATCGGCGGCAGGCCTGCAGGTAGTGCCTGACTTCGGCCAGGCTGCGGGTGTTGAGCACCTGCTCCTTCGTGAGCCAGCCTTTCCGGGCGGCCGCGACCCCGGCGCGGTAATATTCAAGTCCGGCGGTGTCGTGGGCGTCCGGATTGATCACACAGACCAGGCCCTTGGCGGCCGCGGCCTGCCAATGCCGCCAGTCCATGTCGAGCCGCTGCGGACAGGCGTTGAGTTCGATCGCCACGCGATTCGCCACCGCGGCGTCAATCACCTTCGCCACGTCGACCGGATAGCCCTCGCGCTTCAACAGGAGCCGGCCCGTCAGGTGCCCCAGCATCGTCGCGCATGGGTGTTCGATGGCGCGAATGATGCGCGCCGTCATCTCCGCCTCGCTCTGGCTGAAGGCCGAGTGCACCGACACCACCACGTAGTCGAGCGCGCGCAGTGCCTCCTCATCGAGGTCCAGCCGCCCGTCGGGGAGAATGTCGCACTCCACGCCGGCCAGGACCCGGATCTGACCGCGGCGGGACTGGTTGAGCGCCGCGATCTCGGCCACCTGCGCGCGCAGGCGGGCCTCGTTGAGGCCATTCGCCTGGAAACTCGCCTTCGAGTGATCGGCGATGCCCAGATACTCCCAGCCCAAAGCCTGGGCTGCCGCCACCATCTCGCCTAGCGTGTTCCGCCCATCGGAGGCAGTCGTGTGGTTGTGAAAGACTCCGCGAATGTCGTCGGCCTCGACCAGCCGCGGTAGCGCGTCCTGCTCCGCAGCCTCGATTTCGCCCAATCCTTCGCGCAGCTCCGGCGGAATCTCGTGCAAATCGAGGGCGGCAAAAAGCTCGGCCTCCGTCCGAATGGTCCCGGCAGCAGCGCCGGCGGTTCCGAGCAGGGCGCCCGCCTTGGCTTTAGCGGTTCCCTCGCCGCCCGAGGGAACGAGCCCCCACTCACTCAAGCTGAGTCCGCGCGCAAGCGCCCGCTGGCGCAACTGCACATTGTGCTCCTTCGCTCCGGTGAAATGGTGCAGGGCGAACACAAACTGGGCCGGCGGCACGATGCGCAGGTCGGCCTGCAGGCCGCCGGCGAACCGCACGCTCGCCTTCGTTTCCCCCTTGGCCGTCACCTCCTCCACCTCCGGCCGCGTGATGAACCAGTCAACCACCGGCGCCCACTCCTCCGCAGCCACCAGAAAATCGAGGTCGCCGACCGTCTCCAGCCTCCGCCGCAGGCTGCCGGCGTGTTCCGCCCGCCGCACCTGTGGCAGGGCGCGCAATCCCTGCAGGATCGGTTCGGCCACGCTGAAGGCGTCCCACCAGAGGTGCCGCCGTGCATAGGCCTCGCGATTGCGGATCCCCGCGAGGAGCTTCTCCTGCGTCTTTTCCCCAAATCCTGCGAGCACCGCCACCCGGCCCTCCCCACAGGCCTGCGCAAGTCCGGCAATCGAGCTGATCCCGAGCTGCTCGTGGAGCACCCTGATCTTCCTCGCCCCCAGTCCGGGAATTTCCAGCATTTCAACCAGGCCGGGGGCCACCGTGGTCTTCAGCTGCTCATAAAAGCCGAGCCGGCCGGTGGCGTGCAACTCCGTGATCTTCTTGGCGAGCGCGTCGCCGATTCCCTTGATCGCCTGCAGCCGGCCCTTCGAAATGACCGAGCCCAGGTCCTCTTCCAGCGTCTCGATCGCCCGCGCCCCCGCATGATAGGCGCGCACCTTGAAGGGGTTTTCCCCTTTCAATTCCAGGAGGATCCCAATCTCGTTCAGGATTCCGGCGATGGCATTCTTGTTCATTCGCTGTTCCACCCTCCAATACACGGAAGGTGCGGCAAAGCTCAAGCTGCGCGGGCCAATGGGATGGCTTTCCTTTCCCCGGGTTCTGTGTTTTAATGTTCCCATGGTTTTCACCTACCGTCGCACCATCCGCTTCGCCGACACTGACGCTGCCGGCGTGGTGTTCTTCCCCAATTACTTCGCCATCTGCCACGAAGCCTATGAGGAGTCGCTGGCCTCGGACGGCATTGAATTGAAGACGTTCTTCAGCGAACAAGGCGTGGTGGTTCCGATTTCCAAGAGCCAGGCCGAATACCTGCGGCCGCTCACCTGCGGCGATAAGGTGACCGTGACGCTCTCGCCGTCAGTCCTCGGCCCGGACAGCTACGCCATTGACTATGAGGTGGTCCGCCTCGGCCACCCGGACAAACTGGCGGCTCGGGTCCGCACCGAGCACATGTGTGTCTCCTCCCGGGCCCGCGGGCGTCACGACCTGCCGGCGGCCATCGCCGCCTGGATCAAGCATCATTCCGCCTGATGGCACCCGCCGCATCCAGCGCCAGGACCGTCAACGCCCGGCGGTTCACCTTTCCTTGGTCGTTGCACGGCCAGTCGGCAATCCTCAGATAACGTTTGGGCCGCTTGTGCCGGGCCAGGTGGTCGGCAATTCCCCGGTCGACTGCGCCGGCGTCCGGTTCTTTCGGGCCGGCCGGATAGCACGCCACGACCATCTCGCCCCACTCCGCGTCCGGCAGTCCGATCACTGCGACGTCTGAGAACTGTCCGGTCAAGCGCAACACCGCCTCAACCTCGCCCGGATCGATTTTTTCCCCGCCTGAGATGATGACGGCGTCGCGCCGCCCGATCACCTGCAGCCCGCCGGATTCGTCCAACCAGCCCTGATCCTCGGTGGCCCACGCGCCGGGTTGGCGCCACTGCGGATAATAGCCACGGAACAGCGACTCAGCCGCGATCGCGATGCCGCCGTCCGCGCCCAGTTCCACCCGCGCATGCGGCAGGGCGGAACCGCAGCCGCGGCGGCCGGCCAGGAACTCCTCCGGCCGCAGGGCGGTGACCATCGCCGCCGTTTCGGTCATTCCATAACCCGGCGCCAGCGGGAGCCGCGCCTCCGCCGCCCGGTCGAGCAGATCCGGCCAGGCCGGGCCTCCACCGACGAACACCGCGCGAAAGCGCCGCAGGCGCTCCGCCGCGTCCGGCTGGTCCAGCAGGCGCTGCAACTGGGTTGGCACGAGGGAGATAACCCAGTCGCCCCGCCCCGTGGCGGGCCACCGCCCGGCCTCCATGTCCGCCCAGACCCAGGGAACGTACCGGCCGCCGGTGAGCGCGCAACGCACCCAGGCCATCAGGCCGCTGACGTGATGCAGCGGCAGGACTCCCACCGCGTTGATTCGATCGATCTGAAAATGCGCCCCGAACCCGCCCACCGCCGCCGCCAGCGTGTCCTCGTCGTGCCGGGCCAACCGGACCAAGCCGCTCGATCCGCCGGTCGGCAGGCAGAGCCAGCCGATCTCGGTTTCGGCTTTTTGATTTTCGCTTTTCGATTCGCCATCGGCGCTTTGCGGCTTCACCAGCGCCGCAAAGCGCTCCCGCTCGACCGCCCCCCAGGTGGGATCCATCACCAGCACTGTACCGCTGGCCGCCACCGCCCCGCCAAACGCAGCCATGAACCTGCCGGGATCCCGTTCTTCCACGATGATCGCGTGACCGCCGGCCCGCCGGGATCCGGCTCCGAGCCGGCGCGCTAACTCAAGGCGTTCCATATCGCCTCCGGGTTAATGGCATTCACCGCCTCAGGCGTCAGAAACGGAACGGCGGGCAGCGCATCGATCCATCCGTCCTTAAACAGCGGGACGACGCCGAAACCGAGCGCCCGCGGCTGCCGGCCGCTGAACTGGAACGCCACTCGCAGTGCCGCCTGCCGTCCGACCGCGGTCTCGAACGCCGAGGAAAAAACCAGATCGGCCCGATGGCTCGCGAGCAACGCCAGCACGTCGGCGGGGGCGCCCGCCAGCGCCGGTTTTACCACCAGCACGCCCGGCCAGCCGCGCTCCAGCCAGGCCCGCAGGCTGGCCAGACCGGCGACCGATTCGTCCAATGCGATCGGCGTCGGATAGTCGTTCGCCAAACCGAGCAGAGCATCGGCGACCCGCCTCTGCCCGGCCGCGCCCTGCGAAGCCTCCGCGAAGCAGGGTTGCTCGACGAATTCAATCGGACGCGCGGCGCAGCGCTCCAGCACTGTGGCCGCCTGCCGGGTTGTCCAGGCACCGTTGGCATCCAGCCGCAGCTTCGCGTGGGCCGGCAGGCGCGCCAGCAGGTCGTCCAGCACCACCAGTTCGTCGCTCACCGCCAGCACGCCCACTTTCCATTTGAGCGCGACAAATCCGCTTTCCAGCGCCTGGTCCGCCGCAGCCAGCGCCGCCTTGCCCGCGGGCAGCAATGCCGCTACCGGCAGGCGCCGCGCTTCCGCTGGCGTCACCCAGTCCTGGCTCAACGCGGAGGCCAGGGCGAAGCGCACGCATCCATACCGCTCGCCGATGCCCTCGAGGGATGCGGCCTCCGCCGCACCGCCGAGCTTGGCCAGCACCTCCTCGGCTTCCTCAAGCGTCTCCGTGCCGAACCAGGGTATCGGCGCCACTTCGCCGTAGCCGCTCCGGCCGGCCTCATCCTCCAGCCGGACCAACAGCCCCTCCCGCTCCACCCACGGGCGGTGAGCGGTGCGCACCTCGCGCCCGAACGGGACACGGTACCGGCGGAATTCCAGGCGATGGGTCACAGCCTTCTGGTGTAGCGGGTGGTGCGCCGCACGCAACCGCGCAGGCAATCCGAGGAAAAAAGACGTTGAGGTTTTTTCGCGCAGCGTTATGTCATCCATGGCAACCATGACTAAGCCTGTCACGATTGCTGCTCCGGCCGATCACCAGTTCTATCCCGCGGCCGACGAGTTTTTTGCTCGGCTGCTGCCCACGGCCCTGACGTATGACGACGTCTCCCTGGCGACGCTCTTCTCGCAGATCCTGCCCAAGGACGCCGACCTCGCCACTCATCTTTCGGACACGCTCGGCCTGCAGATTCCGATCATTTCGTCGGACATGGATACCGTCACTGAGTCGCGCATGGCCATCGCCATGTCGCTCAATGGCGGGCTCGGCCTCATTCACTGCAACCTGCCGGCGAAGGACCAGGTTAAGGAGGTCGCCCGCGTCAAGCGCCACATCCACGGCCTGATCCAGGATCCCATCACGGTCTCGCCCGCCCTCGCGATCGGCGACGTCCTCGCGATGATCGAGCAGCGGCATTTCAGCTTCCAGACCTTCCCCGTCGTGGACGATCAGGGCCGGCTCGTCGGCCTGCTGCCCGGCAGCATCGTCAAGGACCGTTATCACTCCAAGAAGGTCACCGAGGCGATGACCCCCCGTGCCCGGTTGACCACGGTCAACGAGCGCGACCTTGGCGGCGATCCGATCAAGTACGCCGACACATTCTTCAGCGAACACATTGGCATCAACAAAATGCTGGTCGTCGACGACGAGGACCACCTGCACGGACTCGTCACCAGCACCGACGTCGAGCGGATCATCGGCGAGGCCAAGTCGCGCCGGAAGCCCAGCCGCGACACGCATTTCCGCCTGGTGGCTGGCGCCGCGATCGCCCCGCTCCGGACACCGTCCGGCGAACTCGACCGCGAAAAGATCATCGACCATGTCGGTGCCCTCACCGATGAGGCGGTCGATGCGGTCGCCGTTTCCACCGCTCACGGCCATAGCGCCGGCGTGGGTGAAATGGTGAAGCTGCTTCGCGGAACGTTTCCCAGTTTGACGATCATCGCCGGCAACGTCACCAGCGCCGCCGGGGTCGAGTTTCTGGCCGACTGCGGCGCCAACGCGGTCAAGATCGGGCAGGGTCCCGGCTCCATCTGCACCACCCGCATGGTGGCGGGCGTGGGCATTCCGCAATTGACCGCCCTGTGGGCGGGCGGCAAGGGCGCCGCGGCCAAGGGCGTGCGCATCCTCGCAGACGGCGGCATCGCCAAGTCGGGCGACATCGTCAAGGCGCTCACCCTGGCCGACGCCGTCATCTGCGGCGGCCTGTTCGCCGGATGCCGCGAAGCGCCGGGCGAGATCCTCGAGATCAATGGCAAGCTCTACAAGCAGTACCGCGGCATGGGCACGCTCGCGGCCATGAAGGCCGGCTCGGCCGCGCGCTACGGTCATGACAAGGAGGACACAACGCGCAAGATCTCCGCGGAGGGCATCGAGGCGTTGAAAGAGGTGTCCGGATCGGTCGACAGCGTGCTCGCCGACCTCATCGGCGGCCTCCAGTCCGGGATGGGCTACCTCGGCGCGCGCAACCTCGGGGAACTTCGCGCCAAGGCCCGCTATGTGCACGTCACCGCCGCCGGCCAGAAGGAAGCCGGTCCGCATGACGTCATTGAGGTTTCGACCAAGAATCACCCGTAGGCGGGGCGAGGGTTCAGGGTTCAGGGTCGCGGGTTCAGAGCGGCCGGCGACATACGGTTGGTTTCGTCGTCCTTGTTTCCAAGCGCGGGGTTTGGTTAGAAATTGAACCAGGAAGGTCGATCCTTGACCGTCAGAATTCTATTATACAGAATTTCTTTTCTACTCACCATGCACCGTTTCCCGGTTACTAAGCGACTTCCAAAACCTCAGTTCCCCGGGCCGCCCTGCGCACGGCGAATCACCCAACACTCTCTCGTTCATGCCCGACCCCAAACTCCCGCCCATCCACACCGTCCGAGGCCAGCGCGTCGTTCTTGATAGCGACCTGGCCGCGCTATACGGCGTGACCACGATGGTCTTCAACCAAGCCATCAAGCGAAACGCCAATCGCTTCCCTAGGGATTTCGCGTTTCAACTTAACCGTGAAGAGGTTGCAAACTTGATATCACAGATTGTGATATCAAGTTTAGAGATTGCCGGATCTTTAAGGTCACAAAAGGTGATCTTAAAGGCCCACGGTGGCCGTCGTTATCTGCCTTGGGCGTTCACCGAGCATGGCGCCATCATGGCCGCCACGATTTTGCGCAGCCCTCGCGCGGTCGCGATGAGCGTGTACGTCGTCCGCGCATTCGTGCGCATGCGCGAGGCACTCATGACTGGCGCTGTTATCTTCAAGCGACTCGCGGAAATCGACAAAAAGCTCCTGGAACACGACGTCGTGCTGCAGGACGTCGTCGAGAAACTCCTGCCACTGTTTAATCCGCAACCCGAGGAAAAGCCCAAGCGTCGGATTGGGTTTCACCCAAACACCGGATAACGGAAACGATTGCTGCAAAAGGGTCGTGCCCCGCACGGATTGCAACACCGGACTCGATTGCGAAAACCACCCGCGCGACCGGAACAGGCGTGAGGCGGATGACACACGTGCGACCACCGCGCTGGCCCGCGGCGTTATCATTGAAGCGCCATGGTTTTTGGTTGCCCCGCCGCCCCCCCTCCGCTTGCTCCTTTATGGCAACAGGGGCTTGATCTCTCCGGCTGCCGCCTGATCCATGTCCCTTTCCTCATTTCGCAGCCAGCTCATTGCTGACGTCGGCATCAGCTTCGGCGATGAAGGCAAAGGCCGGCTCATTCCCGAGGTCGCCGAGGAGTTGCGCACCTCGGAATCCCCCGTTTCGGTGGTCATCAAGGTCAACGGCGGCGCCAACTCGGGCCACACCGCCGGCGGCATCAAGCTCAACCTGCTGCCCGCCGGCGTGGCCGTGCCCTCCGTGCCGCACCTCTGCATCGGCAGCGGAGTCGTCGCCGACCCGCGCAAAATCTGGTGGGAAACCCGGCCGCTCGAGCGCAAGGGCCATGCCGTCCTTTCCCGCCTGCTCATCGACGAGCGCACCCTGGTGTCCGATCTCACGCACCGCCTGCTCGACCTTGCCTGGGAGGACTACCGCACGCACATCCTCGCCGAGGAGCCGCGCGGTTCGACCGGCCGCGGCATCACGCCGGCCTATGGCGACGAGGTCGCGCAGTGGCAGATTTGTTTTTCCGATTTTCAGGCCGGGCCCAACTACTTCGCCCGCAAGCTCGCCCAGCGGGCGGACCGCGCCCTGCGCACCATCCAGCACGTGTGCCGCGTCTCGCCAGAGACTTTCGCAGGGTTCTTCGACCGGCTGACCGCCGCCGAGCAACGCGCCAACGCCGAGGCCCTCGAACTCGGCGTCTTCAGCCGGGAGGAGTTTGATTTCACCCGGTTTCGCGGCGCGGAGCCTTTCTCGCTCAACCTGCCGGAACTGACCGAGGTTTACTGGCAGGCCGGCACGGCGCTCGCCCGGCACATCGGCGAGGTGCGCGAAGTCGTCCTGCGCGAACTGGCGGCCCGGCGGACTGTGATTGGCGAATTCGGCCAGTCCTACTGGCTCGACAAGCGCCGCGGCTTCTCGCCCAACGTCACCGCCTCGCACACGTTCACGGCGGAGTTTTTTGAAAGCGCCGGCGTGCCCGTGCAGCGAATCCACACCTTCGGCGTCGCCAAGGCCTACGACACCAAGGTCGGCACCCACACCTTTCTCACGCAGATGGAGGACGCCCATCCGCTTGCAGCGAAACTGAAGCTGCTCGAGTTCGGCACCAGCACCGGCCGCCAGCGCATGGTCGGCTGGTACGACGCGGTCGAGAAGGGCGATGCCCTGCGCTACGGCGGGTTCCAGGATCTGATGATCAACAAGCTCGACGCACTCACCCACGGAGGTGACTGGCGCGGCGATCTGCTCATCTGCACGGCCTATGAGGCGCCCAACGGGCGGGTCTGCCGCCACGTGCCGCGCAACGAGGCGGTCCGCAAAGCCCTCCGCCCGGTTTATGAGCGCTGCCCCGGCTGGTCCGGGGATATTGCCGGCGTGCGGCGCTTCGCCGATCTGCCCGGTAACGCCCAGCGGTACGCCGGCGCAATGCTGAAGGCCGTACTGGAGGTTGCCTACGAGGGCCGCGCCTGGCCGGAGCGCCTGCCCAACCTGCGCTATCTGGGCGTCGGTCCCCTGCCGGCCCAGATCATTAAGGACGTTCCGCCGACGCCGGAATTGGTGAAGCTGGCGTGACGAAAGAACCGCGGGCGAGTTCGGAGCCTCCCAACGCGGGTGGTGTTTCCCTTGCAGGGCCTGACCTTGGTCAGATCAACGGTTTCCCGTGAAGCCACGGCATTGGATCGTATAAGAACGACTGTCGACTGCGCCCGGGCGAAAAACGGGATAGACGTCGCCTCCGGCGAACAGGAGATTGGGCGGCGCATGCCCGGAGGCCGCTCCCCTCCGGAGATTCGAATAACGTCCGTAACCCCCGATCCCGTTCATGAACGAAGCCCCTACCACCCCGATGAAGGTCAAATTCTACAGCGGCGAGGACATCCCGCTGGAGCTGCACAAAGTGCGCATCGTGCAGAAGCTGTATTTGCGCCCCATCGACGAGCGCCGCAAGGCGATGGAAGCCGCCGGGTTCAACACCTTTCAGCTGAGCACCCCGGACGTGTTCCTGGACATGCTGACCGACTCCGGCACGAACGCGATGAGCGACAACCAGGTGTCCTCCATGCTCCGGGCCGACGACGCCTATGCCGGTTCGCAGAGTTTCGCCCGCATGGAAACGGCAGTGCGCGAGGTGTTCGGCACGCAATATGTGATCCCCGTCCACCAGGGGCGCGCCGCCGAAAACGTCATCTCCAAGGCCTTCATCAAGCCGGGCGACGTGATCCCGATGAACTACCACTTCACGACCACCAAGGCCCACATGGAGATGAACGGGGGGCGAATTTTCGAGCTCTACACCGACGAGGCGCTGATAATCAAGAGCAGCCATCCGTTCAAGGGAAACCTCGATGTCACCAAGCTGAAAGGCCTCATCAAGGAATACGGGGCCGCCCGCATTCCGTTTATCCGCCTCGAAGCCTCCACCAACCTCATCGGCGGACAACCCTTCTCGATCGCGAACATGCGCGAGGTGCGCAAGGTCGCTGATCAGCACGGGATCATCGTTCTGCTCGATGCCAGCCTCATCGGTGAGAACGCCTGGTTCATCAAGCAACGCGAGGCGAAATTCAAGAACAGCTCGATCAAGGACATCCTGCTCACGATGTGCGGCCTGGTGGACATCATCTATTTTTCCAGCCGCAAGGTCAGCTCGACCCGCGGCGGTGCCATCTGCACCAGCCGCAAGGACCTGTTCCTCAAGGTGCGCGATCTCGTCGTGCTTTATGAAGGCTTCGTGACGTACGGCGGCATGTCCGTCCGCGAAATCGAGGCGCTCGCCATCGGCATGTACGAAACCACCGACGAGACCGTGATCAGCCAGTCACCTTCCTTCATCGCCTATCTCGTCAACGAGCTCGACAAGCGGGGCATCCCGGTCATCACCCCGCCCGGGGCGCTCGGCTGCCACGTCGACGCCCGCGGATTTCTGCCCCATGTGTCGCAGACCGAATATCCCGCCGGGGCGCTCGCCGCCGCGCTCTTCATCATTTCCGGCGTCCGCGGGATGGAGCGCGGCACGATCTCGAGTGTCCGCGACGACAAGGGCAATGACATCCTCGCCGACGTCGAGTTGCTGCGCCTCGCTTTTCCCCGGCGCGTTTTCACGCTCTCGCAGACGAAGTTCGTCCTCGACCGCCTGATCTGGCTGTACAAAAACCGCGGGTTGGTCGGCGGCCTTAAGTTTGTGGACGAACCGACGGTGCTCCGGTTCTTCATGGGACGCCTCGCCCCGACGAGCAACTGGCCCGAACGCCTCGTCAGGCAGTTCAAGAAGGATTTCGGCGACAGCCTCTGAGCCGGGACCAGCACACCGCGGCGGAAACGGCCTTCAATGGAGGGCCGGTTTCTAACCGGCGATTTCGCCCATCGGAGACTGGCGCCACCTTTGGGCTGCGCCTGCCCCGCCGGAAGATCGATGCGGGTCAGAAATCCTGCAAGCGGCCTTCGCCGGCCCCGCGCCCGGGTTCAATGCGCTCGAACACTTCGCCGATCAAGTAGATTGACCCAGTCACCACCACCGTGTCGCCGGCGCTGCCGATGGCACAGCGATCCGGTTCGGGAAACACTTCGCCAACGGTGGTCCGCACCACCCGCCCGCCAAAGGCCGCCGGAACGGAGTGCTCAAGCTCCCCATAGCCGCAGGCGCGCGCCTGATGGGGAATCGCCAGGTGAATCTCGCCGGCGTGCCGCGCAATCACCTCGAGCAGCGCGCGGGCGCGATACTCACCAAGCGCACCGGTCACGACGATCGGCTTCCGGCCGGCCTCCGCCACCAGCTTCGTCAGGTTGGCGTCGAGCACCTGCGCCCCCTCGGGATTGTGCGAAGCGTCCAGGATAAGCGGACGCCCGCCGAGGGTAATTCGCTGCCAGCGACCCGGCCAATTGGCATGCATCAGCCCGCGGGCAACAATTTCATCCGTCAGGCCCCAGCGCGCGGGCAGCAGCCGGGCGACCAGCGTGGCGGTGGCCGCATTCCAGCGCTGATAGTCGCCCTCGAGATTCGTCTGCGGATAACGCGCCAGCTCGTCGCCATACACTTCGCGCACGGTTGTCACCGGCGCCTCCCGCTCCGCCGCAATCGCCCGGATCACCGCCTCCGCCACGGCCGGCATGCGGCCGAGCACGGCCGGCCGCCCGGGTTTGATGATGCCCGCCTTTTCCGCCGCAATCAGCTCAAGCCGGTCGCCGAGCATATCACAGTGATCAAACCCGATCGACGTGATCGCCGTCACCTCCGGCTCCACGACGTTGGTGGCATCGAGCCGCCCGCCGAGCCCCACCTCAATCACCGCCAGATCGGCGGCCTGCCGCGCAAACTGCAGAAAAGCCATCGCTGTCATGAACTCGAAAAAACTCGGATGATCGTCCGCGCCGAAGAGTGCCGGCTGCTCCGCGACGGGCCGCAGCTCGTTCGTGTAGGCAATGATCTCCGCCTCGCCCAGCAACTGGCGGTTCACCTGCACCCGTTCGCCCAGCTTGACGAGGTGCGGGGAGGTGTAGAGTCCGGTGCGCCAGCCGGCGGTGTGCAGGATGGCGTCGAGCATCGCCGCCACCGAGCCCTTGCCATTGGTGCCGGCGACATGGACCACCGGGCAGCGCCGCTCCGGATGCCCCAACGCCTCGACCAGCACCCGCATCCGATCCACGCCGAACTTCAGCCCACGAGCCTTGAGACTGAACAGGTAATCCTGGACCGCTGCGTAGCCGGTGAATATCCCGCTGGTTGCCATGAAAAGGCGTGAGTTCAGCAGGTCCGCGTCACGCCGTCTTTTGCGGCCCGACCGTCACGAGGTAGGCGTCACCACCGGCCGCTTCTTCACATATAGCGCCTGTAGGATGTCGCGCAACCGGTCGCGCATCTCCAGCCGGCTGACAATCTGGTCGATCAACCCGTGCTTGAGGAGAAACTCGGCCCGCTGGAAGCCCGCCGGCAGCGTCTGCTTGGTCGTTTCCTTGATTACGACAGCGCCGGCGAAACCGATCAGCGCGCCCGGCTCGGCGAGAATGATGTCACCCAACGTCGCAAAGCTCGCCGTGACCCCGCCGGTGGTCGGATCGGTGAGAATGGAAATGAAGGGCAGCCGGGCCGCGGCGAGCCGGCCGAGCGCCGCGCTGGTCTTCGCCATTTGCATCAGCGAGAAGATGCCCTCCTGCATCCGGGCGCCGCCCGCCGCGCTGAAGATCAGGCACGGGATCTTCTCGGCCAGCGCCATCTCGATCGCGCGCGTGATCTTCTCGCCGGTCGCGCCGCCCATCGCGCCGCCGCAGAAGCGGAAATCCATGACGGCCAGCGCCACGGAAATGCCGTGAAGCCGGCCCGTGCCGCAGACCACCGCCTCGGTCAGGCCGCTGTCCTTTTCATATTTCTTCAGCCGGTCGGGATACCGCTGGGAATCCACGAAGGCCAGGGGATCAGCCGCCCGCACCTCCGTTCCGAGTTCCTTGAACGTGTCGGGGTCGAGCAGGCCCTTGAGGCGCTCGCGGGCGCCGATGCGAAAATGGTACCCGCTCTTCGGGACCACCATCTGGTTGGCCTCCAGGTCCTTGTTGAAGACGATCTCGCCCGACAGCGGACATTTCACCCAGACACCCTTGGGGATGTCCTTTTTCTTGGGGACAACCGTGGGGTACTGGGGCTTGCTGAAATGCACCATGGGACTTAGCCGTGGCCAAAGGTGACGATGTCGAGATTCAGGCAGCCGGCGCGGCGCAATTTGGTGGCGCAGGCGTTGAGCGTGGAACCCGTCGTGAAGACATCATCAATGAGAACGTAGCGTTCGCCGGGATTTATGGCAGCGCCGTTCCGCAACGCAAAGGCATTTTTCAGATTCGCCTGGCGGGTGCGCCGGTCCAGGGCGGTCTGCGTCGGCGTGTCCACGACCCGGCGCAGCGGCGCTTCGACGCGCGCGCCCGCGCAGGCCGCCGCCGCAAAGCTCTCCGCCAGCAACCGGCTCTGGTTGTAGCCGCGTTCGCGCTCTTTGCGCGAATGCAGGGGCACCGGCACCAGCACGGCTCCGCGCAGGTAGTCGGCAATCCCCGGGGTGGCCCGGATGAGCGCCACGATATCCTCCAGCACATGGAGTGCCCGGTGGTATTTCAGCGCATGCACGAGCGAGCGCCCCGGTCCCTTCAGCAGCACGCAGGTGCGCCCCTCCCGAAACGCGGGTTCCAGGGCCGTGCAGTGGGGACACTGCCGCTCGCCCTGGATTTCCCCGTAAAACGGATACCCACACGTGTCGCAGCACGGCGGCTTCGCGAACGCGATCAACGGCTCGCACCGGGCGCAGAGGTGCCGCAGATGACCGCCTTCCACCAGCGCCCCGCAATGCACGCACACCGGCGGAAACACGAGGTCGCCGGCGGTGCGCCAAAACGCGCCCATCACTTGCAGGGTGCTCATATCTCAGCCGACGTCATGCCGTCGCTTCCATGGATCGACCTCAATAAATCACCCGGACCAGAAACAGTCCCTGGGCCGGCGCCGTCTGGATCGCGTGGGTGCGGTGCGCGGAGCGCAGGATCGCCTCGACCTCCCCCGGCGTGAGCTTCCCCCGCCCCACCGCCACGAGGGCGCCGACCAGGCTGCGCACCATCTTGTACAGATACCCGTCGGCCTCCGCGGTAATGCGCAACCGCGCGCCGCGCCCGGTCACTTCCAGCCGGCGTAGGTGCCGCACGGTGTTCTCCGCCGCCACCCGGTTGAACGCCGAAAACGCCCGGAAATCATGGCGCCCTGTGAGACGCCGGGCAGCCGCGCGCATCGCTTCGACATTGAGCTTCTGGTAAATCGACCAACAGAACGGCCCCTGGAACGGGTCCGCCAGCCCCCCCGGATGGAGCTGGTAGCAGTAAACCTTGCCCCGGGCCGAAAAGCGGGCGTGGAAGGTCGCCGCGGCGGGCCGCACCGACCGCACCTGGATCGCCGGCGGCAGTCCGCCCCGGAAGGCCGCCAGTAGTTTCGCGGCGCCGTGCTTCCATTCCGCGTCGAAATGGAACACCTGCCCATGCGCGTGCACGCCGGCGTCGGTCCGGCCGCTGCTGTGGATGCGCACGTCCCGGCTGAAAGTTCCTTTGAGGCGGCGCTCGATCACGTCCTGCACCGCCCTGCCATCAGGCTGGCTCTGCCAGCCGCTGAAATAGCGGCCATCATAGGCGCAGACGCATTTCCAACGCTGGATTCTTGAAGAGGACACGGAAGTTATCGCTTAACCTCGGATTGCACGGGTACACATCACCCGGTGTTTTTTCCCTCCGTCGAGATCCGTGGAATCCGCGGTGATTCTTCCACCGGACTTGGCGGGAAGCGCTCGTTAAGGAAATCCTGCAGGATCAGGCAGGCGGCGCGGGAATCGATGAGTCCGCTGGCACGAACGGTCCGCCGCTGCTGTTTGGGAATCGACCGCTCCGCCTCGTAGGACGTCAGGCGCTCGTCCACAAGGTGGATCGGCAGCCCGAAGTCTTTCTGGAGTTGGGCCGCGAAAGCCTCGGCTTCCCTGGCCTTGAAGCCGGCCGTGTCGTCCATGTTGAGGGGATGACCAAGCACCAGATCCGTGATGCGGCGGCGGCGGATCAACGCGGCGAGTTGCTCCCGCCGGACCTTTGGCGAGGGATCAATCAGGGCGGGCAATGGCGTGGCCACGCCGAGCTCATCGCCGCAGCTGAGGCCAATCCGCTTCTCACCATAGTCGATACCCAGGCAACGCATGGAGGGATAATTCTAGCGTGGAGATTCCCCAACGCGGCAGAGCCACAGCCAAGCCATTCTACAGGAGGTAACAGAGGAAGCGGAGAAACTAAACGATGGGAAAGAAGAGCCTCTCAGTTCCCTCCGTTTTCTCCTGTAAAGAGTCATGGGCTTGAAATCGCCGCGAAAAAGCACGATCGGTAGAGAGAATAGCTTGGAGATTCGAGGCCCTCGTCGCGTCTTCAAACCACCGCATGGAATATCCCTGCTCGACCGCATATTTCACAGCTTTTGCTTCCCGCCCGCCGCCGTCGAGGCGCAAATGCAGTTGCGAAAACCGGGGTTGCGCGCAGTGGTACTTTAGCTGCGCGCTTCCTCGGCTCGCGATGGAGGCCCGGACTCCCGTCCAGCCGCGGAATCTCTCCGATCCGGCCTCGCGGGGCCGGGGCTTTCATGGGGGAAGCCCCGAACCCACATCGCCTATTGCTGAGATTTACCTAATCAAATGACAGCTGTCATCGCGAGCCCGGCACAGCCGGGCGTGGCGATCCAGCTCGCTGGATTGCTTCGTCGCTCCGCTCCTCGCAATGACGGCCTTCTTCATTCCTTCGGGTTGCTCCCGATAATGTGTTTTCTCTATGTCCGACTCCCTGCCAAATCTCTCCGCGGAGGAGCTCAGCCGCTACAGCCGTCAGGTGCTGCTTGAGGAGGTTGGCGTCGCGGGTCAACGCAAGCTCGCGGCCGCGCGCGTGCTGGTGGTGGGCGCCGGCGGTTTGGGCAGTCCAGCCGCGCTTTATCTGGCTGCGGCCGGTGTGGGCGTGCTCGGCCTGGCGGATAATGACCAGGTCGAAGTGCACAACCTCCAACGGCAGATTGTCCATGACACGGCGGCCGTCGGCCAGCCCAAGGTCGAGTCGGCCGCGCGCCGGCTGGCCGCCCTCAATCCGCACGTTAAGCTCCAGCTCCATGACCGCGGCGTCACGCCGGCCAACGCCATCGCGCTGTTCTCGGGTTACGACTTGATCGTCGATGGTTCGGACAATTTTCCCACGCGCTTCCTGAACAACGACGCTGCCTTCTTTGCGCGGCGGCCGCTTGTCTACGGCAGCATCTTCAAGTTCGAAGGCCAGGTGTCGGTCTTCGACTCGGCCAACGGCGGCCCCTGCTATCGCTGCCTTTTCCCCGAACCGCCGCCGCCCGGCAGCGTGCCGAATTGCGGGGAGGCCGGTGTGTTTGGCGCCCTCTGCGGCGTGATTGGCAGCCTGCAGGCCATGGAGGCCGTCAAGTACCTCCTCGGCATCGGCGAGTCGCTGCGCGGACGCCTGCTTGTTTGCGATGCGCTCACGCTGCAGTTTCGCACCTTGAATTTGCCGCGCGATCCCCGGTGTCCGCTGTGCGGTCGCGAACCGAGCATCCGGCAGATCGACGCTGCCGCCTATCGGTCCGGCTGCGAGGCACCGGCGCCGGTCGCGGGCAGACCGGCTTCGGCCGAGATTCCGCCCGAGATCTCGGTCGAGGAGGCCCGCGACCTGCTAGCAGCGAAGGCCGGCCGCGTTTTGCTCCTGGACGTGCGCGAACCCTACGAGGTGGAGATCTGCCGGATTGAGGGCGGCGCGCACATTCCGATGCGGCAGCTTCCGGCGCGGCTTGGCGAACTGCCGCGCGATCGTCACCTTCTGGTAATCTGCCATCACGGCAACCGCAGCCGCCAAGTGACCGGATATTTGCGCAGTCAGGGGTTTCCGGCGGTCAGCAACATCCAGGGCGGCATTGCGGCGTGGGCGGAGCACTTTGACCCGGCGATGCGGCGCTATTGAACAACGCGCCGGCGAGTGGACGTCCGTTGGTCAGATTAATAGAGACGCGACGCCATGAAATCTCCGCACTATTCCCCCGGCAGCACTCGCAGTTCCGGATGTGCCCGGGCATAAGCCAGGGCATAGTCGGCGAACGCCGCTTTCAACCGCATGGTCACTGAGTCCGGCCGCACTTCAAAGCGATGGGCGTCGATTGCCGCCACCGGGGTCACATCCTTCGTCGACGACGTCAGGAAGCACTCCTGCATGCTGTCCAAGTCGGCCGGCTTCAGGGCTACCTCCCGCAATGGGATGCCCGCCGCTGGGGCGACTTTCTCGATCAGCAACCGCCGAGTGATGCCCCCGAGCAACCCGCTTTCCAGACCGGGCGTGAGCACCACTCCTTGGCGGACGAAATAGACGTTGGAGACGGCCGCCTCCGTGATCTCACCTGCCAGGTTGGTGATCACGACTTCGTCGGCCCCACGGGCCTTGGCCTCACGCAGGCAGAGCAGGTTGTTGAGGTAGTTGCCGGTCTTCCATGCCGGATCAAGGGTCCGCCGGTCGTTGCGGTGCAGTTCCCGCGCCAGCGACAATTTCAGGCCGGCCGCCAGCTTTTCTGGCGGGAATTCCCGATTCGCCTGGACCAGCAGCACATAATCCGCGCCGTCCGCCAGCGCGGGATCCAGACCAATCGGACCTCCTCCACGCGTGATCTGCAGACGCACATAGACGTCGCCCCGGGCCCCGCCGCGGGCGAAAAACTCCCGAACGGTGCGGTCGATTTCCGCCCGGAGCCGCTCTTCCGACAATGGCAGCGCCAGGGTCAGCGCCCGGGCGGATTGCTCCAGCCGCTCCCAATGCTCCTCCCAGGCGAAGATCACGCCATGGTAGCTCCGCCAGACCTCGTAGACTGCGTCGCCATAGAGAAAACCGCGATTGAGCGGAGCGATGGATGGTTCGCGGGCGTCATGGAGCCGGCCGCTGGTGTTGGCCTGAATATAGTCGGAGCCCATAAAATGAGATTCAGCCAGTGTGGGACGCACCCCGGAAAACCAGCAAACAAAAAGGCCTCCGCCTGGCGGAAGCCCGGAAAGCCAAAACTGTCACCGGCTCACTTCTTTTTCCGCGATTTGACCAAGCCGAATGCCTTCTTGATATTGTAGACGCTCGGCAACGAAATCCCAAATTCCTCGGCGACCTTCGCGCCCGACTTCTTGTTCTGGAGGGCCGCTTTGATCTTCTGCTTCATCTCCGCCGTGATCCGCGCGTGCTTCCGATGCCGCCGCGCCTTCCTCTCCCCGCGTTTGCTGGCGCCGCTGGCCGCCGCCCGGATCGCCTTGATCAGATCCTTGGGGGTGGCGAAGCCAAATTTCTCATGCAGATGCGCCAGCGCGCCCGCCCGTTCTTTATCAATGTCTTTCTGTAATGCCACGATCTTGTCCTGATAATCAGCCAGTTGTTTTATTTTGTCGGTAACCATATAACGATCATTAAATACATTAATCCGGCCGCGGACAAGCATATCTTTCCTGGGATTGCACTATAAATCCTCTGGACCGGCCTCGGAATGTATATAGAAACCGGCCTGCAGATCATCGATCGCGGCCGCAACCTACGGCCCGGGGAGCCGGGCCGTGGCTAGATCGTCATCGCGTGGTAGCCGCCGTCGACCGCGATTTCCGCTCCAGTGATGAAGGAGCCGGCGTCGCTGGCCATCAGGAGGGTCGCGCCGATCAGTTCGCGCGACTCCCCGAAACGCTTCATCGGGGTGTGCCCCATGATGCTGGCCACCCGGTCGGGTGTAAGCACCTTGCGGTTCTGCTCCGCCGGGAAAAAGCCGGGGGCGAGCACGTTCACCCGGACGTTGTTTGGCGCCCATTCCCGCGCCAGGTTCTTGCTGAGATTATGCACCGCCGCCTTGGTCAGCGAGTAGGTGAAAACGCGGGAGAGTGGCGTGATCCCCGACATCGAGCCCATATTGATAATCGAGCCGCCCTGGCCGCGCTCGACGAGGTACTTGCCGAACACCTGGCAGCCCAGGAAGATGCTCTTCAGGTTGACGCGCACGATGCGTTCAAACTCCTCCTCCGTGATTTCGAGGTACGGCGTGGACGAGTTGATGCCGGCGCCGTTGATCACGATATCCACGCGACCCGAGCGCTTGAGCACGGCGGCCAGCAGCGCCTGAAGCTGCGTGAGATCGGTCGCATCGGCGACGTGGAACCAGCCCTTGCCGCCGGCCGCGGCAATCTTGGCGAGCCGCGCCTTCGCATTCTCCTCATCGCGCCCGGCCAGCCCGACCAGGACGACCTCCGCGCCCGCGCCGGCCAGACCCTCGGCCATCGTACCGCACAGTTCGCCGGCACCGCCAATGATGACCGCCACCCGGCCATCAAGAGAAAACAAAGAGCTGAGAAATTTTGGGGAGTCCATGATTGAATTGTGGCCACCAACCAAGCCGGGTCCGGCCCCCTTCCGCAAGGGTAAAGGTGACCGCTGCGTCCGGCAAAGCGCATCTCATGATTGACGGTGGACGGCGAGGCCGGGCGAAGGAGGCCGGCCCGAGGTTGGAAGAACCCCAGACCTGGGCAAGATGCCCATGCCACCTCGGACGACCGACAGCTCGGCGCCGCGCCCTCGCACGTCGGATGGCATCGTTGCCGTTGAACTTTCCCACGAATTCGCTTCCTTGGATCTCATGCCGCACATCCCGCTGGAGGACAACTTTGACGACGTCATCAACAAGGCGCAGCGCGGCCTGCGCTTGGCCGACGGGGAACTCGCCCGGCGCGCAGGCATCGGCGTTGATGTTCTTAGAACGTTGAAGGACGGCGCATTCGACGAAGCCGCGGCCCGGGCCGTAGCCCCGGTCCTCCGGCTGGGCGCCGATCAGCTCGTGGCGTTGGGCCGCAAGACTTGGTATCCCTCCCCGGTGCTGCCTCCGCGCGGTTTCGCGATGTTCAACACCGCCTTTGAGGACATGACGGTGAACAGTTATTTGGTGTGGGATCCGCGCACCCGGCTGAGCGCAGCCTTCGACACCGGCGCCACCTGCGCGCCCATGCTCGATGCGATTGCCGGCGAGAAACTCACCGTGCGCTACCTCTTCCTGACGCACACCCACGAAGATCACGTCGCCGACGCGGCGCGGCTGGTGGCGGCCACCGGCGCCGAAATCTACGCCTCGGAACGCGAGCCCTTCGCCGGCGGGAAAACGTTCCGGGAGAACCAGACGTTCCACCTGGACAGCCTCGCGATCAAGACGCTGCTCACCTCGGGCCACTCGCCCGGGCAGACCACCTACCTCGTCGCCGGCCTGGCCTGGCCGCTCGCGATCTGCGGCGATTCCATGTTTGCCAGTTCCATGGGCGGCGGGCTGGTGTCCTATGAGGACCAGTATCGCAACAACGTGGAGAAGATCTTCACCCTGCCCCGCGACACGGTCATCGCCCCCGGCCATGGTCCCATCACCACGCTGGCGCAGGAGCGAAAGCACAACCCGTTCTTCGCGCGGTAGCCGGGTTGCGCGTGCGCACCGCCGGCGATTTGGGGCAGATTGGCCGGCACAATTTCCAAACTTGCGCGCCCGGGCCAATTCGCCCAACGTGCCCCCTCTGTTTTTCGGCGCGGTAGCCAAGTGGTAAGGCCGGGGTCTGCAAAACCCCTATGCGTCGGTTCGATTCCGACCCGCGCCTCCA
>Ga0182019_10000355_pt1 | contig 22650 bp, 22 predicted proteins | sample 812E2MmetaG_FD_120483 | JGI IMG/M metagenome (GOLD analysis project Ga0182019, IMG submission 120483) | Permafrost microbial communities from Stordalen Mire, Sweden - 812E2M metaG | ecosystem: Environmental > Terrestrial > Soil > Wetlands > Permafrost | place: Sweden: Stordalen | collected...
ACGCGGAGAAGACCCGCCTTCCGCCGTGGTGCACGACCGCGCGCGCACTCCAGCGAGCGTTCTCCAGCCGGCCGGCTCCGCGCGAGCTCATCCAGCGCCGGTCTGCCGCCACCTCGCGACGCACGTGGCGAGCGGTGGCGAGCACGCCAAAGGGCTCCACGTGACCGCTGCTCTGATGCAGCCCGCGGTACTCATCGAAGTAGCGACGCATGAACTCGCTAGCGCCGTAGTCGTGCGCGTGAAGGACGGCGGCGCCGGGGTGGTAGACCTTCGCCCAGCCGGCCTTGAGCATGTCTGCTCCAAAAGCCTGATCCTCGGAGTAGCCAACGTCGCGGAAGCGGATCTCTTGCCAGCAGGCGCGGGCGTAGCAGGCGTTTACGTTCGAGAGGAAGCTCGCGTCGCCCCGGTGTTGAACCACCGGGCGCCCGTCCGGGGAGAACCGGGCAAAGAACTCAGTGAGCTCGCGCGCGATCATTGGGCTTGTGTCGGCGCGGGGTAGATGCGGCCCAAAGGCTGCGCCGACGCGCTCCTCCAAGGTGAAGGCCTCGCTGTAGGCCGCCAGCCAGCCTGGGCAGGGGGTGGCGTCCTGGGTGAGGAAACAGATCAGCTCGCCCGATGTCCGCTCAGCGCCGAGGTTGCGGGTGCGTCCATGGCCGAATTCATCCGGCTCGATTTCGATCAGCTCGACGCCCGCCGAGCGAGCGATCTCGCGTGAGCGGTCGCGCGAGCCTGAGTCGATCACCAGCGTCTCATCGACGCCCTCGCCTGCGAGCGCGTCGAGCAGTCCCTCCAGATAGCGCTCCCCGTCCTTGACGGGGATGACGACCGAGATGGTGCTCACGACTGCGTCAGGCGGCGCTTGATGCGCTTGAAGGCCCAGAGGACCGAACGCACTGCGCGGACGGCGGAACGAAACTCCGCTGCGCCTGGCCTGCGCATCGCGGCGTTCAGGTCCAGGTGCCAGCGGTCGAGCCAGTAGGCGCGCTCCTGCCAGTTAGCGACGGCGGCGTTGGCGCGTGTCTGTACGTCGAGGAGCTCGGCTTCCAGGGCCGCGACGCGCGCGCGTAGCTGCTCGATCTCGGTGGCGTCGACCATCTCTGTATCTCCTGTGCTCGCGCTCATCTCAGAGGTTCTCAGCGATCTTGGCAGCCGCTCTGTTGAAGACGGCGAATCCGATTGCGAACAGCGCGAGCACAAGCACAAGCGGCGGTAGCAGGCCCGTCCAGCTGCCCAGCGCCTGCCCGGCGCTGGGAGTGGCGTGCGTGATCATGGCATGGCGGAACTGCTGCAGGATCACGGCGAGCGGGTTGAACATATAGACGTGCAGCAGGTTGAAGCCGATAAACGATTTGTGGGCGAGCTTGGCTTTGACGGTCTGGATCGAGATGATCACCGGTGAGGCATAGAAGAGGATTTGCGAGATCACTTCCCAGATCGGCGAGATGTCGCGGAAGTGCACATACAGCGCCGACAGCAGCATCGCCACGCCCGCGGCACAGACCGCGATCATCGCCACGATCAGCGGTAGCTCGAGCCAGCTGAGCATTGGCGTGACGCCGGAGGCGAGCGCGAAGATCGTCACGACGATCAGGTTGAGCCCGAGATTGAACAGCGCGAGCAGCACGACCGAGGCAGGGATCACCAGGCGCGGGAAATGGATCTTGCGCACGAGGTTCTCGCGGTCAACGACGCTGCGCACGGCCCCCGCGGTCGCTTCGGCGAAGAACGTGAACAGCACGATCGAGCCGAGCAGCTGCGCGCCGTAGAACTTTTCGCCGGGGTTGTTCGAGCTGTTGACGTGGGCGACTTCGGTGAAGAACACATAGAGCACGCCGAACAGCAGCAGTGGGCGCACGAGCGTCCACACGTAGCCGAGCGCCGAGCCGAAGAAACGCAGCTTGAATTCGGTGCGCGCGAGCGTGAAGGTCAGCGACCAGAAGCGGCGTACGTCGCCGCTTAGCGCGGAGGGACCGTGCACGCGATGCTGCGCGGGCGCGCGCGGCACCGGTAGGCGTAGTCCCTCGCCGCTGCTCATCGGCGCTCGATCCTAACCTCGATCGGAAGCTCGAGGATGCCGCCGCTGGAGTTGCCGTGAATCACGATCGAGGCCATGTCCTCGACGAGCGCGAGCGCGTTCTCGCCGGTGCCCTCCGGGGCGATAGAGGGCGTCAGCGTGTAGCGGCTTGGCGTCAACCAGCTCGGCAGGTCGAAGCGTGCGAGCACGGTCTCGCCGGCGGCGAAGCTCCCCGAGGTGTGCCCATGCTGGTCGCTGCGTGCGACGACGATCGTGTGTCCGAGCTCGGTGCGCAGTGTGGCTGCGAAGACGGGATCGCGCAGCTCCTCGGCAAGGCGCACCTCGAAGCACATGCTTAGTTGCTCCTCTTGACTGACGCTTGTGATGCGCGCGCCGCTGGAGTCCTCGAACCAGGCCTCGGCGATGACGGTGCCGCTGGCTTGCTCCTCGTGCGCGGGCGCCGCGTGGGGCAGATGGCCGAAGTTGAGCTTGTGGTAGGCACGGCCAATCTCACGTGGGTCTCCCAGTTGCACCATGTCGCCGCGCTCCATCAGCATCGCGCGGTCGCAGAAGCGCTCGACCGAATACATGTCGTGCGAGACAAAGATGATCGTCTTGCCCTCGCGCTTGAGGCGGTAGAACTCCTCGAAGCACTTCTGCTGGAAGGCCGCATCGCCGACGGCGAGGACCTCATCGATCAGCAGGATCTCTGCCTGCACCTGGATCGACGTCGCGAAGGCCAGTCGCACGAGCATGCCCGAGGAGTAGTTCTTCAGCTTCAGATCGATGAACTCCTCCAGTTCAGCGAAGGCGATCACATCGTCGAAGCGCAGTCGCGCCTCGCGGCGGCTGAGGCCGAGCATGATCGCGTTGATGACCACGTTGTCTCGTGCCGTGAGGTCCATGTTGAAGCCGACGCCCAGCTCGATGAAAGGCGAGAGCCGGCCGGCCACGGAGATGCGACCGCGGTCTACGCCATAGATGCCGGCGATGCACTTCAGCAGCGTGCTCTTGCCGCTGCCGTTGCGGCCCACGATGCCGAAGAACTCGCCCCTGGCGATCTCCAGGGAGATATCGGTGACGGCGTGCAGCTCGTCGTACTCGGTGGAGCGAAACGGGTGTAGCGCCCGCTCCTTTAGCGTCGAGTACTGCTGGTGAGGCAGGCGAAAGGTCTTGCTGACGTCCTGGATCGAGACGGCGATCGGGGCCGCCTGCGCGCTGGCATCGGGCGCGGCTGACTCTAGGGGGATCGTCGTCGACAAGGGCTTTGAGAGAACGCTAGCAATGCCGGCCGCGCCGCAGCTCAAACGCGTTGGAGTACGTACACGTCCTGATTGTCCTGGTTGCGGCCTGGTGCGAACTCAAGAACGCGCCAGCGGGGGCAAAGTTGCGTGAGCATCCACTCCGGCGAGAGGAAGGCGGTGCCCCAATCGGGGTTTACCACGCCCCAGTCGCCCTCCTCGCCGAACTCGGCCGCGTACCACCAGCCCTGGCGATAGAGCTCATCGGCAATCTCCCGTGACTGCTCGCGGCTGCGCATACAGCCGAGCACGTAGTGCGCCACCGAGGTGAGCCCATGGGTGGTGCACAGCAGGTGTCCACCAGGACGTATGACCCGGTGCATCTCCTCAAACCAGCGCAGTCCGAGCTCCGGTGCGAAGTGCGACCAGATCGAGATCGCATAGACAAGGTCGAGCGAGGAGTCGGCCAGCGGCAGTGGCGGTGCATCGCCGTTGAGAAAGAAGTCGACCCCCGGCAGGTTCTCGCGCGCCCAAGCGATCGCCGGGCCGTTGGGGTCGCAGCCATGCCATCTCGTGTCTGGGTAGCCGGCCCTCAGCGCACGCAGGACACGCCCCGATGAGCAGCCAAAGTCAAGGGCGTCACCGACATTGAGCAGGTCGACGCCGACACTGGCCAGCGCGTCGACGATCACGTCGCCCTCATACAGGCCCCCTGCGGCTGCGAGCGCACCGCGCGTCATCGTGTGCACGTCCTCGGGTGGTTCGGCCTTCACCAGGCCGGTGCTCTCAATGACGTGCTCGCTGTCGAGCCACATGCCCAAAGCGAGGAGCAGCTGCTGCCTGGCGATGTCGGCGCCCGCCGCCGCGTAATGCTCCCATGCGCCAGGGGTGTCCTTCAACAGCTGCTCCGTCGCCGCTACGTCCTGTTCGGACAGGCGTGCATAGAGAAGCCGTGTGAGCCCGCCCCGCTCGACAGCCAGATAGCCGGGCGTCAGCTGACGTACGAACTCTTCGGTCCCGAGGTCACTGCTCGGCGAGGAGCCCTGAACTGCATCCGTGGGCGGGGGCGGCTCGGGAGCAGAAACTGGCTGGACGACCTCGTCCCGATCGGCTGTGCTCGGCAGCGGCGCGTCGGCTTCGACGGCCGTCAGGACGCGTCGTGCCGCTCGTGCGATCATCGCTCGAAGCGAGGACTGGTCGCGCGCGTTCACGGCCGGGAAGCTAGCAGGAGCGCTTGGTGACCCTGCGGTATGTTCCACCAGTGCTCGGCGTGCCGGTTTGGACCAGATGCCGCGCCGATGCCGGGGCAACCGGCGCGGCGCCGCATCCCACACGCCGAGGTTGCCCAGGAGCAAGGCGATGAGCAGCGGGCGCCGTGCGGGCGCCCCGCGGCTGATCGAGTGGACCGGGGAGCGATGCGTGCCTTGGGCGCCCGACGTGCCGGTCATTTACGAGCATTTTCACCGCTATCTATGGGCGGCCCAACTGATCGCCGGGCGCAGGGTACTCGACCTCGGTAGCGGCGAGGGATTCGGGTCGGCGATCCTCTCGGACTCGGCCATGCAAGTGACCGGAGTCGACCTCGACGAGCGGACGGTCGAACACAGCAGGCTGAACTATGCGGCGGCGAATCTGCGGTTCGAGGTGGGTAGCGCCCTCGACCTGTCCCGCTTCGAGGACGACGAGTTCGGTGCGGTGGTGGCGTTCGAGATCATCGAGCACGTCCACGAGCAGGAGCGCGTGCTCGAAGAGGTCGCCAGGGTGCTCGGCGATGACGGCATTCTCATCATGTCCACGCCGGACCGTCGCGCCTACACTGAGGCCAGTGGGCAGGTCAACCCGTTCCACGCGCATGAGCTGGCATTGGAGGAGTTCCTAGCGCTGCTGGGGACGCAGTTCCCCCATGTGGCGTCATGGGGGCAGCGCACAATCACGGGCTCGCACCTGAATGCACTCGATGGACAGGGGAGTGAGAGCGCTACGGTGACGGCCGCGGACTTCTACCTCGAGCGTGCTGGCGCGGAGTGGCGTATCGCAGCCGAGCCCGCGCCGATCTACTGCGTGACGCTCGCGTCCAAGGCGCCGCTTCCAGTGGTCTTGGCCAACTCCACGCTGGCCGATTGCGGACTGGAGCTGCTGCGGGCGGGAGAACACTCGCAGGCAGATCGTGTACAGCGGGCGATGGAACAGGTCGGGGAGAGCGCGGTCGAGCGGGAGCGGGCCGCACGCATACGGGCCTTGCGTGAGCACGAAGCACGGTTGCGCGAGGAGATCGGGCAGCGCGACCGTGACATAGCGATCCGTGGCGAGGAAATTGAGCGGCGCGACGAGGAGATCGAGCGGCGCGAGGAGCAGGGTCGCGAGCTGCGCGAGCTCCTCGCATCCACGCAAGGTGAGCTCGCAGACGCCAAGGCGCTCAACCGCCGGATCGAGGAGTCCGTCACGTGGAGCGCCTTTCAGAAGCTGCGCGGCCGGCTATACGGGACGATTGGCGAGGACTCCTTGCTGGCGCGCACGCTGGGCGTGTGTCTGAGGCTGGCAGGACGCCTGCTGATCCGAAGGCCACCTCAGGCCTCCGCGCCCCCTGAGGCCGTCGCGGATGGCACAGACGAGCCCGAGGTATTCGAGCTCCCTGACTACAACCACCCGAAGGTCTCGCTGATCATCCCCGTGTATGCACGCGCCGATCTGACGAAGGCCTGCCTGGAGTCGATCCGCCGCCACACGACCCACGTCAGCTATGAGGTGATCGTGGTCGACGATGCCGCCGACGCCGATACTCGCCGCCTGCTGGCGGGGCTGCGCGGCGCGAGAATCCTCCGCAACGAGACCAACCTCGGCTACATCCGCAGTGTGAACCGCGGCGCGAGCGCCGCCCGAGGCGACTGGCTGGTCATCTTCAACAACGACACCGAAGTGACCGAGGGCTGGCTGCGAGCGATGCTGGAGTGCGCCGAGTCGGCCGATGACGTCGGCGTAGTGACGCCCAAGTTCCTCTACCCCGATGGCTCGCTCAACGAGGCCGGCGCGATCATCTGGCGAGACGGGACGGGCGCGAACTATGGGCGCGGCGGTGCACCTGATCTGTTCCAGTACGAGTACCGCCGCGAGACCGACTACGGGTCTGCCGCGGCGCTGATGGTGAACACCGAGTTCTGGCGTGCGTGTGGGGGGTTCGACGAGCGCTACCTGCCGATGTACTACGAGGATGTCGACCTCTGCTTCCAGGCCCGCGAGCGGGGACTGCGGGTGCTGTATGAACCCGCGGCCGTAGTCGTGCACGTTGAGGGGGCGACGGCGGGCACAGACAATGAGAGCGGACACAAGCGCCACCAAGAGGAGAACCGGCCGAAGTTCGTGGCCCGGTGGCGTGAGCGGCTCGAGGCTGAGAACCTGCCGTCGAACTCTGCCAACACGCGCAGGGCGGCCAACCGGCATCGAGGGCCGCATGTCCTGGTGATCGATCACTTTGTGCCGATGTGGGACCGTGACGCCGGCTCGCTGCGGATGCTTCACATCATGCGCGCTCTGCTCGACCGCGGCGCGCGGGTGAGCTTCATGGCCGAAAACCTGGCGGCGATCCAGCCCTACACGCGGACGCTCCAGCGGATGGGCGTGGAGGTGCTCTATGGCCAGCTCGACGTCAACGCCGAGCTGGCCACCATCGGCCCTTACCTCACGGCAGTGATCCTCTCGCGCCCGCATCCCGCGAGCCGCTGGCTGGACACCGTGCGCGAGTACGCCCCCGGAGCGACGGTCGTCTATGACACGGTCGATCTGCACTGGCTGCGCGAGGCACGCAAGGCTGCTCTAGCGGCTGCTTCCAGTGACGCAGTCGGCACAAGCAACGGCAGCGTCGATCTCGAACGCCTCGGCCCCAGGTCCAGAGCGCTGCGTGAACTGGAGCTGGCGATGATTCGGGCCGCCGATGTGACGCTCGTGGTCAGTGAATCGGAGCGTGCTCAGGTACAGCGGGACGTCCCCGCTGCAACCACCATGCTGATCCCGACCATGCACGAGGTAGATCCAAACGTTCTTCAGCCGGAGGATCGCGCCGGGATCATCTTCGTCGGTGGGTTCGCGCATCCGCCCAACGTCGACGCGGCCATCAGGCTCGTCCGCGACATCATGCCAACGGTGTGGCGGGAGCTAGGCGACGTCACGGTCACGATCGTGGGCTCGGATCCGCCGCCCTCGGTATGCGCGCTCGCTTCGCCGCTGGTGGATGTCGCTGGCTGGGTCGAGAATCTGCAGCCGACGCTCGATTCGGCGCGCCTGCTCGTTGCTCCGCTGAGCTACGGCGCCGGTCTGAAGGGCAAGATCACGCAGTGCCTTGCGGTCGGGCTGCCGGTTGTCACAACAACCATCGGTGCTGACGGCATTGATGGGCTCGACCGTTGCATGCTCGTGGCGGATGACCCGGTGGAGCTCGCCGAACATGTCATCCGGGTCTATCGCGACGACGAGTTGTGGCGGGAGCTCTCCAAGGCCGGACAGGCCCTGATTGAGGAGCACTGCTCGCTAAGCGTGATCTCCGCGCGTCTGGGCACGTTGCTCGAGCGCCGGCCGGCCGTTTCTGTCGTTTAGGCGACGTCGCTTCGCAACAGCATGAACATGCGCTCGTCGTTCTCTGGAGTCGACGGATCGGAGTCCACCGTATTACCGACGCTCAGCCGCTCGAGAATCGTCCATCCGCTCCGTTCTACAAGGCGTTCGAGGCCGGCGGGTGAAAGGACCCAGTAGTTCGTGGGATCGTTGTTTGTCTCATAGGGTGCGACCAGGTAAGCGACAGGCAGGTCGGCAATTGATGTCCTCGAAGTGCCCGCGAAGCGCGCCACCTTGGTGCTGAGCAGGCAGTGGGTTGAATGCGTCGCAAGTTGCCGGAGCGCGTAGTAGGGATTCTGTAGGTGGTAGAGGATGCCAAGCAGTAGGACAAGGCCATAGCGATCACGTGGGAGTACGAATTGACTGTCAATGTCAACATCGTGAATCGCGACGCGCGAACCGAGATGGTTGCGTAGGGCCGTCGCGCCACGCAGGCCATTCATGTTGGTCGCAGGGGTGTCCAAGATATCGACCTGCCACCCGCCGAGATCCTCGAGTGCAAACGCCAGGTCGCCGTCAGCTGCTCCGATGTCGGCCACGGGCAAACCATCGGTCAGTCGTCCTATGTCCCGGTTCTTGCCAGCGAGCATCGCGTCGATGTGTACGAGGTTGGCAAGAATGTCGTATGGATACCAGGGAAAGTTGTTCTCGATCTGCTCGCGTGCAGTTCGCAAGCGCTCGACCTGGCTGCCGAGGCCCTGAATGAGCTCATCGATGTTCATGAGTGCCGCTCAGGATAGTGGTCTGAACGCTCGCTCATCGTGTGCGGGTATGGCGCAGTCGCTCCAGAGCGCGAGCGCGCAGATCTGCCAACTGCAAGGCGATACGAACCGCCCGGCGCTGTCTGAGAAGGTGAAAGCGACCCCAGGCTTCCTCGCGGTCGCGCATGAGTTCTGCCAGGTTGGCTGTCTTGTCACTCGATGTGCCCGGATCAACGAGCACCGGCTCAAGATGCTCTGTCACCGCACGCACTGTGCGCTCCGGCGAGCGCTGGCGGGGAAACCGGCAGGAAACAGGCTTGTTCCTGAACGATGCGACGATATGTGTCGGGCTGACTAGTCCCAGATCGAGTGTCGCGTCGTCGAGAGCGCTCAGCGCCTCTATAAACGCGAGATCGTCGGGTCGCTCGATGTCGAAGTTAGGACCATATATGCGGTCAATAAACGGATCGGCGACATTGAGGAAAGTGACATAGACGTCTGGGTGAAATTGCTCGAGCAGCAGCGGCAAGATATCCTGTGCGCGTGCGCCCTCAAAGGCGAACTCGCTGCAATCAAGATCGGGGTAGATCTCATCATCCCGATGCTCAAAATTGTTCCAGCGATAGCGCGCCGGCATTACGTTCCAAATCCGGTGGACAAGTTCAGCGGCCTCTGGCCATCGAACATGGCCGTTTCGGCCGATCATGTCATTTACCAGGAAGACTCCATCTGTATCGAGGCTCGTGTGGAGTTCCGCAAATAGGTGCTCGAGAGCGACGAGGTGATGTAGCGAGTGGTTTGCGAAGTAGATGTCGGCACGCTCGTTGGTGCTCCAGGTATTCAGGTCTGCTTGGATGCCGGTGACGCGTTCGCGCAAGCCCCTGCGAGTGGCGTCTGCGAGGGCTCGATCAAGCAGTTGCTGGTTGAGCTCGAGTAGAACCAACTCGAGGTTCTCGACTCCTTGGCTGCGTAGACGCTCCGCGATGCCCAACTCGGTTTCGGCTGAACCAGCACCGAGACTCACCATGCGGGCTGGTGCGGGAGCGAGCCTTGAGCACTGCTCGGCCACGTGATGATCAAAGAACTCCGGTAGTCCGGCGAAGCCAACCTCACGGATGAGTGGCAGACAGTATCGCTGCGCCCACACGCTGTAGATCGGAGGCAGGTCGGCAACTGCCTCCGGCTCGGCATAGAAATCGAGCTCGGTGCTGATCCGTGCGTTGTATGCGCTGTCGCTTGTGGCGTCGGTCATGACATCCCGGTCGCGGCAACGCAGGCAGGCTGGGTGGGCAGTCGCAACGACCTGGAAAGTGCTGGGGCAACGCAGGGTTGAGCAGGCAAGATCGAGGGATCGTATTCGCTGGGCAGGTGTAGATGCCTCGCGGCGTGCTTCAGGCGTCTCGCAGTTTGCTTGCGCCGAGTTTGCAGCGCCCCCGCGCTCGCTGTTGCGCCGTGCGACCGCTCAGCGTAGCGGCCGCACACGTGTGCGTACAAGTACGAACACCGCCCGAAAGCCATCTCGCCAGGTTATGTTCTTGCCCTCAGCGTAGGTGCGACCGTAATAGGCGATCGGTGTCTCGTAGATCCGTAGACGGCGGCGACAGATCTCGCCAGTAATCTCAGGCTCGATGCCGAAGCGGTCCTCGGTGAGATGAAGCTGTTGCAGGGCATCGGCTCGGAACGCCTTGTATCCCGTCTCCATGTCTGTCAGCGTTGTGTTGAAGAGCAGGCCCGTGAGCACTGAGAGGAATCGGTTTCCTACAAGGTGCCAGAACATGTAGGCGCGCTGTGGTTGGCCCCCTGAGAGTCGTGATCCGTACACGACGTCTGCCCGCATGCTTCTGATTGGCTCGATCAGCGACGGTACGTCCCGCGGGTCATACTCCATATCGGCATCCTGCACGACGATTATCTCTCCGCGGCAATGGGGGATGCCGTGGCGCAGCGCCGATCCCTTGCCCCCGTTGGTCTTACGCAGCAGGCGCACGCGCTCGCTCGCCTTGGAGTGAGCCTGGACGATCTCCGCAGTGGCGTCGGTCGAACCGTCGTCGATGACGATTGCCTCGTAGTCGAGCTCGAGCGAGGCCAAATGATCGAGCACTTCGGCGATCGTCGAGGCCTCGTTGTATGCGGGTATTAGGAAGCTGACCTCCATCGAAGGCGACATAGTAGTGATCAGAGTGGGCGAGGCCTGCGGACTAGGGCTCTGGCGTCAATTGGCGCGCGGTGATTCGTCGCCAGAGTAGCTCCGATTGCTTAGCCAGCCACACGCTCGCGAGCACAAGGAGGAGCGTTGCGGGACCCGCCATGAAGCGCGTTCCTTGGTATTGGTAGAAAATAAACAGGATTAGCGAAAGGGCGACGACGACGAGGGTGTAGCGGCCCACTGCGTCGCGGCGGCGTCGCCATGCGTAGAGCAGCCCCGCAAGCGGGATCAGCGGCGGTGAGAACACCCAGAACGCGCTTAGGAGCAGCAGTGGATAGAAGGCGAGATTCGGAAGAGACGACTGCGATCCGCCGACCTGACACGGGCATATCCAGCTGAGTAGATGCCCATTGAACTTGTCGGCGAATATAAATGGACCCTCCTTCACGACAGATTCACTCGTTGCGTAGCTAAGCGCGAAGAAGTGGCTTGACACACCCCAATAGGAATAGCCGGTTCGCAGAGGGCTACCGAACATGGCCCACTGCAGGACTGCGAGACCGACGAGCGCGGGAAGCGCCCATGCGATGGTTGTTTTGTAGGAGCGACGCGGTGTCGCCACTAGCAGCGCGATTAGGTTGATCGCTGCTGTGAGGCGCATGATGATTGCCAGTCCATTCCCGAAACCAGCGAGCCGCGTTCCCGATTTGCTCGTCTTCTGGAGTAGCGGAAGCATGAGCACCGTCAGCGTCGCGATCAGGGCATCCGAGAGCACGAGGCCAGCCGAGTCTCGCGCAAACGGTGAGACTCCAATGAGCAGGGCCGCGAAAATGCCGGCGAGCGGACCACCGAGAAACCACGCTGCCAGTACGGCGACCACGACGTAGGCCATCGCCCAGAACTTGGCGCCGCGTTGAACATCGCGCGGGTAGGAACCTACTGACGCAAATGGCGTCAGTGCCATCGCGTACCCAGGTGGATAACGCGGTGGTTGACGGCTTCCGCTATGCACGTAGGTGTAGTAGCCCTTGCCGTGAGCCAGCGAGTGAGCCGCATCCGCATACTCGGCAGAGTCGGGGAACGGCTGTTGCGTCAGCGGTCGCTCGGGGGCTCGCTCGACGTTGACGAGGACGGCTAGGCAGGCGAGCGCCGCGAGGACCATGCTACCCCGCCTACGCATCGCGTCGGACCTCTCGGGCGTGCATGATGGCGAGGATCGCCATGGCCGGAACGAGGGCTAGGGACAGCAGCTCCAGCAGCCTATTGACTACGGGTGGCGTGAGCCGGGGATGTGGCGGCAGTGCGACGATCGTGCTAGCGGAATGACCGACGTCGAGTTCGGCTAGCAGCCGATGCCCGGAACCGGTTGCATAGAGCCGAAACACATACTTTTGCCTGGGGGCGAGCCATGGGGCAGCAGCCGAGCCTTCGGCTTCCGCGGCGAATGGTGTCTCACGGCCGCCGTTGGCGCTCACAGTAACGAGGCCGGGTGACCCGTCTCCCGTTGACCAAGTGACCACGGGTGTGCCCGGCGAGGGGTCCGCAACTGTCGGAACTGGCGCGACGGACAGGATCACGCGGGGCTTCGGCACCGCGGTGGCCAGAGCGGGAGCGAGGAGCGTGCCGATGAGCAGGCCCAATATGGAGGCAGCGAGCTGCGTGCCCAACGTGCGTGACACGCCGACTACCCTAACAAGCTACAACTCAGGGGTACCAGCTCAGAGCGGACGTGCCTACGCTTTTCGCGCGGGCTTGTGAGCTTGGGCGATCAGGCTTAGCCCGAACGGCGGGCGACGGCGTCGCTCGATCGGCTGCCAGACGCGCATCAGTGCCTCGTAGGCGCGCAGTGACGCGGGTGTGATACCGGGTGCGCCGCGAAAGCGGTTTGCTAGCCATCCCGGAACGCCGAGCATGTTAAAGGAGTACAATTCATCGATGACGAGATCGGCGCTATCGATCAAGTTGCGCAGACGCTCCCGGGTGTAGCGACGATGGTGGCCGTACACGCGGTCAAGGTTTCCGTATAGCCAGGGATGCGCGGGAACGAGGAGGGTCATACGCCCGCTGGGCCTAAGGGCGTCGGCCATCGCCCTGACGGCTGGCCCGTCGTCCGCGATGTGCTCAAGCACGTTTTGGCACAGCAAGAAGTCGATCTCGCCGGTGCGGGCCTGTAGTATCTCCGAGTCTGGGAGCACATCACGCGAAACTGTTACGTGTGGCTGGTCGCCAAACGTGAGCTCGAGGACATCGGCGCACGCAGGCTCCGGCTCGATGAGTAGGAGGCCCGTGACGCCCGGGTGTGTCATGAGACGTCGACTGAACGTCCCGATTCCCGCCCCAATCTCGGCAACCTCGCCGCCGACGAATGGTGAAGCCTGTTCATACATCCAATCGCAGAGGCGATGGGCGGACTGCAGGTTCTCCAAATCCCAAAGCTCGTCGTGCGTGCCTGTGGCGTCGATGTTTGCGGTCACGTAATTCACGTCGGTGCGGCGGGATGTCGAGCGTTGTGATGGAGCAGATACACCCCGGCGATCACGAAGGGCACGAAGTTTACAAGGTGAAGCACAAGCGCGTAGGGGAGAGCAGATGAATGGGGTACGGCATACGGTTTCAGCGCGATCAACGCGGCTCCCTCGAAAACACCGACTGCGGCGGGGGGCGAGGGTAGGATCATGCTGAGCCCGACTGCCACGGCCACGAGCACGCCGCAGGAAGCGGGAAGGTGCAGATGCAACGCGAGACTGACGAGGTAGGCGCACAGCGCGGTGAGCGCCCAGGCGGCGAGCGTCCAGAGGAGCGCCTGCAGCGCGGACCCTCGGTGGCGCAGGCCGCTGAGGCCATGAATGAGCTCTGACACGGTCTGCTCGAAGCGCTCGCGCGAAAAGCGCGGAATACGCTGCAGCGGTCGCAAGAGCCACAGCAGCGGGCGGTCCTCGAAAATCGCCAAGACAAGCGAGGCGAGCACGATCAGCGCAATGAGGACGATCGCAGCCCCTGCAGCCGTGCCGATCCAGCTAACTCTCGGCAGCCACGGCCCGGCGGCGAAGAAGATGATCAAGATCCCGAGCACGTCATACAAGCGCTCGAGCACGACTGTCCCAACGATCTCCGTGGCTGATGCCGCGCTCCGTCGCGTGAGGACGAGGACGCGAGCTGCTTCGCCGGCGCGCGCTGGCATGATGTTGTTGTAGAGGTATCCGACCATCATGGCGTTGCTGACGGCACCAACGGATGGCCGACGTTCGCGGGCGAACAGTGCCCGCCAGCGCAGACTACGCGCGACGTTGCCCAACGCCCATGCTCCCAGGGCTGCTAGCAACCACCAGTAATCGGTGGCCTTGAGCCCGCGCCAGGCAACGCTCAGGTTGATGTTGCTGAAGGCGATATAGGAGAACACGGCGGTGACCACGACGGTCAGCAGTCCCAACGCTACGCGGGCACGATGCGGCTCGTCGGGCAGTCCTCGGCGCTTTGATGGCGGTGGATCGATCTCGGGCCGCTGATCCTCCACGAGCACTCGGTCAAGTTAGCCGATCGCCCGGCCCAGGCGCCCGCGTGATCGTCGGCACACCGCGGACGTCTCGGTTTCATGAGCCCCGCGCCATACATCAGATGTCGAGGGGCACGGCAGTAGAGTCACTGCGAGCGCCAGGGCTGCCGATGCGCCATACATGCTGCGACCTGCTGTGTTCATTGTCCGTTGGAGTATCGGGTCGTTTGTTCGTCGGCCGCTACTCGCACTGGCACTCCTGCTTACCGCGGCGGGCGCATCGGCTCCAGGCGCCGGAGCCGCCGAACCTGGAGTAGCCGTCCCAGGCCCCGGCGCTCTGCACGTCCCCGACATCAAAGCGGTCGGCACCCATTGGGTGCGGATGTTTGTCACCTGGCCCGACATCGAGCCCGCTCGTGGTGTCTACGGCGCGAGCTGGATCACCTCCTATGAACAGGCTTTCAGCCAGCTACCGGCGGGCACCAAGGTCCTTCTCGATGTCGTTGACTCACCCAGCTGGGAGACGGGGGGCGGGGCGCCGAACACGCCGCCGGCCAACCCCCAAGACTACGCCTCGATGCTGGGGATGCTCGCCCATCGCTTTGCGGGACGGGTCACGGCTTATGAGATCTGGAACGAGGAGGACGCGCCGGGCTGGTGGGCTGGCGCCCCTGATCCGGGTGGTTACGTGCAGCTGCTCAAGGCCGCCTACCCCGCCGTCAAGGCGGCCGACCCCAACGCAAAGGTCGTCCTCGGCGGCCTCACGGGCAACGACTTCGCGTTCTTGGAAGGCGTATACGCGGCCGGCGGCAAGGGTTCCTTTGATGCGGTTGGGGTCCACACGGACACGGCCTGCAACAAACTCTCCCCGTACGAATTCCTGCGCGGCTCGGATAACCGCCTGATCACCGATTCGTTCCTCGCCTACCGCGAAGTGCACGCTGTGATGCAGGCCAACGGCGACGAAAAGCCGATCTGGATGACCGAGATGAGCTGGCGCACGACCGAAGCGACCTGCGCAGAAGGCGCGTGGGCGGGACAGACGGCGGCCGGTGTGAGCGAGGCGCAGCAGGCACTCTTCCTGCGTCAGGCCTACCACTGCCTCGCACAGAACCCCTACGTGCAGGTGGCGTTGTGGTTCCCGATCCACGACGAAGGAGCGGTCCTCTCCGGGCTCGTGCGGGCTGACGGATCGCGCAAGCCTTCGTTCACGGCGATGCAGGACTACGTCAAGAACGGCGATCAGCTGACCGAACCCTGCGGGAACTTCACTGGCCCGAAGATCACCGTCGGCTCGCCGCTAAATCATCTGAAGTACAGCGGGCCGCTCCCCATACACGTCTTGGCGCAGAGCTCAGCGGGCGTCTTCCGCATCCGCCTCGAGGTCGATGGGCGCCTGATCCGCAACTACGACGGCCGCAGCTATCCGGCGACTCTGTCGGGAGTGCTGCACTGGCAGGGCGCCAAGCACATCACCTTTGGAAGGCACGTGCTTACGTTCATCGCCTACGACAAGGAGCGTAACGTCTCTCGCGTGAACGTCGCCGTCTACCACGCGCGTCCGAAGCCGCGGCGCCGATCTCATCGCAAGCATCACTAGCTCTGTAGCGCCGCAGAAGATGGAAACAGGTCTACGAGCTTGATGCCCGGGGCCGTTATGTTTGTAATTCGTGAGCGTCCCCTCGCAACCGCCGCTATGTGTTCTGAGTGTCGGGCGTAGCGGGAGCTCGCTGGCTACGAGGACGCTGAATCTGCTCGGAGTGCACCTGGGAGCGGATAGCGAGCTGCTGCCGCCCAGCGAGCAGAACGAGTTGGGCTTCTGGGAGCACGAGGAGATCTATCGCATCAACGAGGGAATCTTGGAGATGTTTGGCGGGAGTTGGTATCGAGCGCCCGAGCTTCCACTCGGATGGGTGCAGGATCGGCGTCTCGACGAGCTTCGCGAGCGGGCCACCCAGGTATGCGCGGCGCTCGCATCGTCGCCGGCGGCCAGATGGGGATTCAAGGACCCGCGGACGGTGGTCGTGCTGCCCTTCTGGCGCCAGCTCGTGGGCCGGATGGACTACGTCATATGTGTGCGACGACCGCAGGCGGTGATCCGATCGGTGGAGAACACACGTCTACCGGGTGCAGAACGGCGCGCCACGGCAAAGCTGTGGCTGAACCGCAACGCGCTGGCGCTCACCGAGACGGTCTCCGAGCGCCGCATGTTCATCTTCTACGAGGACTGGTTTGAGGACGCCCACGCGGTGGTGGAGAAGCTCGCCACGTTCATAGTCTCCGAAGGGGTCGACGATCTCGGCGCCGTAGCCGGCGCATTCAGGCCGGAGCTACGTCGCGCCGACACCGACGAGAGGCTGCTTCCGGAGGGCGAGATCCCAGAGCTCAGTGCCATGTATGAGCAGCTTCGGCTTATCGCCGCGCGAGATGACCCCGCGCCCGAGGTACGCGCCCGTCAGGCCCGCGTGGCCCAAGTTCTCGCGCAGGGCTACGGTGTCCGCGAGACCCTGCGGAAGGCGGTCCTGGAGACCCAAGAAAAGGCGGCCGTTTTCCGCGCTGAGACCGAGTCGCTACGAGAGCACGCCACCGCGCTCGAGCGTGAGCAGCGCGAGCTGCGCGCTGAGCTGAGCCGCCACCAAACGTGGCTCGATGGCATCCACGGCTCGACGAGCTGGAGAATGACGGCTCCGCTGCGCGCTGCAAAGCGCCGTCTGGGCCCGACACCCGGCTCACGTCGGCAGCGGATCGAACACTAACCCTCGGCTTGGCAAGGGTAGTTCCAGCAGCGGAGCTCCGATGGTGCGCTTTCTGCGGCAACAGCTCCCGCCCCATGGCGCCCGATGTCGAGATCTACGATCCACGGCTCCTGTCCGCCCCTGTACGTGTCCGCCCCCCCGATGCCGACTCCGAGGCACTTCGATGTGGCCTCGTATCGAACCCAGGCTCGCAAGAACTCGTGCTCCTGGGTAGCCGGATCGAGCCCTTCCAGGCGGAAGACCTCCTCCGGCCCGAAGGCGCGCCTGGCGATGGCGAGCCTGTCGATTGCTCGCCGTGGGAGCTCGAGGTCGACGCCGACCTTGGAGTGCTTGGCGAACACATACAAGGCGAGGCCGTCGGAGTGAGACAGATTGAAGAAGAGGGGTTGGTCGTCGAGCACGGCCAGCTTGCCATGCTCTCCGGTGAGGAGGCGTAGCAAACGCGGATCGCTCTGCAGGTAGCGTCCGAGCAGCACCCTGAGCGCGCCTCGCGAACGCGCCCACAGGCGTCCATCGTGATCGCGCGGGAACCTGGCGGCGCGTTGGCGCTCATCGCTGCACAGCAGCCCGCGGAGATCCTCTGGAGCGGTCGTGAGGTCGGCTCGCCACACGTGCACGGCGCCCTCGTCGAGCTGTGGATGGAGCGGCCCGGGCACCCACTCGGCCGGCGAGGCGGTGGGCAGGTCAGTCAAGGAGCTTCACGCGCTACCTACTCCCCGAACGGCGAGTTCCGCCGCAGCCACTCGGCTAGGAAGGGGTCGATGATCTTCCAGCGGTCTTGCTCAGCCCGTTCGATGAGGCCTCGTCGTGCAAGGCGGGGCATCGCCTTCTTGGCGGTCGTGTGGGCCCCGAGGCCATAGCGCGTGGCGAGGGCGGTGCTGGTCAGTCCGCTGTCGGGATGATCTGCGAGCAGGTACAGCGCCTTGCGTTCAGTGGCCTCGGCCTCCTCGCCGTTTGCCAGTGTTTCCTCGATTACGGCAAAGTCCGCCTGCTGATCGTCCATCAGTTCCTCGAAGGCGTCCTGCACGGCAGAGATGTCAGGCTTGCGGCGGGCACTCTGACGCCAGGTAGCCCAGGCCAGCTGCTGGGTGCGCTTCGGATGTGCATGGCTGAGTGCCAGCAGGTAGTCGAGCGCTCGCTCAGCGATCTCGCGCCCGGTTGCCTCAAATTGAAAGGCCAGGAACTCATGGAACTCAGCCCGGCCGATCGCGGGGAGGCGAGCCTTGAACGCCTGGTTGAAGAGGGGCTCACGGCTGTTGTTGAGCATCATCTCCAGGTACTCCCGGGTCGAACCGGTGAGCAGCAGCGAGACGTTCCCCGCGTTCGGGCCGACGAGCGCTGAGCCGATGATTGCCAGTGGCTCTCCCGGACAGCGGTTCAGGCGCTGGAACTCATCGAAGCAAACCACGACTCGTGCGGCGAGCCGAGGAAGCGTTCGCAGTTGCGCGTGGAGCATCTCGGCGGCCTCCTCGGCCGGGCGCGCGCCGCGGCGGACTGTGCCCTTGAGGACCTTCAAATCGAAGCCGACCTCCCGCTCGAGCACCTCCAGCTCGCGGGCGGCCGCGCGGCGAACCGCGCGCTCGGGATGCTCCTCGAGCGCGTTGTTTACGCACGAGATGAACGCGGGGATGCTCAGCGCGCGCTTGAGGTTGACGCGGACCATCACATAGGGCGGCGCGTCAGCCTCGTGCTCCAGCGCCAGCTCACGGCCGAGCACGGTCAGGAAGGTCGACTTGCCGGTGTCGCGCGCCCCAAAGATCGCCACGTTGGTCTGGGCCTTGAGCATCAGGGCAACGTCGCGCGCGAAGTCATCCATACCGACGATCTTCGCCGGGTCCTCCAGCGGGCGGTCCCAGACAAATGGATTGAGAGCCATCTGTCGATTGTAGCGCCACAGGCTCTATCAGACTAGCCTATTAGGCTATCGAACAATAGTCGCTTGAGCTAGTAATACACGGACACGGGAGCTCACTTCCATCACGCGGGCGGCCATTTCCCAATGCTGTGGCTAGCCGTTCAGGCTATTCATTACTAGCCTAACAAGCTAGCTATAGGTCCACCGCGCTCGCGAGAGGACACTCCCGTCGGGGCTCATGGGGGGAACGTGCTGCGCGTCGGGCGATCGACGGTTACGCTGTGGCTCCTATGCGCGTCCAGCCGACCCGACTCGCCGGCCTCGTGGCGCTTGAGCCGTCCGTGCACAGCGACGAGCGTGGCTTCTTCATCGAGACCTACCGCCGCGCGTGGCACGCCGAGGCGGGGATCGATCCAACCCTCGAGTTCATCCAGGACAACCACTCACGCTCGACGCGCGGGGTCGTACGTGGTCTGCACTTCCAGGTCGGGGCCGGTGTGGCCAAGCTGGTTCGCTGCGCGCGCGGGACGATCCTCGACGTCGGCGTCGACCTGCGTAGAGGCTCGCCGACCTACGGGCAGTGGGAGGGGATTGTTCTCGACGATCAGGACATGCGCGAGCTGTACATCCCGGTGGGCTTCGCCCACGGCTTCTGCGCCCTCAGCGAGGTGGCTGACGTGATCTACAAGCAGACTGCCTACTACGACCTGCAGGTGGAACGGGGGATCGCTTGGGACGATCCGGACATCGCGATCGACTGGTCGCTGCCCGCCTCAGAGTTGACGGTCTCCGAGCGCGACGCGAACGCACCGCGGCTACGCGAGATCGCCGAGGAACTGCCGTTCGAGTGGCATCCTTAGCGGCGATGTCCCGACTGGAGCGCCTGCGCGAGCGCAGCAACGGCTACACGGTCACCGCCGAGCAGTTCGTGTGGATCGCCTACACGGCGCTCGGTGCGCTGACGCTGATCGTCTTGAGCGGCGCGGCTGTGCGCCTGACGGGCTCCGGCCTCGGCTGTCCGACCTGGCCGAAGTGCTACGGCAACGTCTATCCGCCGCTGAACTCCCACGCGGTCATCGAGTTCTCAAACCGGGTGGTCAGTGTGCCCGTGGTGCTCGCCGCCGGGGCGGCCTGGCTCGGCGCGCTCAGGCGCCGCCCCTACCGCCGCGACCTGATGTGGCTGGGGGCGCTGCTGCCCCTCGGGGTCGTCGCCCAGGCGGTGCTCGGCGGCTTCACGGTCAAAGGCGCGCTCGACTACGGCTGGGTGATGGGTCACTTCGCGCTGTCGATGCTGATCCTGCTGGCTGCGGCGCTGCTCGTGTGGCGAGCCACGCACGAGCCGCTCGAGCAGGTGGCGAGCGCGGAGATCGCCACTCGGCCGCGACCGCCGATCGACCGCACGTTGACGCTCTCACTGCGCGCGCTGGCGGTGCTGGGGGCCGTGACGATCTTCGCGGGCACGGCCGCGACCGCCGCCGGTCCCAACGCGGGCGGCTCACCGGGGCAGAGGATCAACCGCCTGAGCTTCGACGGTCACGGCACGATGGACTTCGTGATCCACCGTCACGCCGAGATCGCCCTCCTCTTCAGCCTGCTGGCCGTCGCGCTCTGGTGGGTGGCGCGCAGGCGCGGGGTCGATGCCAGCGTGCAGCGCCCGCTGACGATTCTCTGTGTGCTGCTTGCCTTGCAGGGGGTTGTTGGTCTCGATCAATACGAGAACCACCTCCCGACGGAGCTCGTCTGGATCCACGTTGGGCTGGCCTGCGGGGCCTGGCTGTGCGTTCTGTGGGCAGCCTTTGCGGCCGGTCCTTTGGCCCCCAAGCGGGCCGAAAACGCCCCTGAGCACGCCGTCGAGGGGTCGCTGCAGACGGCCGCACCGGCGAAGTTCCCCGGAAATTAGGGCTTCCGGGAGGCTCCGCGGGGCCGATTTGCTGCATGACCGTCCACACCAGCGGTTAGCCTGCTCGCAGCAAAGACACTCGAGAAGGGAGTGGCATGACCAAGAACGAGCTAGGCGAGCAGGTCGCAGAGCGCACTGGACTGGCCGCCAGCCAGGCACGACAGGTGGTGGAGGCGGCGATCGAGGTGATCTCCGACGAGCTGGCCGGCGGGGGTGAGGTCGCGCTTGCGGGCTTCGGAAAGTTCAGCGTCAGCCACCGGGCCGCACGCCAGGGACGCAATCCATCGACCGGTGAGACGATCAACATCGCGGCCTCCAAGGCGGCGAAGTTCTCAGCGGCGAGCGCCCTCAAGAAGCGCCTGAACGGCTGAGCGCCGTCCCCGCGAGTACTGAGTCACCGGCCCACGTGGCCGGTGACTGGGTCCTCCCGGCAAAAAGTGCAGCAATCCTTACCACTCGGTAACCCGCCGTTTAGGCGGGCGCAGGAGGCTTCTCGCTCAACCTCCATAGCGAAAGCCGGGTGTATGCCTGATGAGACGCAAAGTTGCCGGGCGCAGCGCGCCACCCACCGCGGGCTATCCATCGCTCGCGAGCTTCTACACCGCCGACGAGCGCCGCATCCACTCGCGCGAGCTCGACGTCGGGCTGTGGTGGCGCGAGCAGCAGGAGGGGCCTCTGCATCGCGCTGCCTGGGTCAAGGACACGGGTGAGCTCTACCTCGTGCGCCTCGGCTCACCGGCCGAGGGCGGGGGCCGTGTCGAGGTGCTCGCGCGGGTCGATGAGCACGAGCAGCTCGAGCGCGTGCTCGAGGGCTGGCGTGAGCACTGCGGAGAGCCTCGCTCCCTGAGCTGGCTGCGCGAGCGCGCCGCGCGCCTCGGCGAGCGAGCGCGGGCTCGGCAGGCGCGGGTCGGCGCGGGCATCGCAACCAGGAGCGCCGGGCTGGCCTCTCACAGCCGACTCGCACTGCGCTGAGGCTGAACGAAAAGCAGCGCTCAGTGAACGCGCGGACCGCCATGGCGCTCAAGACCGTCTTCGATCAGTGGCTCCCAGGGCGCGGCGAAGTCGAGGTACTGGCGCCACTGTGGCCTGATGCCGGGATCTCGATCGAGGCCGCCGAGGCGCACGGCGACCTCCTCATCGGAGAAGGGGTCACCGCTGAAGAGGGCCGAGCCACAGCTCGTGCAGAACAGCTTCGGCACGCCCGTGGGGGGGCGTGAAGGCGCGCAGGCGATCCGCTCCCTGCAGCAGGCGAAAGCCCCCACGCGGGACGCGGCCGTTGGCCGAGGAGCCCGTGCCCGTGCGTCGCTGGCAGCGCGTGCAGTGGCAGTAGCCGGCGCTGATAAAGGGCGCGGTGATCTCATAGCGCACCGCTCCGCAGAGGCAGCCGCCCTGTAGCGGCGCGGAGGGCGAAGGGGACGCGGCGGGGAGCGGATCGAGGGGCGTGCTCACGTGAGCGCATCCTAAGTCCACTGGACATACGTATGAGCCGCGTGAGCTTCTCTGCAGCGAAGTGTCTTAGTGGGACGTAGCAAACAACCAAACGCTCGCCAGGCAGCACGGCGAGCGAGGAGGTTCCCCCACATGAAACGAATGCTAATCGCGGCGGCTTCATCGTCGATGCTCGCACTGGCCGCCCCCGGCCTGGCATCGGCAGCCCACAAGAGCAAGTGCCATCATCACGCGCACCACGCCTGCGCGCAGTCACGGCACGCCAGCCGCGCCAGGGTGCTGACCTTCGGCAGACCGTCCTCGGCAACGCTCAACACCAGCAGCGGAGCCACCCCCACGGTTCCCGCCTCAGAACCCCCCGAAACGGCGGGCACCGTCGCCTCCTTCACGGGCGGCGTGCTGACGATCACCCTGAAAGACGGCTCGACCGTCTCGGGGAAGGTCACCGAAACAACCGAGCTCCGCTGCCAGTCCGCGACACCCACAGCCG